>Ga0157363_1005304_pt1 | contig 12000 bp, 12 predicted proteins | sample AttsexASBM1_FD_111477 | JGI IMG/M metagenome (GOLD analysis project Ga0157363, IMG submission 111477) | Fungus gardens microbial communities from leaf cutter ant in Ribeirão Preto, State of São Paulo, Brazil - Atta sexdens ASBM1 | ecosystem: Host-associated > Fungi > Mycelium > Unclassified ...
AAAATAAAATAAAAATAAAATATAAGAGTTCAAGCATACCATGACAAATCTACTGTGTATGCTCTGGGTTTTTTGGCACTGTGAGGGCTGTCATTTGGAACTCCATAGAATTTGATATGGAATGGAGAGGCTCTTGTCCACAGATTGATGGGTGATTGGAATGGAATGTGATCTGTAGATCTGTACTGGAAGAGGATGAGAGAGTGTGGATGAGGTAGGTGTTATCTGGGGCAGATGACGGATGTGGTTGGTTAGTATGTGTGTCATGACACACTTATAAAAAGGAGGAGTGATGAGCCTTAGACATTAGTGTCAGACTGAGTACATATTCCAATAATATAAATCAGCTTGCATCCTGATATGGAATCTACTATAGTCAAGTTTACCTACCAGATGTTAATCATTATCAAACTAGATTACAATTACAATTACATCTCTATAAGTATTTGTTCATCATTTATAAATATCACATAGTTTATGATGGACTTAAAAAAATGAGTTGGTAGTAGAACTCCTCATCTCTGTGGTGACAAGTGTGGCACTTAACTGGAAGCAGTTAATTGGGGACAAAATAGTTATTATTTACCTATGGAAACCGACATCCCCCTGGATTGGGCAATGTGCATAAGCATCAGCATTGAATGAGCAGTTAATTAATAATGTGCAATTAAAAATTCCCAATCCTTCATGCAAAAACAAATTTGCCGATAATTTTCCCTGTTCATGCTCAAAAGGAGAATCACCAAGCGACTTTTACCAAAAATCAAAAGTGTACTCTACTAAGTATTGACACTCCGAGAACGAAGTACGCGTACAACTGCTAGCTTCCAATGGCACACTCTTCCTCGAAAAACGGTAGTACAGCCACACACACGCATGTTGTCAAGATGCAAAAAGCGGTCAGAGTCTGTGAAAATTGTTGCGCGTTCAAGGGATGTAAATCCTTGAGTAGCCATCGATCCTGTGGGAAAGAAAATCATCAGATGCGTTCAAAGAGAAGATGACGACAAGGCATTGACTTACGATTGCCGACAACAAGGACAGCGATGTTTTCCTGGAGACCCCCTTGTAGCTGACACTTCTCTACATTGATCGCACATCACCAGACACCTACATATACAGAAAAATTGGTAACGTTAATAGTAACTCAATGAGAACACTTACCGACAAGGCCAGCTGATTATTTCCCTCGGCCTACCAGTACATATAATACACATCGTGCGATCGGTCCAATCTGCGTCGGGTCCATTCTCACTAGAACCTCCATTATCCAAGCGTGACAATTCTGTACCATCAACCTCCCATATATCCTCTACCATCTCATTTACGAATCCCAATCCCCACCTCCTCCTCATTTCACTCCATCTGTTCCTCGTCAATGGCGGTCCAGATGAGCCTTCCCTACCTGTCGTCCTAGCGAGGTGTCCCCATACTAGTCGAGAACCTTCATCCACGCCTTGACACCTCACGAGATCAGTAAACAATCCAATAGCTTCTTCTTGTTTTTCATGTTGATCAAATTCTTCGCCCAACGCTGATACAGCTCTGTCGAGGGCAGTTGAAAGACCAGTATCGTCTTCACCCTCTCCCGAGTCAGTCGTGCTTTCACCTCCATTTTCGTCTATCACGACGTCGTCGTCATCATCATCACTAATATCCTCCCCTCGCAAGAATCTGTGATACAACTCCCTTTCGCTCCTTTGCTTGTCCACCTCATTACTTACCCGGTCAGGTACATGGCCTGACGCACTATCACCAGTGCGTGGTCTTCTCAACCTTCCATTGACATCCTCACCAGCACCATTGAATCCCTTTCTTCTTTTCCACACACAGAACCACATGAACCTCATCAATCCCACCAACACACCACTAAACGATTTTGAAAACCTCACAAACTCACGCAACCAGATCCACCTCAGACGTCCTGATCTCCGTCGCGTTGATGCACCTCCATTCGTATCAATGTCCCGTACTTCATTCTTCCACCCTCGCAACTGAACGGTTGGTCTCGTCACTTGCCCCCTTGATCCATCAGCATGAAGATCGGCACTCCCAATAGGACGTGGATCAACTACCCGTGATCCAGAAAGTACCCTCCCTACACCTGACCGACCCATACGCACACTTCCATACGTAATTGAAGGTTCTTGAGGTGGAGGTGGTGCAGCATTCCGTCCACGTCTGCGGAGATTTCGCGAACGAGCGCGCACTGGTGCTGATATAGGCGCGACTTCATTTCCCCACCCTTTTAGTCCCGTAGCCTCTAGGCTTGCGGTACCTATACGCATTAACACAACACCCCACTCTTCCTCGAACGGTAAATCGGACCACGAGAACTGCGTGGGATGTAATTCGGGATTATTAGTGATACCACCTGAGGCAGCAATTCCCAGCGTCGTGAATACGCGGTCCACCCTGCCGTTGACAAAGAGTTGTATGACGGCGTTGAGAAATACTGTGAGGAGAATTACGAGCAAAAGGGCGGATTCAATAACACAGGAGAAATAATTCATGAGAGGGTAGCTTGATCGGAATCCAGTGCCGGAAAGCACGTCGCCACCAGATTCTTTTGGTCTACTTGTCATTAAAGGAGGGAGTACGGCTGAATAGCCTCGTAGAATGAGTGTAGCATAGAAATGTATGAGACCGAGGAACGACGTGAATGCCGTTGGAATTAGTCGATGATTAGAGTATTTTTTCGATATGCATAGAACGTGAAAGATTGTAGATTGTAAGAGAGGGATGCCCATTGTGATAAGAGCGTGTAATTCGGGACGTGCAGGTAGCCCGTCTGGTTGGTGTACGTGGGAGGCCGTTAACGAGAATAGATAAAGCACAAAAGAGTGTGCGACCTTGACCGAGCATCTCAATTGAGCACCTCAGTGAACATAGGACAGTGGACACATACAAGACTGTATGGAGACATTTGTCTTCCAAGATTTATTTCTTCTCTAGTCCCATTCGCCAATTCGTCGAGCTTGCGCACAAAGCTTTCAACAAGGTGCGCCATACTCAACGAATAAAAGCTGATCCAACAGATTTCATCCATTTCTTTATGCGCAGCCCATCCTCCTAATTTCTGCAAAATCTGGACCGCTGCACCAGGCATCCAAGACGGAAACGTCTCGGGATATATTCCAGACGTTTGCAATATGACAAACCCCCACAGTACACACATCCTCAACAAGCAATACAACGTCGAAAATTGCAGCATAAACCTCGTATATGTCTTGGAAAGGTCAATTGGAAACATCGAACGATAAACACTGATGAAGATAATTGCCCGTCCTGTATAACGCGGCCCGCGCCTGAAAAATCCTCGTCTTGCTATTCGGGATGGGATGGCAGTATGATGTAACCGATGGAGAGCGAATGCCTGATAGCAATGTGAATGAGGCCACTTCAAGAATCCAAGGGTCTGTCGGAAGCTTACCATGAGAAACAAGCCAAGCATGTATCTCGAGGTGAAGAACCCCAGAGGCCCGAGCAAAATCGACTTGTCATCTTCGAGAGAGGGACTGAATGTTGGAACTGCTCCAGCTGTAGAATCCTTCGTAATGAGTGGGAGTGCAACATCCCAATCATTTGTAGTTGTAGGTAAATCAGAGATGGTGGGGGCCGGGAGTGAAATAAGATCGAGTTCAGTAGGTAGTTCAGTAGGTGTTGGTAGTTTATACATGAATCGAAATACGATTTGTTTAGGAAGAAAACCAAGGAAGGAAGTGAGATTGAAGCTGAAAGTGATATTGTAAAGGGACGGCGAATCCTCGCCGTCGTCCATTAAGTTTGAGTTGAAAAAGGAGGCTGACTGAGGTGGTTCTAGCACCAGCTGACTAACCATCATCTCACATATATGACAAAAAGGAGATCCTTTTGTGTACATCCACTCTAGTGCTATCGATCTGTTTTCCCCAACCAGCTCATTGTCCACCGTCGAGCAGGAAAGTGGTTTAGGATTAGAGTCATTCAACCACACTGTGGGCAAGCTCTTCGATTCATAGTTGTGCAAGTTGAAGTACTTGATTACTTCAGCCGCAGACGCTGGGCACGAGTCAGCTGTAAAGAAAGAAACATCAGTATTGAGTCCATGTCAAAACAAGCCAACTCACCCTCCTACGCTTCTTGAGCCTGTTCAATTGCATTAGCATCTTTGTGATCAGCCATAACAAACATTTACTTGTGTTTCTTCATCTTCTTTTTTCTCTTTCTCTTGGTGCTATCCATCATCACCTCCTCCCACTCTCTATCACACTGCTCTTGTGACTTGATCCTCTCTGGCTCCTGACTCGTATCAATCCCAAGCACCTTGAGCGTCTCCTCCCAATCAATCGTAGCCCCGGCTCGAGTGATCGTGATGGCATGATGCAACTGCCTCGCAGTTTCCGCATCTCCATCTACAGCTGAGCTTCCATACGTCCCATCTAAATTCACACTCGTGGATAGTGAGGGTGTCACTTGAGTCATCACCCGGTCACCGAGGGATGCCAAAGAACGGAAGAGCGGTGTGTCAGCAGGAGGCGATTCAAAGATTGACGGCGGATGTGAAATGAGCAAAAGGGGTCTATGCAGCGAAAAGAATTGGTGGATCTTGAAATCCTTAGAGCTGACCGTCGGGTGTAGAGTCATGTAGCTACGCTGACTTGATAAATATGGAGAGGTGGATTCGGAGTTGGGTGAAGAAGAAACTGTGCTGTTCTTGGTGGATTCGTGAGCAGGTTCCTGCGACGCAGCATCTGGAGCACTACCAATTGGTTGTGGCGCCTTTGCTGCACTGGGAGAATCCTTGGATGTGCTGTCTGAGCGGTCAGACTTGCTCTTCGTTGCCACGACAGGCGTCTTGGGTGGCTTCGACGAGTTGAAAAAGCGGCCACCACCAAAGGACGAGTATGTCCGCCGCGACACAGGCAGACGACAGAAAATATGGGCCAACGCCGACATGATTCCCGCTCAAACAACACACACGATAAAACACACAATAAATACAATTATATCACGTGACTGTCACGATCTCCCCGAGCCCGTCCTTCAGTATCACCAGTTCACACTCAATCTTCTCTCCAGTGTCCAGACACACAACCTCCGTCGGGTCCATAAAATTCGTTTTGATCTTCCGCTTCTCGATAAACGACCGACCCAACACCACGTCAAAATGCTCCTCCTCAGCGAGATAAACCTCCATATTGGTCACCGTGCCATCATCTACAAATGACCTGAGAGATGGGCACTTGGACTGATAGCTGAGCAAAGACGATTTCCTCTCGTGTCTATGTGTTTGCTCAATCGGTGGACCAACCTTGGCAGGTGCACGCAACGGACTTTCTCCTTCCGCAATACCTGCATCCGTATGAGCAGGAACTGAACAGGCCGAAGTCATCAGTGTAATCGGCCATGTCCCAATGTTCACTAAACCTGCGTAACCATAATTTCCTGGTGTAGCATCGCGTGGCACGAACCCATGCTTCTGAGCAAATCTTCGAGACATGTACACATGTCGATATCCCACTTTCAACAGCATTCGCACTGTCAACGAATGTCACCTTGTGGTTCTTTCTGACATCAAATCGGACTACTCGCCATTCTTCACGGGTCCAATACTTCCCATCACGGTCCTCACACCATTCTGGCTGTGGAACTTTTCGAACTGTTTCACAAGCTTTGGTACACCGTCCTTCCCATCATCATCATTTTTCTTCTTACTCTGGCGGCTACACCTTCCTGCGGTAGACGGCGCAGGCGATCCCTCAGGTGTCAGTACAGGATGGAACGCATAGTAGGAGGGATTCCTGTAGGCTGTAGGCGCGGGCAATGGCTGGGTTGGGTTGTGAAGGTACAGTGTAGGCGACGATCCCCTCGGAACGGTGACGGAGGCCAGTAATTTACTTGGCCCAGGTTCACCATTAGGTGTCGGTGAATCAAATTCATGCTGCTGTTGTCTCCACGTAAATATTTTATAATCTGAGTCTGGGTCAAGTGTAAGCACACCCTCAATCGCCCTCAAGGAAACAAAGGGACGCACCATCATCTAGATCCCACATCACCCCATTATACTCATACTTGAGCCACCCAGTCTTAACACACTGTCCATTTGGAACTTTCCTGTTGAGTTTATCAAACAAAGCTGTCAGGTCTTCTTGGTTCACTGTACAGAACGAAACCCACCGTGAGCATGCGGTAGTAAGGATCAAATCTAGAACATACGTGAGTGAAGAATCGCAAAAGACGACGTCGGCGTGTGTACATTCAAAATCGAAAGCTGAGAATGCGCCATTGATCAAATGTAACAATCTTGAATAATTACGCAGGGTGAAATAGTGACTTGTTACTCTTCAAGTCTTTAAGGAAATCAAGTAGCTATAATTGCAGCACTCTGTTCCAGAGGCGACATTACCTAAGCCCTGACGTATGCCTCGATGCCTGCCAGCCTCAGTACAGATTTAATAGCTCCATGTAGCAAACAGTTCCTAATGCAGACTGGTCAGCCTCCTCGCAACAAGATAAATATTCTGCACCTTCAACGCAATCATTCAACTTGTCTACCGCCACCACCACTGCTATCACATTCGTTTCCTCCACGCTAGTTACTTGTTCTGTTTCGTCTCCACTTCTACTGCTGCTAATCATGTTCACCGGTACCTCGAGCTACACCAGGTTCATGCGTATTTTTGCCCTCTCGGTCTTCCTCGCTGCTTTCAGTCTCTCTCTCACGCCAACGGTTACCGCAAGCCCTGGTCTCTTTGATTCCTCCTTGAATACTGCCAGTAATGTCGACACCCCTGAAACGTCTCCATCACAAGACTTGGATGGCATACCTGACATAGCGTACGAAGCAAGCCACATGGAAGTTCCCAAGGTGGATAAATGGGTCTCAAGGCCGTTAAAACAATTTAATCCACACGAGGTCACCGAAGGAACAAAGATGATTAAGAAGCTAGGTCGTCCCTATGGCGATAAGGCTGAGTATCCGGCCAGCAAACCTTCTATCCGGTGGGCTAAGACAATCTAATATCTGTCCTCCCATGTTTGATCTCGGACGAATTACAGATACTCGAGCGACAGTCCGTATGGAGTGTAATGTTATACCGGAAGGCCCGAAGCGTAGTTTTTTTTTTTGGGACGAGAGGGATTTCACCATATTTGGGCATTGAGATTTGTCTTTCTGTTTGGAATTTATACAGAGCACTCATGAATCTTTGAAAATGAATGAGAACCCAAGACGACAACGCTGGGAAAGACGCTCTTTGATGTCGTTTCATCTGACCTCCAACTAGCGTCCTATGTGCAGGGATTCAAGCTCAATGCAGTCTGTTACTCACGAGAGACCTCAAGTACCCATGTCTGCTTATTCTCACCATTCTATACTCTCATCATCCTGCACGAGACTCTCAGATCTATTCCCGGGCTCAATGTATCATATATTCTTTCTAGACCAATGTGACGACAGATTCCCCACTAACTCCACCACTCTTGGCCATAATTTCTAGTTCAAATGCGCATGAAAACGCTCGAGTTCGTGTATGGACACTATACTACACTTCTTGCATTCCCTGTTGCACCTATTGCTTGTCCTGGTCTCAAGGCCTTTTCAGGGAATTTCTAATACTTTCGAGAACTCGCATTAACACGACATATCCATATCCCCAACGTCGCATGGGTCGGAGTGATATGTCTTCTTCTACTCTCGAACATCTCGCACCCTCGTTCTCGAGACAAGCCAAGCTCCGTGCATTTTTACTATGCATACAGCCTCTTCGGTTCCAGTTCCATGAATACTCGCAGTGCACGTTGTCTCATGAATGGTTCAATACTCTTCTTAAGCTGGGTGTACATACTTGACGGCGCGGAAGGTAATTCGGAGGATCTGCTCTGTTGATAACTGTGATAGAAGAGGTGTACGAGATGTACAGAGAATGTTATGAATTAGAAATTGCACTGTTGAGGCCATTTTTTCCAGCTCGCGTCTTTGTCTGACGTTCCTGAAGTTTTATCAGACAAGTTTGGAAAACTTGGAGATTACACTCGGTAGGTGGTTGTCTCTCTGAATACCAAAGTCAAGCAAAATGGTGGAACATAATCCGGGAAGCTATCATGTATTCACTCTTCTGTGTAGATTGATAGCGATATTCATTCCTGTGGTAACGAAAGACTTTTGAGTATTGTTTATACCTTATATGGGTGACGCAAATCATCATATTAGGATCTGCCACTATTTCTTGTTGGGATGACAAACCGGTTGTGATTCCAATGCTCGGATCACCCGCTTGGATCACCCGCTTGGACATTTTGTTTTCATATATATATATTTAGTGCTGTAATGCTTGTACAGTTCTCGTGCTACTTCGAGTGACTGAGGTATGGACAATCTTTCTAGATATCATTATACCTAAGCTAACAGTATTATATAGTTATTACTGTTTCTTACATCTCTTGTCTGCTTTTGCATCCCTATGAGTTCTCTTTCTTCAATTGAATGCGTAAATCGAAGTGATAATTGGTAATGAAAGTTAGAGACATTGCAACGTCTTGTTTGTCAATGATTGAGCCGGAAGACGCTGACTCAATATGTCTATTCGTCCTAAGCGCTCACTACTTCCTTCGGCCGCGTTCCACTTCATCATCTTCCAGAAAGTTTCTACCATGTCGGGAATATGCAGGATGCGGCTTGCAGAAGAGCGTAAGCAGTGGAGAAAAGATCATCCCTTCGTGAGTGCTTCAGGAGTTTCAATGCATCTGATGTGACCCTCTGCATTATCTGCATCCCTGCGTAACATTGGGTCTTGGTGGCGTCTTGGCGGCCTAGAGTGTTCCGAGATTATTCTGTTTTGTTGTGTCCTTAATAAATTGGGACTGTTTCGATTTGAGAGTGTCCCTATCAGCAATCATGATTGACCATCAGTCCTCATATCCTAGGGATTTTTTGCTAAGCCAATGAAAGGGCAGGATGGTTCAATGAACCTGATGGAATGGGAGGTCGGTATCCCAGGCAAAGCAAACGTAAGTGTCTTGCTTTATCCCTGCATTTAGGCGCGTGAATCATCCACCGCGTTGTCATAAACACGCAAAAGCTCAATCAACGCGTTACAGACAGCCTGGGAAGGTGGCCTCTTCAAACTTATGGTGACATTTCCCGATGGTATTGTACTTCCTCCCTTTGCATCCTGTTGATTTACATGTTCTTCTCTCCTCAGACTATCCTTCAAAGCCCCCGAAATGTGCGTATCAATTGTCAGAAATCCTCGAAATACTGTACGGCTCATGGTAGTCTAGGCAAGTTTACTCCTCCGCTATTCCATCCCAATGTCTATCCCTCCGGGACTGTGTGCCTTTCCATTCTTGATGAAGAGAAATCATGGAAGCCTGCGATCACGATTAAACAGGTGGGCATTTGGATCTCGCTATCTCATGACTGACACCTGACCCCTTCGATTAGATTCTGTTAGGTATCCAAGAGCTCTTAGATGATCCCAATGTGAATGATCCCGCTCAGAGCGATGCGTATACGATGTTCAAGTGAGTCTTGGCTGTACCTTTTCTCAAAATTTTTAGTGATCAGTACACTGAGAAGGAATGACAAAACTGCTTACGAGTGAGTGACAAATTCTTTTATCTTTCAGTCTTGTCTGATTGTCTCGAGACGGAGAATTCGCCAACAGGCCCGAGAGCATATACCTAAATAGTACTGGCTTGTGTATTTCTGGGTCGCATCTCTGTAGTCGTCTGCTGATTGGTCTTTCATTGCTATCTTCTGCGCGACAACTGAATACCTACAAGCGACATCTTCAGTGGCGACACGAATCGCAAGAGACTCAAATCATGATTTGCATTGATAGAGATATCTATGTTGTATTGAACAGCTCAAGCACTGACAAAGAGTAGAGTATACTTGTTAACAAGATGTGCTTAGTAGAGGAGCTTCTCAATTTTGGTCTTGGCGCTGTTGATTTGGCTAGTCAACTGAGAATCGCCAGAAGTTATACTGGCCGCAATAACTGGACGAGAGACATTGCAGGCACGACCGAGTGCAGCCTTATTGGGAACGAAGACATAAGGAACGTTCTATGATTCCCCCGAATCAAAAAAATACCGCGAATACTATTGCAGCTGACATACCTTTTCTTCACAGAGGAGAGGAAGGTGAAGCAGAATCTCTAGAGGCTCTGTGTCTGCTGTAAGGATGATGAGCTCCGCAATACCACGGTTCAGAGTTTTGGTAGCTGACCAGATCTAAGTCAATCGAGTTGAGTACCGTCCAAAAGTGCTTACTCACTTTCGTTAGCGCCCTTTTTGACTTGCTTATAAGCAGTGGCTTGCTGAACTAGGTCGAGAAGCTAGAGCCCGAATGGGAATGTGATATGAAATATTTTTTTGTCGTCACGTACTTCATTCGTCAAGTCGGCAGAAGCCAGCGGGAAAGCCTTCTTAGTCTCTTCCTCTTCTATATTCTTGGGCATTTTTTGACCTCACGTGTGATGATCCTTGGTCCCAACGTGTTGGCAAAGGTTGAGTAAAATGGAGGAAGTGTGCAATTATGTAATTTGTACAGCCAGTGTTATATTTATCAATCAATCTGGCAAGAGCATGCGAAGGTCGAGATGTGGGAATTAGATAGACTGTTGCCTCCCAGCTCACGCTATGACTCAAAGACGAATTGTCTACTTTGGCTATGGCAGTAACATGTGGCTGGACCAGATGGACCGTCGTTGTCCCGAGAATAAGTACTTGGGTGTTGGCTTTATTGAGGATTGGTATGTCAATTGACCTTGTGTGATATTGTTCATAGATGAGAAATTTCATCCACAGGAAGTGGTTCATCTGCAAGAGAGGGTTCGCCAACATTCGGCGGTCTCCAGGCGATCGAGTCTATGGCCTTATCTATGAGTTATCTGAGTCAGATGAAAGGATTCTTGACGGATACGAGGGCGTCCCACATAACTATGTCAAGGAGTATCACACCATAACCTTCCTTGACTCCCCCGAGAAACTGGAGATAAAAGCGCTAATCTACATCAGTGAGGAATTATTAGAGGAGGGTACACCGAAGACAGAGTACATTTACAGGATGAATATGGCGATAAAGGACTGTGTTGGTGTGGGAGCTTCGGAAGAATATATGAACAAGTATCTTCGTCCATTCATTCCGGAGAACTCTGACGGAAATTAGGTCACATACAAGTGGACAGAATACTGGCATGTTGCAAGACCGTTACAAATATCACACAAACTATGCAGTCCTTACTTTCGTTTTTTCGTTTTGAGAATGAAAAGAAACCCATCACTAGGGATTGAGTAAATTTGCTCTCCGTGAGAGTGGGTAGCCGAGGTGGCCCTCAAATTCTCACTCAATACAATTTCAATACAATTATACACACTGATAACGACGGATGACCTAGTCTCTAGCGCATAGCCGATGTAACAGCGTGGACATTTTACAGTCTCACTACAACACCGCCTGTGGACAAAAGGCGGGATAGTATTTAGCTGCCCCTGACACAACGATCTCGGTCAATTGATGTTGATGTTGATCCCCGGACATGCATAGATTGTCCTGTGTCGCCGGAAACATGGCGACTCCTTCAGAAAAGAATAGCGTACACCTGGTGACCTTTTGCTCGATCATAGTGCCGCGAGATTTAAATCCTCACAATAGATATACAGTTCGTACCCCTGTGAGAAAGCAATCAGACTGTCCTGACACGACTGTGCGGTTCACTTTACTGGACAGACGGCCACATATTCATTGCAATGTGCTAAATAATGTAACAAGTTGAAAGAGACAGAGGGCCGATCATAAAGAGTAGACATGTACGGTTGACATTTATGTACCATTTACCATCATCATTGTTTGTGCATTATGATTTAGACAAACAACTGATCAGTCGTACGCGTAACACATCTAAACCGCGGCCGCGTCATTCCTGAACATTTCGTCCTCCCATGAACACATTTGTCAATCAATTTTCAACGCACAGTGCAGTTTCTCAGCTAAAGCGGGCTAAGAAACTC
>Ga0157363_1005305_pt1 | contig 12000 bp, 8 predicted proteins | sample AttsexASBM1_FD_111477 | JGI IMG/M metagenome (GOLD analysis project Ga0157363, IMG submission 111477) | Fungus gardens microbial communities from leaf cutter ant in Ribeirão Preto, State of São Paulo, Brazil - Atta sexdens ASBM1 | ecosystem: Host-associated > Fungi > Mycelium > Unclassified ...
AAATGTATTATATTACCAAAACTCGGTATTATTCGTCCCAGAATAATATTCGTGTTTGGAAAGTTAATAAACGCCGTTTTCGAAATATTTATTATAATCAGTTTATGATGGCGAACAAATGATAAAAATAATATTCCATAAAAAATATTATTAAGAGTATACTGAGTTGCACAAAATGACGAATTATTATATGATTTAAAAAGAATAGTGTTCTCTTCAAGCAGTTTCCACTTATTATGGGATTCTTTCTATTTTAAGTATAACTTCGAAGTTTAATTGTAGTGCTTATTCGATCATTTTAAATTAAAAGTCTCTCTTATTTCAATTTTTTTTCATCTGAGAAAGATAATAAAAAATCGCATCAAAGCAGTTAAATACCTGCTTTCTTTGAAATATGTATATCTATTACATCTATGTGTATCAAATTATTTATGAGTAGTTTTGATCAAAACACTTTACTTGTTTTCAAAGATCTTAGATGTAACAAGTCGTTCTATAGGAAATTATAAGATATATATAATAGAAGAAGATCGAATAAAATAGTGTTTGTTTTACAATTTAATTTACCGTTTTTGTGCTTTATTATTGTGTTAATTTACCGTTAAACATGCATTTGTCATCAATGAATATTCAGTTTCTTTTATCAAATAACTTTGCTTAATTATTCTCTAATTAAATTATGAGTTACATTTCCGTCACGAAGGGAGAGAAATCGAATTCCATTATGAACTTATTACTGATTTAAACTTTTCCGCATATATCCTATAGTTGTTTGTCTAACTCCGAGCGGTAATGAGGAATATCTAGTGCAAACTGTCTGGATGATCTCCGCGCGAATCAACACAAATGCACAGTATATTATGAGCCGTGCGCGCTTAATATACTCGTGAACTTTCATGCGGCCACTCAAAAAGCCGCTGAAATCGAGTTACGATGTTATTGCACGAGAGAGAGGATCAACATGTTCACACGAGCTCTACGATGCAAGGCCGTGCAGCGTAGCGAACAGTGCTCAAAATATTAGATCGATTCATAAGCAATATCCGTTTGCGATGCTTCCTTTATATTCCACTTTTCGTTTATATTCCCGCATACATTTACGACGCATTTGTTTTACGCTACGGTGGCAAAGTATACGGGGTATTGTTACGAGATTGAAGCGAGATCGAAAGATCGAACTACGAGTGGTCTCGATAAATTATTTGTCGAGATTGAAAAAAAATCTTTCACCGAGGAGGGACAACGTAATTACAAAATTACAAATGAAATATTTACGCGATATTTAAAATTCTTTGTTAATAAAAATTAAAATAAAACAAGTAAAGAAATCAAATATCTTGAAGATCCACAAAACAATGTATGTACATAAAATTTCTTAATAATTGAGAAATATTTTTATATTACTAAACGATATGTAAAAATATGAATTTTTTATTACTTGTTATTGTCTTAATTTATGATTATTAATATTATTAATATTGTTACTAGCATTATTATTATTATTATTATTGCAACAAAGAACTCTACTTGAAACATAAAGCTGCTTAAAACTCCGGAATATCCTTCCAGTCTCTAACGATACCGCATCATTTCGGAATGTTTCGCGTTGTTCGAAGCTTACTTATGAATCGTCTAGTAAGTACATCGAGGACGACTTAATCGCGGATCGATTCGCGATCGATCATTCTCTCAGTTCAGTTGTTCGCGGCCGGACGACTCACCTGTTCGTCTCTCAGGGAGATTCAGAGTGGTGGCGCGAAAATGCACGGTCTCGCTGCGACCTTTGGCGTTAGTGGAGTAAATGGAAACCTCGTAGTTGCTGCCGGGATCCAGATTGCTGACGGAGAAGACGGGCACCTTGCTCGTCTGGTTGAAGACAGTCGTAGGACCGCCGCTCTTGCCGGACCCGGTTTCACGGTCCACTTGCATGGTGAACTTTTGCGGTAGGCCGCCGTCAAAGCCTTCTATACATTCCACGTAGATCGAGTCGGTGGTTTGATTTAATAAGGAGCAGTTGTGCGGTGTGTCCGGGCGGCCTGTTGGATTCGCGCGCGATCAGCGTCAATATCGAGCACGATTCTGTGTGTCGATTAACGGGCTAATTAGCGAACATGAATGAATGCTTAATTGGCGAATTTGGAAGGTATTCTATGATACCACAGAGAATATCTGGCCGAGACGGAATTGATTCGCAAACGAACATGATGGTGAAAACCGTTTGTGGTAGAAACTGTTAATTAAATTAAACACGTAATTGTATCTGGTTTATAAAGACATAATTTATTTAAATTGAAATTGTTTAATTGAGAGAGACAGTGTTTCTCCCTACTGTTAAATTATTTATATACGATTGTATATTTGTAGAAAAATTTGACAAAATTGATTTCATGTGCGCAAATGCCTGAAAGAATAATACTATATATCCACTTATTACTGTCCAGTCTTTTATCTATATATGCAAAGTTATTACATTACATTTAAAGATCACTATTAAAAGCTCTTCATAAACTAAAATAAGTATCTATTTTAAACGAAAATAAAACTTTCATTGTTAAAGATTTTAGACAAAAAAAAAACTGCTGACGGAACAACTGTCTCATGCGCGCTTCTAGATTTGATCGCCTCTCATCGGCCGATACGAGTTTAGTTTGAATTTTCGTTTTTGTTCGAGCAACTATGGTACTCAAATTGACATGTCCCTTTTACGCAACGTTCACTTTAATGACGATTTTTATTGCACGTTCCAGTAGTTTAGTACCAAGCGACGTACTAAAATGCGTTTGTCACGTATTGATACGTCCTGATCCTCTATGACCTATCCCGATCTTTATGGACCTTTAAGAATATCTCCTACTGCGGAAAACGGATTCTTCCGCCATGTGTGTAAAAATACTTGCGTCCTTTAATCCGTTTGCACGCGCATCTTTATGCTTTCCGTGGTGATAAAAATGTTGCAATATATTTATTTTCAATGCATTTTGCACGAACATGTTTCGAACACGTAGACAATTTTTATGGTAAACTATATTACATTGAATTGATTTAAAGAATGTAACATGAATTCACGACAATCCGAAGTACATAATTTAAATCAATCGTAAAAATCGCGCGAACGTTTATAGAAAATATTGATACGAAAGAATGTTGCAATAAGGGATGCAATAATTTGCTACTTTTTCAATATTTCATAAATGTATCTGAAGACAGTTTCTGTGCTCTTGAATGCAAAATTACACTGGTTATATTAAAGATATAATAATACTGATATAAATAGCGATTGTAAAGAGTTCTATTAAAATAAATCATAGTATATTAATATAATATTCAGCATTAATATATCGTTGATAGAAAAATAGAATAATTAACGTTTTTTAAATCATAAATGTTTTTATGATCGATTTCCTTCCATTATCTCAAAAATACTAATTTTTTACTTGTGCCATTTTTCTATCAAACGCAGCAATATAGTATTATAATAAAGAAAATATATAAATACATTTATTTACAAAACATCGTAACTCTTGTAGTCATAGCAAATAAATATAAAATAATAATAATATGCAAATATAAATGTATCGTTTTAATCGGTTTGCAGCTCTAAATTTACTCGAACATTTTTCTTTATTTTAGATATTATTAGTTTTTGTAGCTTTATAGTAACAATTTCTGACTCATCCTCGAATATTTCAAAGTACAAGAAAAGTATAAGAAAAGTACTACAAGTAAAAAAAAATTCAAAGAGCACGTTGATTTATTGAAGTTACATTGAGTTCACCTTCCGGTTTATCGAAATACCGATAATTCGATGAAGATGCAGTGAATTGCAGAACGCGTTGTGTATTTATAATTCACCGGATGTTGGATGGTAGTGTTTCGACGACAAGAAGAGTAAATGCATCGAATCTATCGAACGCGCTTTTCAAGAGTTTCAGAATGGAACAACATTCGTCTACTAAAATCGATTGCTGTACTCTAAAAAGTTGTGTCGCAGCTGCGATGTCATCGAAAGATTTATCTGTCTTCGTTCCATTTGATTTATTCACCTGGTGATGATGACAATGTTAATATCAGCGATTGCAGAGTCATAAACAAGAAAAATCAAACGTCATATCATTTATGTATATGTAATTTATGTAATTTACATGTTTGTATTTCAATTCAATCGTTCAATTCAAAAAATTTAAATGCAGCACGCGATTACAAGTCAAGTCAGAAAATACAATTGCGTTTATTGCATCATTTAATTAAGTCACTTTAAATTTGCATGTAGTACATTTTTGCAGAATTATTAATTACATTGTAATTGGTTGAAAATGCATTACGTAGCAATTACAGTAGAAAATGCATTGACACATTTCATTACGAATTATATTCAAGCGTGAAAAAGGCATTTGTATTTTATTTTCGATATTAGCACGAGGATATATAATCTGTTTACAAGAATAAACGAGTCTAAAAGAGATCGCTGCGTAAATATTTTTTTATTCTAAATTTGAATCAGTGGATAATCTGATATTCACTGATATCCACTGATGGTGCCACTGGTAATTAGTGAATGAAATGAGAGATCCTTAATCTGGCTGATCTTTATTATATAATCTAACTAACTTTGTTTTAGTGCATAAATTCAATGAATATAATATTGGAAAATTGAAATTAATATGCATATATCAGTTATATAATGTATACAATTTTCCTTTTTTTAGTTAAATTTCACTAATTGTCAGTGTCAAATATGTCACTGAGTAATTAGTGACTGATCCACTGATTCAGATTTAGAGAGTAATAAATCAATTATAGAGCGAAGAGAGGAATGCGCGCCTTGCAAGGATAGTATGAGAGACGTATGTGAGTTAGATTCGAAGCAATTTTTCAGAAGCTTTGCAGTGAGGTCGAGCACTTACCAGCTGGCACGATATGGTAGACGCACGGCTCAAGCTGAGTGCCCTGGTCATTGCTACCCCAGCAAAGGAGAGTGCCATAGTCCAGCTCGGTCATTGGTGTGTAGGAGGCTGTCGAGCGAGTACGATCACTCGTGACGTGCGCCTGAGGTATGTCCACCGCCTCCATTGTATTATTGAATTTCCAGGTGAACGATACTTCCGGCGGGTTCGCCTCCAGCTCACAGGGGATCCTCGCGGTCTCCTGTCGCGCCACGCCGAATACCTTCGTCTGACCGTGCTGGCATACCGGCACGACTAGAAATGTAAATGTTGGTTCGTGCGATGAGAATATAAGCTTTGCATCGCGTGAGTTTATCTTGTGAGAAAGCATCAACGCGACGATAAATATTATTCGATAGTGAAAACACAATATCTATTTCATGATGTATGCCGTGCGCTTCAATTACTGAATTTTTTGTAATTTATGGTAGAGCACGTAGATAAAAAGGACACATGATCTTTATAACGATCCTTGCTATTGTTTTCGATCGTGAAAGATAAAAATGAAGAATTTTATACCGAGCTGTCAATAATAAAAAGAGTTACTTAATATTGAAAATTACTTAAGATGAATTAAATGTCAAGAAACGGTATACTTAATTGTGCCCTTAATTTATTTTAAAAGAATCTAATATACGGTTACAGTAAAAGCTTAAAATTTAGCTTAAATTATACACTTAACTAACCAATGTATGCATTTACATAAAATTTTAGTAAAAATATTAATCAAATAAAAATGTCTATTATTTCTAGTAAATGTATACGGAGAGAATTTTTCTTAGAATTTACCTTGAAAATATGGTAGTCTTGAATCAACATTATTTTGAAGAATTTTATATTACCTAAATTTCTCTCATTCATTAATAAAACTATAATAAGACTATAAAATAACATTAATTTTACTAAAGTGCATGTAAAAATCTTTAAAATATTGTACAACTACCATATTTTCAGGATGAATTAAAAAAAATTCTCTCCGTGTATTTTCATTTAATAGACAATGCATACATTTGCTACAACACATTAATGAAAGCGTAATATTGCGAGTCGTCTGTCACAGTAGATATACATTTTAATAAATGCATACAATGATTAGTACACGTGTGTACTAGGCATGTTTAGTATACACTAGTCATATATTAGTACATGTGTATGCACAAGTGTGTATATTAGCACACTTGACCGACACTTTGACCGTGATACACACACACACACACACACACACACACACACGCACGCACGCACGCACGCACACACACGCGCGCGCGCGCGTACACACATGTGTATAGATAATATTCGAGGATTAATTAATAAACTTTAAAATTAAACAAGGTATGGTCGATGCCTGCTTCATAATGAGTGTCTTTCATCTAATATTGGAAGTATCACGTAACATGATTAGATCTTTTCATCGGGGTTTGTATCGAGGAATGATCGACATGTAAATTCTAGTATACGCCGAAGGCTAATACGATTATTAAGCACTACCCGTAATTAAGCATTAACGATGGAATTCATGTCCCTGCACCATTCCCGAGTTTCATGTCAACCTCAGTCGACACGGTATCTGATATCGCCGTAATATACATAATACGCAATATACATATATATATATCTTATAATCTACATATTGCAATAGTGTGCCATTAATAGAGCATATCTTCATTGTTCAGAGAAGGGGGTATTTGCGTATGTTCTTGAACAATATTTTTTCTTATTATATCCTCTGTCGCGAAATTGTTATTAACATCTTTCGCAACTTCATAACAACTGAAAGTACATTGTTGCACATTCGGTAAGAAAATAAACCTCTGGCTGTGCACGCAGTTCTTTACATCGCGGAAAAAAAGTGGGAAAGCATTCTTTACTTTGCAAACTATTTGGGAAGCGGTTCGCAAATGAAGAAACTGTATAAGTGTATTTAAGATATTCTTACATTTCACCATATACTATAAACTTTCTCTAGAATAATGACAATAAAATAAATTTACATCTTTCATCGAATTGAACTTCATATTTAGATTACATGTTAGAAATAGAAAAAAGATATGACAAACTATATAAGTAATCCTATTCGAAAGATATACTGTGTACATTTTCTGGAACTATTTGACAAAATCGTCGTATTTTTTCTAAATCGTTTTGATAGATTATTTTCGCAAGTGATCTTATTATATTATTATAATATCGATTATATCTTTAAGGAATTTATATTTTATAGAATTTGCTCGAAAAATATTTTCTGTATAAACTAAGATTATAATGACAATTAAAATAACAATTAAAATAAAAAAAGAAATATATTTAAATTCTATATCAGTACACATGTATTTTTTTCGATTTGATTTTTAAAATCAAATGAAATAATTTACGTATAAAATAAAAATATTCCATAAGAAATTCATGGCCCATAATTTTTATTATAAAATTAATACATTTCTAGATTAATTATTATATATCTGAATGTATTCATCAAATTGGAGCATATCAATCGTTAGTATCTGCAATTGACATTCACTTCCATGAACGAAAGAAGATATTCGGTGTAAGCTGACAAAGGTTCCCTCGCGACCTCGACTCAGGACGGAAGTCTAGTCCTTCTCGTCTGGAAATTCAATAATACTTTGGACGTGGAAGTGGAGAGCCGTAGAACATGCGGGATATCCGGCGCACATATAGAGACTAGACCCTTCATTGATTAGATCAGTCATAAAATTCCGGACGGTATCCGATGCCTGAGTATTGCATCCCCTTTGTACTTTGCACAGTTGTCGAAAGAAGTCCGATCTTGGGGATGCCTGGAATACTCCGGGTAGTGTCCCGTCCGTCTCACAGGGTTATACGAAAGACGAACCTTTGTCCTCTTACGCCGATCGTCGAAAAATATCTTAAGGATGTCACAAAGTTGCAAAAGGTCATCAATTGGAGCGCGATGAGCTTTACGCGATTATGTTATACATATAGGAAGGCGGATTTGTGTTTCATGACAAATGCAATTTCATATTTCTGCATGTACGCAGATGCACTCGCAATATAATAAGCAATACTAAGTTTTATAAATGACTGATCGAAGTACGTATACCAATCATTTATCGTAATGTCTCTCACTTGGGATTCTTTCGATTCATGGAATTATTAAGAAATGCACTTTGTGTATACATTGCATTATTGCAATACTCGAAAATACGTATAAATTTGTGAGAATAAATTAATATAAAAGTTTGTCGTGAAAAATTTCAAATGTTCAGGAACGTGCGCCGCGCGGAAAACTTATAGAATACATCGGCGAAATGGACATACATTCAGAGAAAGGTTTCTTCGATTTAAAGAAATGTTTCTTTGCTATACGGTTAAAGAAAAATTTCTTTGATTTGAACGTTATTTCTTTGATTTGAACATAATTCCTTTAAATCAGATAAATTTGATTAAAAAAAATAATATTTAAATCAAAGAAATGACGTTCAAAGCAAAGAAATTTTTTCTTTAACCGTAGCAAAGAAACATTTCTTTAAATCGAAGAAATCTTTCTCTGGGTATAATATAACATGCGAATACAAAATACAAATTTTTATATCGAGATTGTCGATAGTTGAATTCGACATGCACACGATGCCGTCACTCCAGTCAACCCAACTAACAGTTACCAACTAACAATTATGTTGAGTAGAAAATTATAACTATAATAATTATATTGTTCGTTGGACGCAATCATTGCATATCTTTTTCGTTTTCAAAAAATGGATTAAACTTTCATGCTAAGAGGAGACTTATTTAAAATAATTTCATTATCTTACAGTCAATTTCTTTCTGCTTCTTGATAAAAATGAGCGTCGAGTACATCGCGATATCGCGGAAACATAGGATGGTGGAGGCACTGACAATAACCAATTAATGCCGGTCATTAAGCATCAGTGACAGATCGCTCACGCCAAGCGTCCGTGCCAGCTATCGAAATGATATCTGCGCCGTGTATGCATAATTCAACGGGCCGCAATATCGGCTATCGTGAAAAATGCACATCGATCTGTCGCGCGTGGATCACATGGACATACGCGAAATAGAAATGTGGTGGTGGGAGGTTTGCTTTTTGTTCTATTCGGAAATTCGGTCCGTCTCGATTATCTATGATAACAAATTATTAACGTGAAGGTATAACGTATCCTAAATATTTCAGAAAATCTAGAAATGATTAAAAATCACTAATTAGAAGAATCTAAACGTTAGATATACATAAAAAAGTTTATATGTTATATATAAAAGCTAATACAAAATTAAATGGTATTTTTAATTAAGTAAGAGAAACATCAGTTACGGTCAAAGTTGGATGTTGAAATAGTACATTTATATGTATTTTAAATAAATTTATCTCAGATAATATAGAGAATTGCTTAGATTAAAAAAAGTCCAAAATCGATATGAGATTAAGATGTCTCTTTAAAAATTTTAAACGCCTATAAGACTTTAAAAAAAATATTTTAAAAATATTTTTAGGTGTCTTTAAGATGTCTTACATCTCGTTTTTGTACATGCGTGTTGTCTGGGTTGTTGCGAAAAAAAATTACCTTAGCCGGGATTGAGAACTCGGATCTCCTAAATTCCGTGCGGGCGTCTTCCCAATTAACTATTTCCGATAATTTTTTTTCTTTTTGCGTGATATATTATCCTTTTAATTTATATATCAAACTATAATAATTTTTAATATATAATCTCAACTTTTCCATAATTTTTTTTTCTCAATAAAAAATTCCAATACATGTTATACAAATTTGATAATTTTAAGTTGAAAGTTGGAAACGAACATTTAAAATTTACATTATGACTTTTCGATCGGTTTTTTTTCTCAGACAAATATTATAATCTTCGAGTTTTTGAGAAAGTTTTCTTTTGCTGTAGTTCATACAACAATAAAAAACAGTTTTGAAATTATTAAGAGCTCGATGTTAGCACAGGGAACGGAGAATTTTCTATGATAGAATAAATTCAATTCCAAATAAGAGTCTAACATTCAAAAACATTCTTACAATGTATACGCATACTAATATTTACTTAACTGAGGGAACGAGACGTCTTGTTATTACATGAGTGCTTGATAACCTTCTCTCGTTTTTAGGAGAGTAAAATTACGTTCGAGATATATATATATATATATATATATATATATATATATATGTGTGTGTGTGTGTGTGTGTGTGTGTGTGTGTGTGTGTGTGTGTGTGTGTGTGTGTGTGTGTGTGTGTGTGTATGTGTGTAAGTAAATATATGCATATATTTTTATATATATATATATACACATATATATATATAAAATTAAAGTCTTTTCGAATGTCTAACAGCGAGTGCGTTTGTAGAACACGCGGGGGGATGTCGACCCAAGAATTATCGGATATTCTGCAGTTGACAGATTCCTTAGAAGATTTAATGGTACATTAGTTTCGGAACATCCTATACAGGCAGATAGGGTATCAGGCTTGGCATATTATTTTATGTTTGCGATATTTACGCCATGAATCTTCGTCGATCGCACGAGCATCGTCGCGCCGACGGCGCGGCGTCGCGTCGCGTTGAGCGTACATCATCGCCGTCGCTAAAATTCGTAAGAACGTCGCCGGAATGTACGTCACGGAAATTTATAATAATAATAATCTACGGCATGTGTATGTGCGTGCGAGCAAGCTCGCACGACTGGCCATTACGTCAAATAATGAAGATTTATGCTGGTACCGTGGCGACGATGTACATTCACATAGCTTATGCGAGTGGACTTGCAGTGTCCAACTATATCGAGATACCAGATATTATATGGATCGAGCGTGGTTGGGACTTGAGATGATACATGTGCGTCGATGCCTTGCCTAATCAGATACATTAATTAGGTGGCGTTAATGGACCCAGTTAGATGGGCGACTACGCAGTACCGTAGCTCCGACGACCGATCGATGAATCTTCGACGTACGTTATCGAGCGTCGTATCTCACGCGTACAGCACACGATGACTATCACGATATGGCATGATACATCGTACGATAAAGCTTGTGCTTAGAAATTCTCGAAATATTTAATATTGAAGAATTTCGTGGAGAATTTTATCTTAATTGAATACCTCGATTAATTGACGTTAATGAACTCGATTGTGCGCAATCGCGCCGCTGCGCTGCACTATGTTATAGCTATTGAGCGACAAGATCTTCAATGGAGTAATTATCGGTCGATGTGTGTTGACTGCGTTCAACACACAATGGATTTCCCTTGAGATATTAATACAGTGAATAATTAATTCGTTCCGCATTCCGCTGAGAATCTCTCCCGATACTCTTAGAACTGAAGAATCGCTCAAGGAATTTCGCCGCAAACCATCTAAACGCTCCGAGCGGAGGCGGTATTGTTAAGGATTACAGATGGGTGACGTTACGTATCGATCGATCGCCATCCGGGCGACGTCTTGGCTCGGCTTTTTTCGTGCTACTACATAATCTATCCAATCTATCACGGTGAATAAATCAAAACGCCCGGCGAGAAATCGAATTCACTTTTGCAGCGCGAATAAATGTCCGGCTCCGGCGGCTGCGATAAATTCATTGACATATTTCATCCGGGTCAGAGAGCGACGGTGGTGGCGGCGGCATTCTAGTTTGCACCGTCCGTCGTGTAATTAAATTACAGCGAGCGGAATCTAAAGTTAGCGAAACGAATTCCGCGAGAGCGCACGTATTGTACCGATAACATGCTGGCTGACCGATGACGTACGTATCTACTTCCGCCATGCTGGGGATCGAGAGACAGTCGTACCGGATCGAACCGGTTATAAATTGGCATGATTTTTGTGTTGAATCGAAATAAAGTGCCAACTTTTTACCATATCACGAGAGTAGTCGCCATCAATTCGCGGCATGTACATTGAGAAAAAAGTTTTTAATATTTGTGATTATAATTACGTATTATTATAATTATTATTAGTTATTGCTATATATATACTGCTATAATATTAATAATAATAATTTTATATATATAGAGTTCTATCACAAATGTATATTATAGTTGAAAATAAATATAAATTATA
>Ga0157363_1005308_pt1 | contig 11996 bp, 8 predicted proteins | sample AttsexASBM1_FD_111477 | JGI IMG/M metagenome (GOLD analysis project Ga0157363, IMG submission 111477) | Fungus gardens microbial communities from leaf cutter ant in Ribeirão Preto, State of São Paulo, Brazil - Atta sexdens ASBM1 | ecosystem: Host-associated > Fungi > Mycelium > Unclassified ...
ACGGTTTGAACAAACTAACTTTTGTAAAAGTGGACTGGAATATCATTCGCCGATCAGACGCGATTATTCCAGATGCGATTCATACGTATATATAATACGTGCGTAATATGCATCTGTTTTCGTTGCTGATGTCAAAATGGTTGATTCCGAAATCACAGCTATCTCACGAATGGAATGCGTATATTTGACGTGCATTTCAGCAGTTGGTTTTGCAATTACGAAATCTGTTTGATATCGTTTTCTTATCGTTCGTAGTACCATCGAAATTAATGCAGAACATTTCGATGAAAGGTATATAAGAGGGTCCTTTTAGTCCTTTGTGAACCGCGACTGACTTGCGGCGTCAGTCTCTGTGTTCATGTGGCTGTTTGGCATAACAAAGTAGGAGCCTACGTTTCGTTCATGCAATCCGTGTCTTCCCTCTTCTTTCAGCCCGTTTCATCGGACACGACACGACACGATACGACAATACGTTCCACCTTGTTTGCCGCGGGGCAGGAGAGAGAAAACAAAGAGAAACAGACAGGAAAGAATAAGAAAGGCAGCTGGCGGAAATATTTCGACGAATCCCCGGGCGCATACGAGACGTTCTTTTTGTGAGAATTCCAGTCCGCGCGCCGTGTACTTTGTGAAAACTTGAGAGGCGAGATGGAGAAAACGCTTATACGTGGCACAACTCCAGTCCAACCGAGCGGGCATGCTATAATACGTGACGCGTGAGCAACACACAGGTCTCCTGATAGTCACCAACAAACGGAACAAAATGTCCTTGCACGACGAGAACTCATTCGGCACAATGGATGCATTTGCGTTTCATAATTCGAAGATGGCCATCAAACAAAAGAGAATATGGGCAATGTGAATACGCGCATTCATTCTTCTTTAAATGTATTTTTATCTCTGCGATATTCTTTATTTCTCGTAAGGATTACGTTGCATATATTACTTAATTTTCTGATGTAGAATTGAACCTATAGATATATATATATATGTACATATTGGGTTGGAACAAAATTTCGTAGCGAACTTTAAAATTCAAGCGGCTGTAACTTCGTTAAAAATGAACGAAATTTGAATTTAATAAAAAGATTTTAAAACTTACAATCTCTACTTTTGAAAGGTTACTATGTCTTTTGAGTTTCTGTGAGTCTTATAATTTTTACATACAGAAACTACGAGCTAGAAAAGAGGAATTTTCTTCTCACTTTATGGGCCTGTCACATGCCTAGAAAAAACTTGCGAAAATTTTCGATTTTCTAACGTGAAAGTTTAAAAGTTTCCTTACAAAATTATTTTTTTTAATGTTCTTAAATTTTTTACTATTGAGTTACGGATTAAATAAAAAGAGCATCTTGATTGCTCATGATTTCGTTAAAAATCATCGCGTAACGCAATTTAAAAAACAGATTCTTAAAGCTGAAACTTTATTCTATCGAATAATTGTCAAATTTTTTTTAAGACATGTGGATGACATAATAAAAATAAAATAGTACGTTACGAATTTTTGTTCCAACCTAATAGATATACTTCAGTACTTCAGAAATACCATAAATTTTTCAATTGATTTGTGTTGATTTAAAAATGTAATTTAACGTTCTGATGTTATTTGGCTAGATTTTAGCTATTAATGAGGGAGGGAAAATGATATTTATTTAGTTAAAAGTTATTAACTAAGCTTTAGGATTGTTAGTAAGTAAAAAAAAATCTGTTTTTCAATAATTTTCAAGTAAATTTATCTTAAAATTTATCTTAAAATAGATTTTAATTTAGAGATTTTAATAGATTTTAATTTAATCATCGCAATATAGAAAATTTAAGAAGCTATATAAACACATCTCATATTTTTAGCAAATTAATTCCAAGAATAAAGAATTCACATAAGAGCTTATTTTGATTAAAATGATTTAAGTTTTGAAAAAGCCTTAATTTTTCATTTTTCAATTTTATTTCTGTATAGATTTATGTATATCTGTGCATATTGCAGAATATTTTATATAGTTGATATACATAATATACCTTCCACAGCTCTCTCAACAAACACAGGAAACTTAATTATTTTTTTATTTAAAAGTTATTAATTCTTTTTCGATTAAATTGGATCATACGATGGGAATTTTTCATGAGTAAACAAACAAAAAAGTCAATCTTTAAATAAAAAAGGAAATAATTGTGTCATTCGGCAATTTATTTTAATTTTTAATACTTTTTATGATCAATAACTGCACTGTACTGTTTTAAATTTACGTTTTTTGGGTTAATTCGTTTAAAGATGTATGAATAATGAGTTTACTGATTTAGAAAACTATGTCACATAAAATTGTGAAATGGAATTTATTGCAATGTAGTGACGTGCACGTTTCAATGATACATTCACTTCATTATTCACTTGATTAGCTTCTTTATATATTTTTTTCTTGTGTTATTGTTTATATTTTTTAGATTATTGGATAAAAAATGAATTTTTTGAAAAAATTAACTTATTTGTTTTATTTGATATACTTTATTTGATATGATGTATGTTGTATTTACACTTTCTTTACTTTATAAGCAGTATAGATGTTATCGCAAAGTATTGTTAGGTTAGAACGATATCTTACTTTGGAAATTAATCGATTCATAAACCTGATTGGTCTGAAAAATAATTGAATTCTCCGCGACAGTGAGTCGTGTTGTTTGCAACCATGGTAAATCAATATCCGGCGTAAATTTAAAATGCTATCGGGTTACAATTAACTTGCCGTAGTTTTCGAAGGGAGGTCTTAAATCACCGTGTCGAGTATCGACTATCGACATCTTAGACTGACACTAAGAATCGCTGTGTTCGCTGAAGGACCGTTTAAAAAGTTACAAACTCATTAGCCCACGCGCAGTCCAGCTATCTGCGAGATGAAAGGCTCTCGGCTCTTGTGCACCTCGGAAGTTAGTATCGGCAAAAGCGACCGAATCCCATCTTAATAGAACGTCATTCCAGATAAATTGCAGGACACGTGGCCTACGAGGTCGCGCTTAAAGGGCCATGGAAATACGTGAGGTGAATTTGGTTACTGGTCTTATAGTGGATGAAGGTACGAGTATGAATCGATGAAGCATCAGCCGTATAAAGAGCCATTGTGATGTAATCTTTTTCTTTCCAACGCTCGAAATGTATTTTCTGAAAGGGCAGCTGCGTAAGCTATTTTTGAAGAGCATATCTTATCTAAATTAAAGAGTCTAAAGAAAGATCACTTCGTGTACGTCATCGTAAAGATTGATTCTTCCTCTTGACTAGAATATTGTGCCATTTTTAACCACAGAACGGATATTTGCGTATTATATTCATATTCTTATCAACATAATAAATATTACTACAACAACAAAGTAATATTGGACGTTATTCTGAACTGAAATAGTTCAACATTAGTAAATCGGGCTATCGAAGAATTACGCGACAGTCAGACGCGTTATTTCGCCGATAAATTCTTATCTATTATTAGCTTTGTCTCCGTCGTCGTATCGATATGTTCTAACGAGGATGAAAATTGTATGAGTATTGTGTCTTCTTGTATATGCATAAAGAGAATTTCGTAATAAAGATAGATCGCTGTGGGAGCCATAAATAATATTCTACTGCTCCCAATCTATAAGGAAGATTATGATTTATAATGTATAATATATAAGTTTATTATTGTTTTAGTATATGGAATATCTTTCATTAATGGAAATAATAATTGAATAATTTAGAATGTCATTAAGCATTAATCATTAAAATTTAGAATATTATTCCAAACATTATTGAATATCAATAACGCTAATTCAATACTATTCAGGTTTATTATGTTAATACTCACTACTGAGGTTCATGTCTATATTAATTACCTCAGTATTGATGTAACTAAAACTATTTTATATTTACTTTTAACCGAAATAATTTATTTTTCATATTTTAAGTTTATCGTTTTATATCATTGACGTTTGGTTTCTATATATATTGACATTACCACTGATGTTATAATTATTTCATATATTCGTTATGTATTATCGCTTTGTAACTGAAGAAAGTTTTGTAAGCCGAAACGTTTGAATTTTATTGTATTTTATATTAATTGATTAATTTTCTTTTTCGATTATTATATTGTATTTATGTATCTTATGCTAATTTTAATTTAAAATCATTCTATTTATAAACTCGAAATAAGCCACGACTCTGTTTAATTTGTTTAGCAATCATACGAGCCTTTTCTCTAATTTTAAAACTATTTTGTTATAATTTTATTTATTAAATATATGTATAATTTTCTGTGAAAAAATTTATTTTCTCAAAAATATAATATTGGGTGCTTTCCAATTGTAAAATTACTAAATACTTTCGTGCAATGGCGACACAAGTTATGTTTCAATTGCTGTAATCGTCGACACAACATTGCACATCCGTACTCAGCTCGAGGGCTACTGTGTAAACTTATGTGTCTAATGACAATTACGTTACTACGTGGCGGCTATAAATGAAGTTGGAGGACGTTGGATAATCGATATTTTTGCTTTTTTTTCATTCAATATAGGTGGAAAAAGCTACATTTAATCTAACTCCATCCGAAACCGTGCACAGCGTACACATTCTGTTCCAATTGAGTCGTGCACAATACTACACTTTATGCATTACTGTGTACATTTGTGTTAAGATGTGTTAAGCAATTGGAAAGCAGTGAAAGCACTATTGTGTATTTTATTCCAGAGCTTGCAGGCATTAGTCATAATGCATTCGTACGTCAGTATAAACAGATTTACTTTCTCCAATCAAATTTGCAATATGCATGCAGATGTGAATAGAGAAAAAAGAATGAATTTCTGTCGAATATAATTTGCAGAAAAGGTATCGCGCGCACACAAGAGTTAACGCACTTGTACCATGAGGTACGTGCGCGATGTCGGCATGTCTGTAACGTAACGTGAAAACTTAATCGCATTGAATCCTCGTTCAGCATCGTTGCAGGACGCGCCGGGGCGGCGTTATCAGCGCGTCCTCGCGCGTACCATTTCCCGCGCGTTCGCGCGCCGATCCGGCGCCGGAAAAATTCGAGTCCGGTCGTTAAGCCGCGGTCGCAAATGCATTTAAGCATTCACCGTTGTTCAAGATCCCATTGAGCGCCGTGTCAATATAAATGTAAATGTCATTGGGAGTCGTGCGAGCGCATACATTGACGGTCTCTGGAGGACGATTGCTCGCGGAGAATATTGCAGATGCCCGTATGGGACGTCCACCGCAATTGAATTGCCCTTCGGATTGGAACGTATAGAAATGTGTACGGTCGGCACTTTGTTTCGCGTATCGATCGTTCACGACCATCGGGATCCGCAGTGAACGTTCTCTCGCAATGCCGAAGAGTGCGCTCCAATTGATCCGCTGTGCTGCCGAATCGCACGTTGCGCTACGCCGCGTCCATCGGCATCGGCGTCGCGTCGTCGTGCGGCGTTTTACTGCGCGAGAGATTTGCAGATCGCGAATTAGCGTACGTCGACACGTTTTGTTGCGACCTTTCGACAGGCGCAACGGCGTCGATAACTTGATTTACCCGCATCCGCGCTCGTCCATCCCTACGTTTTTCTAGAAAATCGCATGCGTATACGTACGATAATTAAAAGTCTGCCATGATGAAAACACATTTGAGTGTTTGTTAAATGCGACCTTTTTATTGACCGTGTTCAAGTTGGCTAAAATTCTAGGGCTACATTCCAAAACATCCTCTCCGAGGAAAATTTTATTCGAAATATATAGTATACGTAACTCGATATTTTACTCGGTATTTTACTCGATATGATATATATATTATATCGAGTAAAATTTTCCTTCGAAAGTACATTTAGAATGTAACCTAGATATATAAAGTAGCGCAAACCATTTTGATTCTAAGTTGCAGTCGTTCCTAATTTGTATTTATACATATTTTGTGAGGAAACCTAAAGCTATAAGTAATCATAAGCTATATGTAAATCAGTTTTTTATTTGTAATCAATTTATTTATTAACAAAGAAATATATATATATATATATATGAATACTTAATTTATATATTTAATATTATTTAGTTTAATATGGATTTATTTGTCGTTTGAGCTTTCAGTTTATGAAAGTGCATGAAGATATATGTAAACTCAGAAAATAAATTTTATAAAAGATAAATGTTTTATTTAACAAAAAATGTACAAAAAATTTAGCATAAATTAAGATAGCTGCATCTAAATAGATAAAATGTTGCATTATGCGCACTATCTGCTATCTAAGAAACTTGGACTTGACTTCAAATGTTGAAAAAAAATGGATTTGTTCTTGAAAAAAATGTTGCTGCAATATTTTAATATGTTTTTGCTTCCTAGATTTATATACCTAGTGACTTTACGAGTTGGTAAAGCAGCTAGCCTGTTTACGGCGATTAAACATGATTGATTCTTACTTAGAGATCCAATCAATCATATTCAATCGGCGAGCAGGCTAACTGTTTCAGGGCGCGTTCACAATTTGACAGAAAAGCAGAAAGCGGAAAAGTGGAAGCCAATCAGAACTCGCGCAGGTAATAAGCGGTATATTCCGCTTTTCTGTTTCTATTATCAGGAGTTTTGATTGGTTCTCGCTTTTCTGCTTTTTGCTTTTCCGTCAAGATGTAAAAGCGCCCTCATATGACTTGAACACAACCATTGAATTACTTACTCTTTGAATCCAAATATTAGAGCGAATACAAAACATGGAATACAATGAGATTTGCAAGTAGTTGTAAATAATATTATTGCATATTATTTATCCAACTATTTCAGTTACGTATTGCATCCAGTGAATGCAATAATAAATTGTGAATTTGTAAAACTTAATTTCGTGGCCCAATGTCGGCTACAAATCTCCGCGATTGCGCGCTCGAGCTGCACTATGCTGTTTTTCCCGCGTTATCAGTAATTAAAAAGGGCGAGAATAGAGTAAAATGAAAAATATGGCACAAGTGGCAGTTGTGAAATATGAAAGCTGCTTGAGCCGTGCTTTTTTCCATCCAGGCGGCGCTTATCTACAGCTTTATGAGCGTTATTCGATTTTCGTGCGTGCATTGTTCACCGCGGAGCACCGGAAACAAAGCGTTATCTTTAAGCCGAAACAATGTTCCTCTCTCAATCTGCGCATGAAATAACCGGTTGCAGCGATCCGCTAGAATCGCCATCATCGATCACGTGTGTGATGTATGCAGCGATATCGACAGCGAATCCCTTTTTAACACAGACGAATGGTCCTCGCTATGAAACCAGGGATTTTTTGCAGATTTTTGCGCGTAGTATTTGTCGGTTGATACACGTCACGAAATCGAGCATAACATCCGATTTAAATGTATCGATTTTACTGAGAATCTTCAGAAGTAACGTGATGCTTAGGTCGGAGATATGTGAATATTTCGAATCTGCTGTTGCTGTGTGTGTGTGTGTGTGTGTGTGTGTGTGTGTGTGTGTGTGTGTATGTGTGTGTGTATCTAAACTCTCGGCTATTTTTACTTCATCCTCGTGGGAACAAAGTTACCATTACCTGAATTAGATGTATTACGTATAGATCGTCTTCTTTCAATTATAGGCAATATAATTTTACGCTACCGACGAAGTTATTCGTCATGCAATATTGTACAACATCTATTTATGATAATTTTACCTATAAAAATAAAAAAGATGTTATGCGGGCATCATTTATGCGGTTGCAGGACCTTTAATTATGTCGAGGATAATGAATGTTGCACCTTTCATAAATAATGATTATAAATAAAGCCTGAACTCGATATTGGAAAATATGTGACACATATTGCCATTAAAATACATGTATGGGAAAACCACATTTTTCGTATAATCCGTCAAAATATAATCAAATCGACAAAGCTTAAATACTGATTTTAATTATTTCTGATGGTATTAATGAAATCTCATATAGGAAATACAAACAGATTATTAATAGTTGACAGATTATTAATAGTTTACTCTGTAAAATGATTAGTATGTCCGTGATACATATTAAAAAGCAACCATCATGACATTATTACATTGTTACTCTCTAAATCCCGTGAAGTGAAATCTCACTCGAAGAGACTAAAAATTTAGCTTGCTTTAAAAAAAGAGTGAAAATATAATCACTCTTATTCAAGAGTGGTAGATTTTCAAAGTGAATTTTACTCTTTAAGGATGATTCACTTCGAAGGAATAAAATCTCAATTTCTTCTTTGGAGTGAGGTTCCAGGTAAATTTCATCTACCCTGATATTACACTCCAAAAAAGAGATTGGAATTTCACTCCTTTGGAGTGAATCTCATTTCAAAGGAGTAAATATCACTCTAAAAAAAGTGAAAATCTGCCACTCTTGAACAAGAATAGTCGTATTTTCACTTTTTTTTTTAAGACAGGCTAAATTTTCAGTCTCTTCGAGTGAGATTTCACTCCACGAGATTTAGAGAGTAAATTCAGGACATATTTAAATTATTTTTTTTGTGTCGTTTTATAATGTTACTTGCAGAAATGTGAGCAGTTTTTTTAAAACTATATATTATTATATTTAATAATTATGGTTATTAATAATTTGTGATATTTTGACAAAGGAATAGAAGATGTTGAATTAATCAAGGTCAAATTAATCAATTTAGCATACAAACTGACTATTCAGTATTCACATACACACAGAATATACTACATAAGTTTTAAGAAAGATATTAATTCATAAATCACTCTGTAAAAAGAGACCGAAATTATTCCCTTAAGGAGCAGGCAGTCAAGTTGATTTACGGGTTTCCATGAATCACCCGACGCCCGAGCTTCTCGTTAGCAAAAAAATGAAGAGCGCGCACGCTGTTAACGCGGCCGAGGGAGAATTCGAGACACTCCGTTTCATGCGCTCGGAGGAACGCAGAATATTCGGCGAACCGTGCAAAAAGAATGCGCGGACGATGCCGGGTGTTACGCGAAAAGTTCGCGTTTGCAACTCGCACGCATCTTTTCGTCGCTATTAACATTTCATTTGACGAAGAAACGGGTTTGCGTGCCGGCTATACGCCAGCCTAGATAAGAAGATGCGCGCGTACTGGGATGAGAGAAGAGCATGCCGCGACCCAAGAAATACCTTCCGCCTCTTCCTCAGAGTTGGCGTGGGCTGAGTCTGTTCACGAGATTCCGCGGGCACGCAAGTTGCCGCAAGGGGCTTCCTTCACCACCAAGTTGGAAACTTGTGCTGACTCCGGGCCAAGCGGTCGTGCCAGGCGAAGGGCAACCGAGAGACGATACTTTGACATATATTTTATTTAGCAAATCAAGACATAGTTTATAAAAAGAAAGTATGAAGTACTGGTCAGACGAAGTAATGAGCATTTTATTGAATCCGAAGGAGCAGCAATTAACGTGTCATTTACACTGTTAACCAATTTCTCTTTTCATAAATTTTATTTTTCTCTCTCTTTTTCCTTTGCGTTAAAGTTTCTATTAATAATATCGGTAATAAGATATCGGTTGAAAAATTAAAATGACTGAAACGAAATAAAATAAGAAACAATAAATAACGGTAATTATAGAATATAATAAAACGGTAATATATCAGAAAAGATTTTAGTTTTTAAAAGAATTTATTCTTTATAAAATATAAAGTAAAAAAATTTATTCTTTATAATATGTTTCTATATAATATTTCTATATAATTTATTCTTTATAATATGTTTCTATATAATATTTTATTTGTATGAAATGAGTTATATTCAGAATATATGTAATTAGTAACTAATACAAATTATTAAACTGTAGCACTTATGATGCATTATATTTTCCATTTTTAATGAAATGTATTAATTGTTGTTAAATGTTGCAGAACAAACTTTTTTATGTATGAATCAACAAAAAATTTTGTTTTATAATTTACTATACATATATATTTAATCTAAAAAATTATCCTTTTTATATTTTTTAAAATGTAAGTATTATTCTTTGCAAAAACATAAATATTACTTTATGTTTATCTGCGCTACATTCTGAATTTATTTTTTTAATATGTTTGTATTTTTATATTACTTACTGTATATATAAAAGAAGTTATTGTACCGGCATAAAAAATCCATATCTTATTTTATAAATTATTCGTTTACGCGTTAAATAAAATATAGATTTCTTTATTAGATCAAAATTCACGGATGCAAGATGAAGTCTCTAATATACTAAGTCGATACCTTGTAAATTCTACAACTACAGGATTGTAGAGAGATTGCGAGAAGCTTCAGAAACTTGCTTCTAGCCCGAAGCGAACTATGCTCCGCTGCGGAGAAAGGCACATTACTTTGATTCATCTATTATTTAATGGTGACGCAAAAAGTTAGAAAAAAGAGATGGAAGAAAGGGCGGTAAGTTTAGGACAGGACATAACCATTTTCGCTCCTTTACGATGGCTCCGCTTAATTTGCTGCGCGATTGCCACTTCTGCTCTTTCGTGGATGAAGACAGCTCCAAGATCCAATTTTACCCAGTTTTTCAACCTGTCGGTACCTCGGAGTTAGTACCTTTTATTCCTGCAGATCTTATCCTTTCCCTTTCCTCTGTACCGTTTTCTTGACCTCGTTGCACCTCTTCACCTTCTCTGCAGCCATCCTTCACTCGATCTTCGCGTTACTCCTGTTCGCACCTCTCTCGCCTAACCTGAGAGGAAGATTCAGGCAGAGTATAAAGAGAAAAGGATTAACATGGTTGAATGTAAAATTAAATTTATTCCTCTGCAGATTTCCGTAATATCCTTAACCTCTCGAGATTCGTATATCTTTGTAACCGTTACGAATCCGTGCGACTTTGACGTATTTTCCAATAACTGAAGAAGATATTAATTAAATTTAAAAGCTGAATACGATGTGCAATTAGCGGAACTTCGAGGCGAATAGAATTATCGAAGGTTATTTTGAGTTTATAATTGTAAGCAAAAGCATCGTTTAAATAAAAGGAATTTCCTTATTTTTTTGTTTAGACATTAACTGTGGTAGAATATTTTTTTTAAGTTTTATTTCTGCAATTGTTTAATTTATTTGAGTTTTTAACGAAGTAGAAGTGTTCACCGATTTAATATGCGAGCGATACGCGCGAGTTGAGCATTTTGCCTCTCCGACCTTTGCCTTTTTAATCCTCTGCTGAATTTTATCTCAGTTGTTACGGCCCCGCCGCTTGAATTAGTTAAAGAGCCTATCGGAAAAGTGGCGACAGACCGGAACGAACCAACTTGGGTAAAATACTCCTTTGGGTGTATAAAGCTGTATTAGGCGTCGTATCTTACTTCCTAGCGTCGTGCAACTTCCTAGTGTCGCTTGGAGACTCACAATCCTTCGAGGATTTACATGCGGTCGAGAACCATTGAGCGGAACAAAGTGAATAATCAATGTATAAAATTATATTACACATTATGACGTTCATTATTTGTGAAGAATCAGCGTTCTGCAAATGGAAACGGTTCGAGAAAATACACGAGAAACGCGGAAATATTACTGTCATAACATCACTGTCATACGCATTTTTGAACAATGAAGTTAATTCAACCGAAAGTGTTGTATAGTTGAATGTAGCAAGTTAACGCTTATCACATAATAATACTATTAGTTCACAAAGGCATATAATCTATCTTCATTTTTCATTGTTTTATATCTTAATTCGCTTAATTTGATAATCAAAACAATGAGGGGCTATTCTCTAGAGGAAAGTGGAGGAACGCGAATATTTAAGGGAAAATCGATAATTATTTATCAATTAATAGAATAATCTTTATTCAAAAAATACTTCAATTACTTGGTTTTAAATTACAATAATTAACATTCATATAGTATCAATATAAACTATAACTTTAAATAAAAAACAAAAGCTGCCACATGGGACAATGTCGAATCAATGTTGTTTTTTGTTTAAAATTGTAGTTTACATTGATAACATATAAATGTTATTTATTGTGGATTAAAGTTAATATACTTTAAATAAATATTTCTATAATTGCTAAATAATCAT
>Ga0157363_1005309_pt1 | contig 11996 bp, 10 predicted proteins | sample AttsexASBM1_FD_111477 | JGI IMG/M metagenome (GOLD analysis project Ga0157363, IMG submission 111477) | Fungus gardens microbial communities from leaf cutter ant in Ribeirão Preto, State of São Paulo, Brazil - Atta sexdens ASBM1 | ecosystem: Host-associated > Fungi > Mycelium > Unclassified ...
TGTAATAAAACTTGATTTCATTAACCTATTTTTATATATAAATGATACAAACGTGTACATGTATATATAAAAATTAAATATTAGAATTTTATATATTTTATATATATATATATATATATATATGTTTATACATATATAAGTGATCTCTCTTCTAGATCTTTTCACAAATTATTTAATATTTAAATAACAAATCCAATATGAAAAAAAGCATTAAATGCTCACATTAACTTTTCCTGATGTATTACATTAGACAATCACACCAGTCAAAGTCACTACGATCAACGCACAAAGTATAAAAGTTAGTTAAATATGATAATCATCGTTCATAGTCCAAGCAAATGACGGTTATAGAACAAAGACAGTTTCTTAAGTAATTAGAGCTTGAGTATAAAGCTCCTCGAGTTTCGGTACTTCAGGTATCGGATCTCGCCAGTACGCAAAATTACTAAATTCATCGGTTGCGTCTTCTCGCCGTGCTGGAAATACTTGGTCGACGATGAAGCTCATGTTCGAATATCTGTAATCAGAGAATAAACAAAAATTGCAAAGCACACAACAAAACAAGTTCATATCCTTGTGCCAATAGTATGGCTGAAAAATGAATGTTTAATTGCCATCTATATTATAGTACTCGTTTACATAAAATGAATTCACGTGAACTAAAGATATAAATATAATGAATTTTATCAATCTCGATCTTTTTAATATATTTCTTGATGTATGAAACAAATTTGTAGCAATATGTGTATATGTATACACACATACACATTAAATAAGTTGGATTAGAATATAAAGTTCATACAACACAAGAAATCCAGATTAAATTGAGAAACATATAATAAGCATATAATAAATTGCGAGTAGAAAAACCACACGGACATGAAAATCGTAATGTTATGATTAATTGTAAAAAAAATTGATATAAATAATGAGAGCGTATTTATATACAGTTTATAACTAACTTTTATAAGAATCATTAATATCATTAATGTTTGAATGCAGAATCAATTTATGCGAGAGCGATCGTGAAGTGCTTGGTTGAAAAATTATGAGCGATAAGCAAATAAAAAAATAAAATGAATTTGACAGACACGATGAACATTTCCTTCACTTATACATTCACGATAATATCTGAAAACAGTTATGAGTGACAAATTATATTAATACTATCTCTTCCTCATTATTGCCCGAAACAAGTGGAAAATGTACCAAAATATCCCCAATGACGAGATGTTAGGATGGCTAGAAATAAAAGCATATCAAGCGATGATAAAAAAGCAAATGTGTACAAAACAAGGGCTTACCCTATAAATCATAAGAAGATAGAAGTTGTCGCACACAACCAAAATATAAGCAAATTATGGTTACATTTAACATGTAATTTAAATATTTATAATTGGAAACGAGTTTCCCTGATTGTTTGTTATATCACTCGTGTGTTCTCAGTGTACTCACAGCATATATAAAATATATTTTAATTTTGTACTATGTCAATTATCACAAAATGTAGCGCAATTATGTATGGCAATATCTCAAACATAATTCAACAATGCATTAATGCCGGATATGCCATTGGCATATTAATATATAATACTTCAATTAATTAATTAAATCAATATTATTAAAATTTATGGTTGTGCTATCAGTAGACGTTTGGCATAGGTTGTGGCGGGAACACGTCATTGACGATATTGCACTGACGCGCATAACTGTAATCACAGAAATATCCGACCTATCAACACCCTCTGAAAATTTGTATTTCTATTTCTTTTCAACCAATAACTTCATTTTTGCTCAAATCCTTTCACAGTTTAGTAGGAAAGGTGGCATCTCGTTATTAATAATTATTAACAATTTTAAATCATTAGTAATTATTTAAAAGAAATAATTTTGAGCATAAAAGTAAGAGCCGTCAGTAAGTATTAAACATAAAAATTAGTAAGTATTAAACACAAAAATTAATTAAGACAAGCAATAATATTAAATGTACTATATACAAATTGTAATTAGCTACTACTAGTTGCATATCCCATCTGAAAATAATACTACTTTAAGATTAGTTAGACAAGTTACATTACTCGAGACTAAAACTTACGGCATAGGACATTTTTTGCTGTTGAATTGCTTGCATTTTAGTAAATTACTAGAAATTATTATTAGAAATTCTACGTTCTATGTGCAGTTCTAGTAATTTTTAAAACACAAGCAATCCAGCAAGAAAAAATGTATCGCGTGCCATAAGCTTAATACAAAGTATAGCATTTAAAGAATTGCATTAATAAGAAGAAATGCTGTAAAACACAAGAAGATGTTATATGCGTTAAAAGTATAAAAAAATAAAATAATGATTAAGTTATTATCATGTACAACAATGAAATAGACATATAATATCTTTATTCTGCTATTATATATTCCTCCACAGAAAAGAAATATTAGTTTAATAAACGACATAATAATATGACATAATACTTACGAAGATTGGAATGTCTGTGTCAATTCGTGCTTCAATTCTCCTCGATGGTTTATGGTAAAGATCCGCATTATAGGAATGCCTACTGCTCGATACGCCCACACATCCTACGTATAAAATGTTTTCTACATAGTACATTTATTAATACATTTTTTACAAAAAGTTTACCACTCATTTCAATTAATTAATTGATAAATAGAATTTATTATTCATACATTTATGCGATTTCCATATCCAGCGTAAAATGGCTCAGATCCTTCAGGAAATAATGCCTGAATATCTTTCAGACAGGATATCTTGAATTCTTCTGGCTTCTTTTCTATCACTTCGCGATGAAATGCCAGAATCAAACTCGTAGGATTCAAGAGTAACGGGCCTTCTGGCAGCGTCAGATCCCCTTGTCTCAAGTTTCTCAGATATTCCCGAGTTCCACCAGCCTGGCCAATTGCTCTCGCTGAGAGATATAATAGTTTGTAGCCGTTATTTTTTATCTTCGTAAATAATTGAGCGACCCCGGATTGAGCCCAATCCTTGCCTACTATTGGTAGGATGTGACCCAACACATCGGATTTCGTAATGGTGCCATCGATATCAGAAATAACGATTTTATCGTCCCACTTCCACTTGTAGATATGGCATTTGCAACGTTTCGTACCCTGGTAAGCAGTGGTTACGCTAAAGACTACTTCGTTAGCGCCGTCCTTTAGATCAAGACTAGCCTGTAAAGAAATTAAAATTCAGTCGTTTTTTCATATTTTATGCAATTGTGAAAAGTACATGAAAATACTTACTATCTGTTCGGACGAGAGTCGCAGAGTTTTACGATACTTTTCCGTGGACTCGTAATACGGTCTTCTTTCCACAGGTATCTTAACACCCGCTGGTTCGTTGTGATTACTGTCAGAATCCTCACCGCCACTATATCCTTCGCCTTCTCCCTCACGTGTTTTTTCAGTCTTTGTAAGTGTAGTTTCATTCGATGCAGGTGGCAATCTTGTACAAGATATTATTTCCATTATCTCCGTTGAGCTTGACGAATCTGTATTTTGCTCAGTCTTTATTTCCCTGAAAAACATGTAATAGAATTAAAGAATGTAAAAAATAAAATATAAAACAGAAACTCGAGAGCTTCGATTTACCTATTAGCCGAAGGTAATTCATCGTTTGTCACAGTCTTAACTTCTACAGATTGATCTGGTGTTTGCACAGCAATTTCGTCGTCTGTAATAAAGAGAAGTCATATTTTATCAAAATAAGTATAACTATGTACGATAAGATAAGAAGTTTTTATTAAAATCAAAAGTTTAAGAAATCTTACTTTGAGTATCCTGCGATTTTTTAGAAGGTTGCGTGGAACGCCTCCAAGAGAACCATGAACTGTATCCACTACGACTCTCGGACTTATCGCTGCTCTGTCGTTTCTTATCTTCATGTACCGGCAACGACATGTATAGATTTTCGATTACGTTTTGCGGTAAATGTCTTTGGAAAACAACATAGGTCAGTACTATCCGACAAGCTGTAGTCCAATTGTAGAATTTCCCGTTGATTTTCACGACCAAATTCGGATTTTCATATAGTTTTGGATCGGTACAAACGTCCTCAAAGTGCAGTAAATTTTCGTTAAAAGCTTCCTTGGATGGTCCATTTTCATTGTCCAAACCACCGCATAGAGATAAACTTATTTCTATGCTATTATCGAATATAGAATGCTTTGGTTCCTCGAAGTCGCTATCCAAAGACTTTGGTCCACCGATAGCTCCCTCAACACTGTTGGGGCTCTGAGGTAAACTCGGTCCGTTACCTGATTCTGTATCTTCTTCATCTACCGTTTTTCCATCTAACATAATAAAACATATATTATATTTTTTTACGTAAAATGTAGAACAATATAAAACACAAAATAAAACACAATCAAATGAGTAAACAATGAAAATTGAACTTTACACAGCATACAACTTTATTAATTATTATTTATCTTTACTTATTATACTAAAAAGTTGAAAATCAATTCTTTTATTTTCTTTCTCAAAAAGCAAAAAGATAGTCCTATAAATTATTGAAAATATTTATATTAAATACTTCAAGAATATTTATTTCTAAAAAATAAGAATTTAAAAAAAATTAAAAAATGCGTTTTATTTAATGACTATGATACGATAATCAGAAGAGCATTTACTGACATGTTAGTTTCGACGCACCATGCATTGCATTTAACATGCAAAAGCAAAAGCTAGTTTACCATATACCTTTAATCATCGTTGGGCCTCGATGTGAGGAGGGAAAATACAAAGCCGCAACTTCGGGATCCAGTTCGTCGGCATTAAGATCGCTAAGATAAATTCCTTCCGATTCCGGATTGTGTCTTACGCGAGAAGTCTTCTTCATAAAGGAGAACATGCCACTGAGCATAGATCGTTGTGCATCTTCTGTGCCATTAAAAAAGCGAATGGTTAGTGAACAGTTAGTGATGAAGCATTCGAGTTAGTTTCTTTTCGTGAAAAAAAAGATTGAGAATTTTACAAGACATTACATTGACTTGTTATAATTGTATGTATCAGACTCAAGCATATTAGTTTCTCGAAACATGAACGATCGATAGTAGTAGCGTTTTCCATTTAGAACCGTACAATAAGATATTAATCATGAACAGTATATATGTAGTTTGACATGTTGACTGTAAATAGAAATCATGTACTAACTATTTGGCTGACTAGCAGTTGCCAAAGAATTTAACGAATTCCTATGCGACATATGCGCCGGCTCTGGAGGTGGACTGGGCAATTCACCCCATCTCCAACTCTGCTGATGACCTTTGTCATCTTCCCTCTCACTACTCTCTTGCGTAATTTTACGTACTTCAAATTCTGTATCCGATTGAACAGGCGAACATGGTCTGGAGTCCTTATTTCTTTTGAACATATTACATATGAACATACATTTGAACATAGTATATTAATAAATACATCCAATATACATATATTAATGTAATATAATAACATATATACATATACTAATATAATACACATATATTAATGTATTAATAATAAATAAATGTATTAATAATAAATAAAAATAAATAAATTAAAAAATATAAATTACATACTTAGTAACTTCTGAGTCACTAAAGAAGTGGAAATCAGTTTCAGGTCGTTTCTCAATTACGTCCTGGGAGTATGTCGCTGATTCCGCAACGGTATTAGTTTCTTCCTCTGCCATTGGAGGAGGACCCTTAAATATCTTCAATCAATAAGTGTGCTAAAATATAACAGTAAGAAATACAATGCTCATTGAAATAATATCACTTACCGTTTCGCTAATTGACTCTTCGGTAAAAACTGCATCAGTCTCACTCAATTCTGTCTGACTGGTATTGCCATTACTTGTTTTCCTCTGCGAGCCTTTCTTCTTCATAATACTCTTCCTCTTACGTTTCCTCTTAGTCGAATTGTTACTCTTATTCTCATCAACATTCTCTTCCTTCTTCTTGCTCGAAGAAGAGTTTGATTCGTCACTAGATTTTTCTTTATTAATGCTTTGAGGGTCATCCGTAATCGGCCTAAAATCATTTTTCACCACGCTTATCTTACGAATTCTCTCGGACGAAGTAACAGCCACGAAAGACTTCGGACAAGAAATCATTGATTTCGGCTCATTACTGATAGCATCCATATCAAATATCTCTTCGTCATCATTCTTGTCGTGTTTCTCCTCCCATTTTTCCTCTTTCTCCTTCCAATCACTCAATAAAGCTTTCTCGAAATTTTGTCTCTGTTCGATCGAAAGCTCAGGAAAATTCTCCTTAAACAATTTCTCTTTGTCCTCTGTTTTCAAAGCGGAATACTGTTCCCTGATCATCTGCTGCTTCTGCTCTGGAGATATGGTGCCGAAACTTTCCTTGAACATCTCATCTCGCTCTTCTACAGTCAATGAAGCAATCTGAAGCCATTTCTCACGATGTTCCGCGGGAAGATCAGAGAATTGTTCAATCAGAAACTTCTCCCGTTGATCAGGCGGCAAGGCGGACATCTGCTCCCATTTCTCTCGCTCTATGGAAAGAACTGAGTCTATGAGAATCTTCTCTCTCTGCTCCTGAGGCAAATCTGACAACAGATTAAATTTCGGCGGTGGGAAACAATTATCGGGTATAGGTGAACAGGCCAAATGCGGTGGGATTTCGGTGTCTGTCGGAGATCCATTTGAGCTAACTTCTTCAACAAAAAATGCTTCGCCAGAATCTCCAAGTTTCATATGAATTTCCCTGGGTTCTCCATTTATCTCAATGTCCACCTGTAAAAACATTTCTAGTATTATATGCAGCAGGCTGCAAATCCTTCAAATCATATATATCTTTATAAATATAAAAAATATAATTTTTTTAATACAATATTCATTTCTTATTTTAATGTAACAAAAATAAAAATATTTTTTCAAGAATAAAATTTTCTTAAAACAGTCTATTAAAAAGTATAAGTAATAAAAATATTTAATAAAAATAAAAAATTATTTTTTATAACAGATTATTACATGCAGTAAATTACATTTAAAAAATATTTAATTATAAGAAATAATATTATAATAACTATTATAATCATATGTTTTAATAATTACATATAAAAAAATGTAATTTTTTAATATATCTATTTCTTATTTTAATAAAATTAAAATAAAAATTTTTTTTTCGAAGTAAGATTTTCTTTTAAAAAATCCGGTTTTAAAAACACAAATGATAAAAATATTTTAATAAAAACAATAAAATTATTTTTTAACAACAGATTGTTACATGCAGCAAATTATATTTACAAAATATTTCATTATAAGAAATAATATTGCAATAAGCATTATAATCATAATTCAATAATTATCCCAAAAATTGATATAATATAATTGATAAATAATTCTTTTCAAACGACGCAACGAAGGTCAGCCTCTGATCGTTTATTATCGTACTCATTTGCGCAGAGACAAATTGTCGATAATAGGCGCAAATGCGAGGACTTACCACTTTCGCTCTGGAACGGAGTACGCCGAGTTTGCCGAAACGGACATGGAAGGGCGAGCACGTGAAGGAGCCGTCCGGTTGCTCGATGACGATGACATCGATCGCGCCGGTGAGCGTCGCGGCGTTGATCTCGTTGTAGAAGAGACGGAAATTGCTGATGATCTTGGCGATATAGTTCATGCTGTACATGTCCTAAGCCCGCGCAGCACAGGCCGCGGAATACGACCGATGGATGAGAGGGTGGAACGGGAAAGGGAGAGACACGAATTTAGTCAAAGTGTTGTTAGAAATTCGCGGCGCGGTGAAAGGGAAACGTAAGTATTCGCGGCAGTCTTCAGTCCGAAAGTCTCCCGCGTGCGAGAGAGAAAGAATTAGAGATACGAAAAGTCGCAGAGGAGATCGCGAAATTATTATCGCTCGGCGAATCTATCCAGAGTCGTGATGATTTCGAGACAGAGTCAACGATTTCTCGTCCCTACGTACTCAATGACACCGTCGCTGAACTCGCGTTTCGCGGGTCGCCGACGACGCCGTCACGGCGACGGCGAGCTGTCAAGAACACCTGTCTCGCCGTATCACGAACGCACTTCTTGGTACTGTGACGTTGTGCGCGAATCCTGATCGAGCGCGTCCAGGATACCACGACGCGACGCGAGTACAAGCGGAGACAATTCTGGCAAATTCTCGACGCGAGACGAGAAAAGACGGACGCGACGTAGACGAACTAGGCTCGAAGAGCGGAGAGTAGTCTTTCTCTCCGCTGAGATCCTTTGTTCCCCCGTCGAACGTGCGTTGACAAGTGTAGACCTGATACCAGTGACACCACAAGCAGACGGTAGTCCGAACTGACGTTGCGCGCGGTCACGTGGCTCAGCCGGACCAATCAGAGCGGCTGGAGCCGGCGATCGATACGGGGAACGTATCACGTGATCAGCCGGCGATGTTAGCGCGCGTTTCGAACGCGTCCAGCGCACGCACGGCACGCGAGTGACGCGAGAATCTCCTGAAACAAAGAAACGTGACATTATACCCACCTGTGCGCTTGTCCGTGTGCGTGTGCACGGCATCGATTGTTTCTCGTCTCGACTGCAATGAGCGGCCTGGTGTCCGCCATTGACGAAGCGATTTCCTCGACATACCTCGAGTATGTCGAATCGAAGTGTGTTTTTCGTCGCTTCACACTACCTCGAGATTATCTCCGCCTGTCGGCGATCGATTCTTGATCTTGCACAAAAAAAATTGCTCGGAACGAAAGCGGCTGAATTCACGTAACGAGATTTTGCAGGGATTTGGATTTTAATCTTGAAGAAATTAGCCACAGTCTCGGAAAAAAGTCATCTATCACAATTCCCTTACAGAAATCCAATTTAATACCGGCCAATTTAACTTTCTTAATCTGACGTTTATTATTGGAATCATTCAATTATAAATTTCAATTATAAATCTCTTTTCAAAATTGTCTAACAATTTTCTTTATGTTACGTTTGCAATTTAGATAATTCTTATTTATAATCCGTTCTTATTTTAAGGCATCTTAATTGATATCTTAAGATGCTAATACAGCTCTTTGACTATACTTAAGATGGTCTTAAATATAAAACTGAAGATGGTATTCATAATTCATTCTTATTTTAAAACCGTCTTAAGTAAGTAAGTTTTGAGATGCTATAGTCCTTTGATTGATTCATGACATCTTAAAACTGTATTTAAGACGATCTTATAAGCTCCAACTATGAATACCAATGTTAGGACGGCGTTCATAGTCAGTTCTTAAGACTATCTTAAATACAATCTTAAAATGCTAATCACAAAGCTATATTAGTATCTTAAAATATTCTTCAAACAGTCTAGAGTCAAAAACATTATGAATATCAATCATAGTATTAATTCTTTTTTATGTTTTTTATATGAATTATGTCATTTTTTACGTTTTTTATATGAATTATGTCATTGGTTTCTTGAAATTAATTAATACTTTTAATTAATATAAATAACATAAATTAAATGGATCTTACAGATATAACGTCAAAAATAGATTTTGTTATCAGCTCTAGAGAATTAATACTGAAAAGTAATGATTAATTACTTCCTTTGAATATTGAACTGAACAATTCAAAATAAGTAACTAATCACATATTTTTTAGCATTAAATGTCTGTTACGCAGTGTCTACAATAAAACAATAGATAAGCCTTAAGCCATAAGAATTAACTAATCATAATTCTCCTCGCATTAATTGTGATTGATTGATTTCTTACAGCTTAGGACTTAGAGCGCGCTCTTATTTTATTGTAGACGCTGCCTTACTGCTTATTATAGGGCTCGAACGACGCGAAGTTGCCGCGCGACGACTTAAAGCGGCAACTTCGATCATATGAGAAATCAGCGAATTTCACACTCGATCAATTTAAACGAGCCAATCGTCAACGACTTTCGCGATACTGTGTCATTACTGCCATTCGTTTCACCGGATCGGATGATTCGATCGAACATTTGCCCCGCGGCTGCGAAAATCTCGTTAATCGTTTGTTTTCGCGTAGAAACATCGGGCGAAATGACGAAGACCGATGATGTACGTATTCAGTGAAACCCGGCAAAGCGAGGTTTCAAAAAAACCTAACGCTCGAACTGGGGAGCTTGTGCCATTAATGGCCATTAGGTAAGATCATAAGTTATTTTAGTCGTGCCCGACGAGGGCAATCTCATCGGACAGAAGTCAAGAAATAATCGAGCGGAAATAGCGACGATCGATGTAATCGTGAGATATTTTAGTCTTATGCTTACAACAAGTTGCTCTTGTTCGAATAAGTTATTAAGGACACGCGAAAGCCTTTTTAAAACAACCGAACATTATCTTCGATATTAATTTGTCCATGATGCTAGAAATTGTTCCGAGATCTCGAAATGATTTCTACAAGGAAAGAATTATTTGGAGTATCTTAAAATTTAACTAGATTCTTATTTGAAAATAATTTTGTTGGGTTGTCAAAATATTGTAATTAGCAGAAATATATATTATATATATGCAAAAAGTTTTGATTTTTAGAAACCTGCAGTTTGAGTGTCCTACATAATTATCTTGATGGTCCAACAAAATTATAATACTTTCAAATCCGTATCTATAGCTGGATTTTTAGATATTTCTATATTAGTTAAATCAATCTTTTTGTATAGTATTATGGACACAAAGTTTTACATTAAGCATGATTGTCAATTATTCTCTTCAAACACTAGAAGAGAGGAGGCAAAATCATATGAAAGATTTATAAAAAAAAAAATACGTATTTTATATTGGTCGTTCGATCGAAATTTTGGAGCTTCGTTACATTAAATAATCGAAAAATAGAATTGGCTAATTGAAGCCGCCGACGAAATTATTTTGGAAAACATGATCGAGGCCTGTTCTTATTAGCTAAACTTCTTTCATTATTCGTACAGAAAAAAAGGTTTTTTATATTTAATTTATTACATTTTGATTGTTTACAGTTATCTTTTGGATGAATGCAAAAAATGGATCAATAATATGTCTATCAAATGCGCAAAAAATTAAAATATTCGATTAAAAAACTTTCAGATAAAAATTAGTATTTACTGATTATTTTACTCAAAAAAAAAAATTTTCTATTTTTTTCCAATATTTTTACCTTTAATCGTTCATCTTTTCTCTTTTTCTTCCAACGTGAAGAGAAAAAGAGGAAAGAATGCAATTCAGGAAGGAAGTTTAACTGAAAAAGAAACAGGCCTTACTTTTCATTTTTATTAATCAGAACGAAGGCAGCCATATTGAATTATTCATAGCACTGATAAACATGATTTTTTTCATTATGCGATGTCTGTCATCTTTGTCTGATCGAAGACAACGTAATGTGTAATTTTATCTTAGATTATTACGCTAATCATTGGACTTTAATTTTGAAGTTATATCAGTCGAATTATATATTTATAAAATACATGAGGCAGCACATGGATATCATATGATTTCTTTCCACGACAACTTCTTTCTGTCACTGTAAATGCGAGGATGCATGTTTTCTTTTCGCGCAAACCCGATATGAATGACATAGCAGACTGCATGGCGGCTTACTTGAAGGAACATAAAGCGAACGCGTCACAGTAGTCACTTTGTTCGCGTCTGTCTCGGTATAATTAAAAATAGCGCAAATCTGTATTACAGAAGATCAGAAATACAGAAACAAACGTCTGCAATGCTGATCTAGATTATTTTGAGCGAAATATTTACATTTTCATTTCTATTTCATGGACTACTTTTCTAAATTCTGTTGAGGGCATTATTCCATTCTATATAGAAGACGCTGTTCTTGCTAACATAGAAAAATATTGAAAGATGAATAAATTATTAATATTATTAAATCGAAGATACTATTTCATTCTTACAATAGAAAAAAATATTGAAAGATAATATTATTTAATTGTTAAAATATTTGTTAAAATCAGCTTAAGATATTATTAGATAATATCTTAAGCTGATTTTAACAAATATTTTAACAACTATATGTTGAAGACA
>Ga0157363_1005310_pt1 | contig 11995 bp, 6 predicted proteins | sample AttsexASBM1_FD_111477 | JGI IMG/M metagenome (GOLD analysis project Ga0157363, IMG submission 111477) | Fungus gardens microbial communities from leaf cutter ant in Ribeirão Preto, State of São Paulo, Brazil - Atta sexdens ASBM1 | ecosystem: Host-associated > Fungi > Mycelium > Unclassified ...
AAGACATTATATTTATATGATTAGATTTATTTATATATATATATATATATATATATATATATATATATACATATACACCTTATATTATATACATATTTTCTGAAATATTCATTGTTTTACAAATATATACATATGTATGAGATAGGTATATGAATTGATATAATTTTTGAAGGAACAAAATATGATGAAAAAATCCGTATAATTTGCATTATTTATTTCTCGAATAAATAAATATATTCTAGAAAAAAATATATTCTAGAAAATTGTAGAACTTGGATTAAATGGATAGACGAATTGGAGGAATTCTTTATATACCTCAGAACAAGGAAAAATAAAAGAGGAAAAAATTTTGAAACGAAGATGTGTATCATAAAATAATACGCTTGAATAAATAAGAAACAGACATAATCACGTGTAGATCTCTGAGATGTTCAGAAAACTTGTATTATCTTCTTATCAAAAATGCGATAAACAAAATCGCAGATACGATATCGACACTCGATTGCAAAGTCGAAAGAAAATTGAAATAAAATAGTAATACTTGTCTTAATTCCAAGAATAAATCTAATACTGCGGATGTTGATGCCATAAATTATATATCTATAATGCGATAGATACAATTTGCAATCAATTTGGGATGTACTTACCAAACGAATCAAAGTCAATATAAACGCAATCGTTTCGATTTTTAATTTGAGTACTCATAATTGAGTACTCAAATATATATAACATTATAGTTTGACTTCCGTTTTGAAAAGGAATCAAATCTACAGTTTGTATTACTTCGAAACGTTTCTATTACTTCAGTTTCGTTTAGTAGTAAGTCTATCCCAATTGGTTACCAATTGTATCTATTAAGTACTTTTCAAGAAATGTTTATAGGGGAAAAAAGATACAAACTTTCCGCGGTACCAAATATATCACATAAACACACACACACACACACACACACACGCGCGCGCATACACAATTTACGCATCTACATCTGCGAAAGCTCATATAAGTATTTTAATTGTATTTGAGAGAAAATGTAACGAAAAGTCACAGAAAATTACTATATTTTTAAAAAATGTGTTTATTTTACCGATATATTAAAATATTGTTAGACATGAACAGATACATTTTGCTTACTATATGAATTAAATGGTTAACTATACATACTATACTCTGTTAAATCTATAGTGCCAAATTTCAGTTTAGTGCCTAATTTCAATTAATTTAACAGTATACGTTCAATGCTCGTTTCTATCAATGTAGATTAACTTTAATCTCGGTTCAACTTACTCTTCATCTTTTTCTAATTCTTAGAAAAAGAATTGAAGAATTAGTTGAACCGAGATTAAAATTAAATTACAGAGAAAAGGGCATAAATGGCACAGTGTAACTAATCGCCGTTGGAGAATAGTTACACTGCGATAGGAATTTTGAAACGGAGCAACATTTAATGGGAGTACAGCAACTCGTTAATTAAGAGACTTCGCCTATTCGCCCGAACAACAAGCGGCCTTGAAGCGTAGGGACAAAGGGATTTGGGTTACTCGCTTCATAATCACGAGAAATATGGATTAATTCGACCAGCTTAAACCTTAATTTTTCTGGCTTCCGTCAAGTACTCTTACAGAATTGTTCCATCCTGGAAACATTTTCCCCGACAATCAAAAGTGAATATCATCGTCAAATTTCGAAATTTTTCGTCGTCTGGATGAAATAAATTGTTTTTAAAATAATTTATTGTTCTCATTTATTAATTTAATTTACAGTAAATAATTTCAATATCATAAAATATTATTAGTATGCATGAAAAAAGAGAATATTACAATTATTCTCTTGTTCCCTATCTATTAATTATATCTCTCATTTATGTTATATCTTTGATATATTGTAAAATTGTTGCAATAGTACTTGGATTTTTTTAAATCGCGATTCTCATTGAAGATTTCGGTTTTTCACGATCCATATTTTCTTATTTCTTTGCTTGTTCTGCGATTTTAAACTTCAAGGCGATACTGTTAAATCACACGGCTCTATTCATCACTCACTGCCTTCCGTTTCTTCCTTTGCGATACCGCGCCAAATCATAAATAATTTTGCAAATCCTTGAATGTGGTTCGCCGCAGATTGAGCAAAGAGGATATTTTTAAAACGGTAAAAAGAGATCTCTTCGATCTCTTACGCGTCGCATTTCATGTAATTACTTAGAGAACAATTAGACATGTTACACTTGATACAATTGCATTACGTGTATTTACGTGTAACAGTAAAGTGAAGTTACATTGTGTGAATAGCTTTCATAAATATTAGGTTAAAATTAATTAATTCTCTATTCTAAAACATGAAATGGATAAAAAATCAATTAAAGTTTAATTAACTTTAGCTAATATTTAATAGAATGATTATATCGTACATACGATTGACATCAGAATAGTAGCGGCGTTTTCTATTTTATTACTGCAGATTTATTTGTATATAAATGAAAAAAATGATGGAAATAGTTATTAAAATATTATATGATATAATAACTTTAATTTAATACATTAATATATTTAATATTTGCACGGAAAGAACGATTTTGCTGAAGGGAATCTAAAAATTTAAGTAAATACAGATCTTAAAATAATTTTGTTGGATTAAAAAAATTATGTAGGAAACTCAAGCACAATGAGTGCAGATGCTGCAAAATTGACATTCTAGCAATCAGTTTAAATATCCTATACAATTATTTTGATAGTTGATAACAAAATTATTTTCAGATCTACATCCAATTAAACTATTTTTTCCATACAAATATTTTTATGAAATTTTTACGAAAAATAATACACTTTGTGTTTTTAAAATATTTAATGTTTCGTTGCAATTTCTGACATATATCATATTAAGAATGTAAGAATAAATTTATGTATAAATTACTTACAATTAGTGAAAAGTATATAATTAATGTATATTTTCGATTTTGCTAATTTTCTTTGGAAAAAATCTTTTGAAATTCTTAAATTCTTTGTTCTGACATACTTTACTAATTCTCTCTTTGAAGAATAATTTCAAAGTTGAAAACAACGTATTGTCTGACAGGAGCTTTACACATGCGATCGATCACGCGCAGTAGTCGCGATTTCGGATCTCGTCATCCGTCCAGTGAGTGATCGATCAAACCGTAGCATTCGTGCTATCAGGTATGAATCTACCGATGCTTCGACATTCTCACGATGTCGAGAGGTGGGCCGGCGCTACCAATTGATCCCCAATTTTCCTGCCACTTGCTATGCAACCTACGCAACAGCATTCCGCGCGCGTTCGCGTGAATATACTTCACCGAGGCAGCAGAAGCGCGCAGCCTCGTGCCGTCGCAATAGTCCCGAGTAGTAGTCAGAGTGAGTTGACCCTGGCTCGCTTGCAATTGATCTCAATTAGGTCTCCTTCTTCCTCCCTCCCTCTCTCTCTCTCTCTCTCTCTCTCTCTCTCTCTCGTTCTCTTCGTTGCGACGCAGCGTTCCGCTTCGTAAAGCTGTGAGCACAATTTTTCTTCTCTTTCTTCATCTTCGTCTTCATTGTGGCGATTTCTCTTCAATCCTCTCTACTCTTTCTTCTACGCACTGCATCCCCGGTGCGATTCCCTACATCGTTATGCAATTGAGGTATTCGCCGCAAAAAAAGATCGTCTCTCTCTCTCTTTCTCATTCAGTCGATCGCTGTCGCTCACATCCTGCGATAGCGATCGATATCTTTCGATGTCCGTCATATCGAGCTTTGTCGTCGTCGAATAAGTTGCCGTCGATCTCGATTAGAAGAAGTTAAGTAATAACTAATATCTCTCTCTTTGCAGGACTATTTGTGACGTCATTTATGACATTTTTTTCTTCCCTTCGAATTGAAGCAACAGTAGTTCTTTTTGATCTCATAATGTAAAAACGTCATTAGTGTATTCATGTATTGATATAGCGAAATGATTATATCAAAGTAGCATAAGTAGTAAATTGTTGCGTATACGTATATGTATAATGATACGAAGTTATCCTTTCATAAATCTTTTCATTTTGATAATTTTGTGATAAGATTGTGAGATAGATTTCCCTGGTAATATAATATCTATTGAAAATTAAGAGAGACATACAAGTATTCTGATCCAATAAAATTTTAATAATAATCAACCGCATATTCTTGATGCAAATTGGTTCTGATTTATGCATTTATGTGTTGAATACTAACTCATTAAATTGAGCGAACAATACGGGCTAGCTATTAAGTATTTAACGCCAGCCAAATCTAAAAATTTTCTTTAAATGGCACGCGTCGTCGGAGTGGACTTGCGTATCATATTTAAGTTCAAGGTGTTTCGAAATTGGACTCTTTCAAAACAAACAAATGCCACTATCAAAAATAAGCAGCTCGTATATCATATTCTCGTTCTGCTCGATAAGCTCTTTCCATTAACGCCGACTTGAGAAAGAATCTGATAGAAGCTTGATATGTTAACTTCGATTAACACCTAATCGGTTAGCAAATTTCCAAACTCAACTCAGCAAAGTGTGACAAACGAGCCGACTAATATTACTAAACTGAACAGCTTGCAGTTTCGACTATTTCTAGCTACTGTAAACAATATGCCACAGAATAAAACTCTAAATTGCCGAGTAACTTTTTAAGATATTGCGTAGATCGTATAACGGGAATGTAAGTTGTGCTCAATCTGAAAATCTCGTATTCTTCCACTCGAAATATCTTAATTCGCGTTCTTGGACGTAGTGCACTGCGTCTGGGAAAGTGCAGCCGAAGTGGCTCTTATTTCGCGAACATTGCCACATCTTGTCGTCGCCGGGGAAATTTCCCCGAGTAAATCCCCGCCGGAGTTGCTTGGTCGGCTCGTAAGAAGCAGAACGAACCCGAGTGTTGAGGAATGGGATGGGACAAGACCGGGAGAGATGCAGACAAGACCGAGAGCGGATGAGGTATCGTTTCGGAAGCTCGAAAGTCCAAGTGGCTTACAAATCGCGAATTTCCGTTACGCTAGCAGCATGTTCGCGTTTTCCGCGGATGCGAATGTGCATCTACTGCTGTGCAGAAGAAAGGCGAAGGAACCCTCTCTGCAGTCTGCACCCCACACTCATCATCGCCATTCCCCGAATATAAATAGCGATGAAAGACCGCGAGCGGACGGCAAAGAGAGCAACTTGAGCAATAGAGATCCGAAAAAATTTGATCGACAATGTATTGATAATCGTCGAGTTGTAGGAAACGATTAATTAGAGGATTGTCGAGAAAAACTAAATTTCAACGATTGAACAAAACTTCAAGTATGCTCAAACGGTTTTTCAAGTAAGCGTTATACATATATAATGTTTAGATTAATTAATGAAACGTTCAGAGCCGGAAGTGAAGAAGTGAAGAAAAGTGAAGTAATGAAAATTTAATAGATCAAATTTATAATTTATAAAATCTTCTTCAGATATGTAACTTGATATTTAAATTGATTATAAATTTTATGTGATATCGACTTTAATCATCTAAAAAATGTAGAAATAAATGAGGATAATGATGACAGAAATATTCTATTATAATTAAATATGAATTGCAAATTCAATTGTATCTCAATCGTAAAACAAGAGACCTCAAAATTACGATATTATCTGAAGCTCATTTTGACTAATGTTTAATCTAATTTTTATATTACATATTTTTTTTATTATCGACATAAAATAGAATTAAATAATGTAATGTTAAACTAGTAATCACGCTGGGCAAGTTCGGATTGTTGATGCGAACTACCTTAACTTGTCCAACTTAACAAAAATTCCACACTTTTTCATACAATTTTGAGGAGCATAAACAAGTCGCACTATTTTTCCGCGCGGATATAATAGCCGTCACGACGGAGAACACTGCGACACGGTCTGAAAAATCGTGCACATTGATAGAATTAATCTTCCGCCGCGCTCGTCGACCGTCGTCAGCGCTTTTAATGCAGAGATATTCCTAACGGACGAACGCGAACATGGTGTGGCATACAGTATTATACAATATATAACAATATCCAAGTATTTCCAGCCGCAAGCAGCGAGCAAGCGAGCGAAGCGGTTGTCGCGAAGAAACGTGAAAAGAACTGTAACCAGGAGAAGAACTGGAGCTATCAAATAAGCATACAGTGAGGAAAATGTAGAAGAGAATTGCGAGTGGCGGCGGTTCCAAGGACCTGTAACATTTGTGATTCTTTGTCTTTTGCCTTGGAATTAACTCGTCAAATCTTTGTTCAATATTATTAGTGTTTTATCACCAACATTTTTCATCAAATGGGAATTTTTTAAGAAGATGAACAAGACACGTGTAAAAATATTTAAAAAAAACTTTATTTTTAAAATTAGAATGTAATTTTTTACAACAAATCGTTATCTATAAGATATAAATTCTATTGATGAATGTAAAATGAGAAAAATGGTGAAAAAGATAATGATTTCATGTGCTATAGAAGAAAAGCGAGAAAGATAGGGAGAAAGTACAAATGAGCAATAAGAACTCGTACTATCTTTATTGTACGATATTCGAGCCGAGGTAATATCTTTTGAAAGAGTGTTTTTATCTGGCGGTGTTGCTGGCGAAACAAGGAGAAAATCTCGTTCTCGATGCCACACTGCTTGATCCCCGACTCGATAAGTTCCAAGTCGTTAATTGGCGAAGGGTGAAATGACTGACCAGGGTGGAGAACACTAATTGATCGCTCGAACGAAGGGAGAGCGAGGCGATTTAGCGCTTTTTCGCGACGAGCTAAGATCGGACGGCCGGTAAAAATAGATCGTCGTCGACAAAGGGGAGACCTTTATCCGTGGCCTGGCGATAGGGACGAGTTTACGGACTAGTTGTGTGCAATAAAGGGAATAGGGTTTCGCGTGACGAAGAGGATGAGGAGGAGCGCGAGCGCGCGCGTCGCGAAAAACGATGAAAAAGCTCCGGCTGGGATTTGAACACGGCGCATAAAAGGTACAATGAGAGGACAAGAAGCGCGCGAACGAGCGCTCCTGCCTACTGATCCGGATGAGGAGCCGGAAATGCGGATGGGATATAAAAGAGGCCTACGGTATGCTATTTTGCGTGCTATTTTCTGGAATCAATAGTTGTTTATTTTATTTTATTCTTACAAATGAACTATCAAGGTGTTATATCGTCACTTGAAAAAAACACATATATTCTAGAATATAATATTTAAATTGAGGAAAAAAGTCGAAATATTTAGAAGCAATTGTTACTTGTGATGTTTTCTTTCATATCTATTGGTTATAAAAAAAATTGACTATTGATGAAATATATACACATTTCTGTGTGTCTCAGTTTTCTTACTAATTGTAAAAAATTTTTTTTTAAATAGATTATAGTTTATTTACTAGGAACAAAATTTTGTTTTTTCTTAATTTAAATAAGAATTTAGTTCAGTGAAATATATATTCCACAAATAAATTTTTATGTATCTTTTCTCATTATCAGTATAAGAAGCTATGTGTGACTTACTGAGAAAAGATATATCTACATAAAAATGCATTTTTGGCCAATATTTATCTCCGGTGATTTTTGAACACATCGCTGCAATAAAAAAAGCGCAGCAGTTAAAAAATGAATGATTTATATCTTGAATATAATGGTTACTTGTTTGGATTATCCCTAATCGTAGCACTCGATTGCATAATCTGCGGAATCGATCAGCGCAATCTCCGACGTATCGAATCTGGAGGTGTCACGGATGACACGTTTCTTCTCTACAAAAAGTTCGATGTAAGTGATGCTTAGTTTGCGAAAGGAAGTAAAAAACTGGGGTGACAAGGTGGGGATAAGCGTCGCTAATAAAAAAAGAGAAAAGATCCTCTTGAATCGAAAGATGAGAAAGCGAAGAGTGAGGAATGTTGCAATTAATCAAACAAAGTTGTCCACGGAAGACTAAAGATCGACACGAAGTCCTTCTTCTAGAAAGCAAACAAGGATGTACGACCTCTTCTCTCGTGAGATGATCTGCTTTCTTCTTTTAATCTCGAAAAAAAAGGGATTTTTCCTCGTTTGCAAAATATTGAAAGTCGTGCGATTGAGATTGGTTATCGTCTTATACTCGATGTTGATTTTAAATTGATTTGAAAATTTCAATCAATTGTGTATATATATATATATATATATATATATACTGAGAAAAATGTTTTGAATGAATCAACAAAAAAGCCCAATAAGCATTTTGATGAGATGACATGCAGAACAGAATTTCTAGTTATGATAGAAATTCAATTTGGCCTCATCAAAATGCCATTCTTGTTGAACCTTTTTGTTGGTTTAATTAGAATTTCTCAGTGGAAATATTGTGTAACTAAAAAATTACATGCGGAAGACAAACTGTCATGATGTTATAAACATTATATAATTACCCATGGTTCATTTTCATAAACACTAGTTAAAATTATAGTTTAACATTCTTGGAGAGAAAAAGAAGTGAAAAAAGAAACCTTAATTAATTTTAATTTAATTTTTTTTTTTTTTTTTACAAAAATAGTACTGTATGGTAAATTTATCTTGAGAATAATTCGACATTATTTATACATGGCGAACTTTACTACGCATGGTTAATCATGCGTAGTATTATATTGTATGGGATTAGAAAATCACTGGGAAAATTTTTGAGATAGGAAAAACTTACTATGCTTTTTCAGAACGAAAAATTACTACGATAAACGTAATTTACGTATCGCATTGTATATGCGGTTACATTACGCAATTGCGATGCAAGAAACACCAAAGCGTCGCCAATAGTTACGTCGATATTACGGAACGATTAAGGATCTGGCAACCCTAACCCGAGTTAGGGCGAACGAAAGCCGGAGCTCCGCGGTCGCAAATCACAGATTCGCATCGCTCGGTTTCCCGATAGGTCACCACACTACCACCACCCACAATTCAATCACATAAATATCGAGCGCGCGCGCTGCCAGCCTTGAGATTCCATTCAATAACGAGTGGCCGTACGAACGAGACTCGGCGACGCACGACAGTCTGGAAATGTGAAACTTATATCAAAAAATTCATTATATTTCAGCTGGACATGAAATATTTTCAGAAACTTGAAAACATATCGAGAAAATAATATTTAAATATCTTCGTAATTAGATAAATAACAATAAATCTGTTTGTATTGTCATACATAAAAATTATTTTATAATATTATATATAATACTTTTTGAATTATTTATTTCTATATTCGATGACATTCATTATACAAGATATTTTTGAAAAATATAATAATTAAAGGATAGAAGCGCGGAAATCCACACCTTAAAATACTTCTAAAAATTTTAAATACAGAAAATCTTTAATATCTAATCATGAATAAAGTTTATGGGAATAAATTATAATAGAAATGAAATCTGTGTCTATATATAATAAGTATTCTATTTTGCAATATGAAATATATAATAAATGAAAAAGCAGGAAGTGAATAGGACGATGCTTTAAATATTTGTTCCCATGTATTAGCATAATAATTGCGAAACTGCTTTCTGTCTGATTTAAGCTGATTCGCAAGAGTACGCTGCACGTACTTATACGAGAAAAGAAAGCTCCGATTTCACGAGAAGCCGATCGTAGCATCTCGAAAACGGATATGTCCACGGTTTTCGGCTGTTTTTGGGCTACCGGGTGGAAAAGAAGGTTACGACACGGAATTCGCCAGCTAACCCACTTGCCGACCCACTCCCAACCGGAGATTCAACTGACATTGCAGTCGCCCTGCAGACTCACAACAGGACCGTAGAACGGGAGAGAATTTGCAGCGAAAAGAAATTTGCAGGGAAATAAAATTAATGTTAGAAATTATGTGGATGTGTATTTAATTAAATACAAAAATAACCATTTGTATGATGTCCGAATTAGAGTGGAAAAAAGGATTTTAACTCATGTAAAATGAATTTTACAGCGAAAGAATGATCAATGCACACATACATTATGCATAAAAATAAATGGAAAATTTGTGTGAAAAGTAAAAATCGTATATACAAGTTTGAAGATAGCTTTTGAATCGATTATCAAAAATAATTGATGACTGCGTTACACATAAATAAAAATATTTATAATTTTCTGCTAAACTAAAATATATTTTTTGAGAGATTGGATCATGCAAAGTTGATATTCGAGGAACTCAGTTGAACTTGGACTTGAATCTTTTTAAATGCTGATCATACTAGTTGCCTTATTTTTTCGAAATGATGTCAGGCGTTGATGAAGAAAAGCAGTTTTTCCTGCAATCGGGCGCCATATAATGATAACCTATCAGCTCAGAGATAACCATACTGCGTTTATCATCTCGGATTAATGGAATATTACAGTTTAAGAGAATTAATCGCCTTCACAATGTACTCGGGAACTCCGTATGACTCTGCAAACGAGGAATGTCACGTTCTAATTACCTATTGCACGCGAGAGACATATTCCTCGAGAATAAAGAATCTCGGGAGTCAGAATATGTTTCAAATGTCAATGTAAATTCCGTGATATCAGTAATATATACAATTAGCGATATATTTTTTACTGAGACTGTGACTGTCTTGTAATTACCAATATCTAGAAGCTGATAATATAAGATGATTTTGCGATAATATCGTTTAACTCATGCTTTGATCAGATAAAATTAAGAATAATTGATTTCTGACAAATCTATTAACGCTAAAGCTTTCGTGTACAAGGATAGTAATTGAAATGATCGTTGCGTTAATTTAACTTATGATCTTTCTAATTGTACAACTTGTTACCTTTTATATACCAAGCTTTTAAGTAAAATAAAATAAGTTGAAAAATTATTTAAGAATATTCTCATATGCATATTTTGATGATAATGCAGTTGATATAACGGAAACGATTTTTCGAACGATATTAATAGTCACTTTTGTCGTTAGGCGACGAAATTGCAACGCAATCAGGAAGTCATCAGACACTCTGATAAGCATGGAATGCGCTATTTGATACGAATTCAATGGTATCGAATCTGTCGCGAGGAATTGCGATCGTACAACATTTCTCAGAATTAGTCTCACAACATCGTTCTATATTTTAACTCAATCTAAACGATTGCAAATTTTTTTTTTTTTTAGATTTATTTAACAAATTATAACTTTATAAAAACAAAAAAATTTATAAATTTCGATTTTAAAAATGAAGATACGGAATATATAACGTACACAAGTTTAATTTTTTTAATTTTTTCCATCACTTCCAATGTTAGTGTACGGATGATAGTAATATATTCACTTACTACGTAAAAAAAATTCAATGACGAGTAACTACGCAACTTGTAATAATTATCGCGATTTTACAAGTGGAAATTGTAGTTGTATTTTGCAAGTCCATATGTAATAATGAAATTCCATTCGCAATCGATAACGGGTGCACATGAATATGAAAATATGTAAGAATTACACAATTTTAAAGTCTTATTCGATTGAGAACATTTGTGCTTTTTATTGATACGCGTCATGGAACGAACGTTTTCTTTGACGACTCGCAACAAAGGAGAAGAGAGAGAAGCAAAGTAAGATTTCGAGACATCCTCAACGACAACAACGACGATGATGACAACATCGAGGGAAAAAGATTAAGACGAACAGTGGAATCGTTATCAATGGTGTCAGGGTTCCGTTGGTTCGTTTTATCGCATAGCTATCCGAGTATCCGATCGAGAAAGAAAGAGAGAGCCATTCGATTGTGCTTACTCGGGACTTAAAGTCGGCCGCATGATTGTGGTGATGGTAATTCAGTTCGGTCGATCTCCGCCTCCCATAATCCATTGTTTCAGTGGCCGTTAATTGTTATCGTTGTTATGTGACATGGTAAAAATCGCATCCGATCAAAGAACGAGGTTGATATGTCTCCTCATTGCCACTGCAGTCGATTACATCGGCATCGATAAGGAGGTGCATCATCGATATGATTACACACACACACACACACACACACACACACACACACACACACACACACACACACACACA
>Ga0157363_1005311_pt1 | contig 11992 bp, 8 predicted proteins | sample AttsexASBM1_FD_111477 | JGI IMG/M metagenome (GOLD analysis project Ga0157363, IMG submission 111477) | Fungus gardens microbial communities from leaf cutter ant in Ribeirão Preto, State of São Paulo, Brazil - Atta sexdens ASBM1 | ecosystem: Host-associated > Fungi > Mycelium > Unclassified ...
GCGAACTCCGTCCTGTCTCCAGCTTTGCAGGGTGGCTTGTGGATAATAGCTGGTGATGGTGCTGTTCCACGTTCCAAGCAGGCTCACCCTGTTTCCAGATCCCCATTCTTTCAGGATCTTGAAATCAATATGGTGTCGCCCATCCCGGCCAGGCCCGCGCCAGTTATCCGTTGCTCCGTGAGAGTAGGAAACAAAAGCACGTACGCCGGAGTGGCCGATCTCGCCGCTTTCCAACCTGATGAATTCGCGGTTGGTGTTGTAGGAGCCGTAAGAGACGCTGGCATATCCCCCTGCTTTTCGGGATGGGTCCAGAAATGTTAGTCTCATGAGACCGCCGGCTGCATTCAGGACCGGACTGTCCAGATCGGCGGAACCCTGCGCAAGAGCAATTTCCTGATAGTTTTCGCTGTCAGCGAACTGACTTGGATAGCCGCTGTAGTAGGCGATATCGTTGAGGGGCATCCCCTCCAGCACATACCCGATAGCGTCGTTGTTCAGCCCGCGCACTGTAAGGTTTGTGCTGGGCGAAAAGCCAAAGGGGTCAGACGTTGCAACATTCGCGCCGGGCAGCATTGCGGCAAGCTGATAGGCCGTGGATGTTGGGGACTGACGATCCATGAAATCACGATCCACTGTGCTGACGGAGCGTGTTCCCTGCTGTGGTCGGATCAGTCCCCCACCGGGTTGATGATTTGAGGCGGTGTCCGAACTTCGATGAACGACAATGTGCTCTGCAGAGGCAGGTTTCTGGTCAATGCTTTTGGGGGAGGCATCCTGTGCGTGAGCCTGATCGACTACGCAGCCCATCAGGAGAGCGGGAAGGGACAGACCCGCATGAAGCAGTTTCCGCGCCCGAAAACCCTGTCGTAGAAGTAATGTCTGTCTGGCGCGCAATTGTTTTGTTCCCGCGAGCTTGTCTGTCTGGAGGCTTCTCATAGAGAAACGCAGGGCCGAAGGCGAATGTTCATCTCGCCCCGATTATGTGTCCGGCAGGCTTCGCAAATGTAATGTGGTGTCATGAGCACAGCCTGTGAAATCTGTATGGTCCTGTAACATATTCATCGCTCTGGAGATCCTGACCGCTATGCTGCATTTGAAACATATCGTTCCTGCGCTGCTTGTTGCGAGTACCGCACTGGGTACTGCCCGGGCAGAAGAAGGAATGTGGACATTCGACCACCTGCCCGTCCAGCAGATGCAGAAGCAATATGGATTCACACCTTCCGCAGAATGGATTTCCAATGCCATTCAGGCCTCGGCCCGTCTGGCGGAAGGCTGCTCGGCCTCGTTTGTCTCGGGTGATGGTCTGGTGATGACCAATCACCACTGTGCCAATTCCTGCCTGTCTGCGCTCTCAGACAAACAGCATGACTATTTTCATGACGGTTTTTCAGCCGCAGATCTCGCTAGTGAACCACAATGCCCCGGTATGGAACTGGATCGTCTGGATCAGGTGAAGGATGTCACCGGGCAGGTCGCAGCTCAGACGCAGGGCAGGCATGGTGCGGATTATGCAAAGACATTCCAGGCCGTAACGAGCACACTGACAAAGGAGTGCGCTCAGAACGATCCCAAGCATTGGCGCTGTGACATCGTCACGCTTTATCATGGCGGCCAGACAGCACTCTATCGCTACCGCAGATATCAAGATGTGCGCCTGGTAATGGCACCTGATCAGGATATTGCGTTCTTTGGTGGTGATCCCGATAATTTCACCTTCCCACGCTATGACATTGATCTGTCGATGCTGCGTGTCTTCGAGAATGGAAAGCCCGTTCATACGCCGTTTTTCAAGTTTGATCCTGCAGGTCCTAAGGCGGGAGATCTGGTTTTTACGTCCGGCAATCCCGGCAGTACCCAAAGAGCGCTCCCGGCCAGCGCCTTGACGTTCCAGCGTGATGTCGTTCTGCCCACGGTCATTGACTATTACTCCACACTTGAAGGTGCACTTTGGCAGTATTCACGTGAGAGCACGCTCCATCATGTAGATGCACAGGATATGCTGTTTGGGGTTCAGAACGGTTTGAAGTCTTTCTCCGGAACAGCGGCAGCTCTGCGCTCTTCAGATGTCATCGCAAAACGGAAACAGGAAGATGCTGCTCTGCAGGCCTGGATTGATGCCGATCCGGCGCGCCAGAAAGAGTTTGGCAAGCCATTTGCGAAAGTTGAGGAAGCGCTGGCGCTGCAGCGCAAATATTATGCTCATGATTTCGTGTTGGCGCGTCTTCTGCGTGGGCCATTGGGTAATGCCGCCATTCTGGTGTCCGCTGCATCGGAACTGCGTAAGCCGGATGCGGAGCGCCGCAATGGTTTCCACGATACGGAACTGACGGGTCTGGAGGCTGAAATCGCCGCCAGAGAGCCCAGCCATCAGGAACTGGATACGATGGTGCTGTCTCTTGCACTGACGACAATGCGTCAGGCGCTTGGTGAGGACGATCCGGATGTGCGTCTGATTTTGGGGACCAAAACACCCGATGAAAGAGCAGCTGAGCTCCTTCAGGGTACAAAGCTGGATGATCCTGCTGCGCGCATTGCGCTATACAAGGGGGGAGCAAAGGCCATTGCAGCCTCCACCGATCCGATGATCATTCTGGCCCGTCAGCTTCAGCCAACCATGGACGCCATGCGCACGCGCCGCCGGGATAGTATTGATGCACCAATGCGTGAGGCGCAGGGAGCAATTGCACGAGCACAGTTTGCGCGTGCACAGGCCGAAGGCAAAGCCAGCGCGCTCTATCCAGACGCGACATTCTCGCCCCGACTGTCATACGGCACGGTGAAAGGCCTGACGGAGGGTACCAAAACCATTGCTCCGTTTACGGATTTCCGGGGCATGTATCATCATGCGACTGGAAGCGATCCATTTCGCCTGCCGCAGGTCTGGATGGATGCGAAGCCACATCTTGATCTGTCCACCAAACTGGATTTCGTTTCGACGAACGATATCGTTGGCGGAAATTCCGGCTCACCGGTTATTGATCGCAAGGGGCACGTCGTGGGCCTGATCTTTGATGGCAATAGCGCGAGCCTTGCGGGCGATCTGTATTACGACATCAGCAACAATCGCGCTGTGTCCACCGATACAAGCGCGATCATGGCTGCGTTGAAAGACGTCTATCACGCAGATGCCCTGGCGGATGAACTCACAAAAGGCCATCTCTGAAACCTGATACGATGGCCGGGTTTTTCGACGCCCGGCCATCCGTTCCGAATATGTGACCTCGACATCTGGTGCCCTATCCCCGACAGTAGGAAGATGTTCGCTATCTCCAGCAATTCGCGTCTGTTGTGGGTTTTCGGTGCGAAGCTGTCATGAAGCAGATCTTCCGCTCCCTGCGCACGCGTAATTACAGGATATGGACGATCGGGTCGGTTTGCTCGAACGTGGGCACCTGGATGCAGTTCACGGCGCAGGACTGGCTGGTGCTCACGGCAATGACCCATCACGATGCAACTGCAGTTGGTATCGTGATGGCGCTTCAACTCGCGCCACCCTTACTGTTTCTCCCTTGGACGGGGCATGTAGCAGATCGTTTTGAAAAACGCCTGCTGCTGATGGGTACGCAGGCTGCGATGGGCACACTGTCAGTCGGGCTTGGCGCTTTGATTCTTACCGGGCACGCGCGGCTCTGGCACGTGGATCTGTTTGCGTTTGTGTTCGGATGTGTTGCCGCTTTCGATGCCCCCGCGCGTCAGACCTTCGTGGGCGAGCTTGTCGGGGAGGAAAATTTATCCAATGCGGTCGCCCTGAATTCCATGTCTTTCAACGTGGGCCGCATGATTGGTCCCGCTGTTGGTGGTGTCTGCATTGCGGAAATCGGTTCTGGCTGGGCTTTTGTCCTGAACGGCGCATCGTTTTTCATCGTCTTCATTTCCCTGCAATTTCTGCGCGTAAAAGAACTTTTCCGCAGCCAGCACAGGTCCCGGGAGACGCAGGGGCTTCTGGCGGGTTTTCGGTATGTCTGGAACAGGCCTGATCTGAGGGCCATTCTGGTCATGCTGTTCCTGATTGGAACATTTGGATTTAATTTCCCGATCTTCATCTCAACCATGGCCGTGCAGGTTTTTCATGTGGGCGCCCATGGCTACGGCATGCTGACCTCCATCATGGCAATGGGAACCCTGATTGGCGCAGCCCTTGCTGCGGGACGTGAAACTGCGACCTTTTCGACATTGCCGGTCGGTGCTGCGATTTTCACAGGCGGATGTCTTCTGGGAGCCTTCGCGCCGGATTATGCTGTGTTCGGGCTTGCGCTTGTGGTTCTGGGGATATCGTCTCTGACATTTACCGCCACCACAAGCAGCCTCATGCAGATGACAAGCGATCCGGGTATGAGGGGGCGCGTGATTGCGATAAGGCTTGCCGTGTTTGCTGGCGGGACACCGCTAGGGGCGCCGATTGTAGGCTGGGTTGCCAATCACTTCGGCGCCCGCTGGGCACTTGGCGTGGGTGGTCTTGCTGGGGCGTCTGCAGCCGTCGTGGCTCTGATGTTTCTGGCTAAAGCCAACGAATCCGGAGCGCGGGACCGGATGGCCAGTAAATGAAAAAAATTCAGGGGGTGTATGGACACCTGTGCCGGATAATATTGGCGATAGGAAGTCTGGTGGTCGTTTCCGTTATTTGGTTGGGAGGGATCGCCGTCAATGGCCTGCTGGCGCAACCTCACAAATCTGCGGTTGGGGTCATTTTCGGAACAGCAGTAACGGATGATGGCGTACCGAAGCCTGCACTGCGTGAACGCCTTCAGGAGGGCCTGAAGCTCTGGCAGGTCGGCGTGGTTTCAAAGCTAATGGTCAGTGGCGCGGTGGAACACCACAATCACAAAGACGAAGCCCGCATCATGGCACAATGGCTCGAGGTCCACGGAGTACCGTCAGAGGTAATCATCGTTGATTCCCACGGCAACAACACGTGGCTGACCGGGCTGCATGTTGCCGCGCTTAAGGCCCCTTCCGCTGTGGTCATAACGCAGTGGTTCCATGTCGCCCGCGCGCAATGGGCATTGCGCCGGGCGGGAGTGGCCAGCGTATCAGGCGCATGGCCCCGGCATTTCAGGATGTCGGAGCTATGGTATCTCTTCAGGGAGGGGGCCGCGTTCCCGGTTTATATCGTGACCAAGGTGCGGCCGGAGTTTCTTCAGTAAGGAACGCCCATTTCCTCTATTGCGGTTGCCAGTGACGGGCTCAGCGGCAGCATTGGCGCCAGAGTAGCCTGATAGGCGTGATAAAGATCTGACTTACCCTGATAAATATGCTCGGATGGCGTGCCGTTGGATTCCACTTCGTTGAACCAGCTTCCGCGATCACGGTCGATCAGCGTGGTGTCGATATAATCCCAGATCGTGCGGTACCACTGCTCATAACGCGCATTTCCGGTCCGTTTGTAGAGGTTTATGGCAGCCGTCATCGCCTCTGCCTGAGCCCAGTGTGCGCGTGGGTGCGCATGTGGCTTGTGGCCCCAGTCGATTGTGTAGACGAGCCCCGGGAAGCCGTCCGCGTTCCAGCCTGAACTCATGCCTTTTTCGAACAGTGCCTTGGCATCGTGCAGCATCCAGCCGGGTGCGTCCTGTCCATTACGAAGGAGGGCTGCTTCAAGTTTGAGAGTGAGGTGAGACCACTCGACGAAGTGCCCGGGTGTCATGCCAAACGGGCGCAGGGAGTGGAAAGGCTGGTCCTGATGATAATTTTGCAGGAGGGTCCAGTCGCGGCTGAAATGTTCAGGCATGGCATACCCCTGTGTCGGGGCAAGTTCGTGCACGAAACGCGTGACAATTCTCAATGCACGATGCAGCCATTTGAGATCGCCAGTGACATCGGCCAGCGCCATACACATCTCGGTGGAGTGCATATTGCTGTTGGCACCGCGATAATCTTCTTCGTGAGACCAGTCTGCGGAAAAGCTTTCCCGCATGACACCCTCTTTTTCGCACCAGAAATGCGTTTCGATCTGGTCAATTGCATCATCCAGAAGCTCTTGTGCGCCCTCGGTGCCAATCAATGCGGCTGATGACGCTGCAAGTGCTACAAAAGCATGAAGGTAGGCCTGCTTTCGGCCTTTCTCTTCATCTGGCGTGTCCATCCAGCCACCATGCTTCATATCTCTGAAGTCATGACGCAGGGTGTTTACGCCATGTGTGACCAGCGGCGCACATCCTGGAAGCCCCTGAAGCGCAGCCATGGCGTAAGCATGTGTGTAGCGGGCGGTGAGGGTCGCATCCGGGGTTTCATCACCCGACAGATTCCCGTCCATATCAAGTGCTGCAAAACCTTTTTCAACACAGGCATTTTTCGAGAAATCGAGCAGTCGACGGCCCTGCACCTGAAGCCATGCACGGTGAGAAGGCTGGCGGATCCATGCGTCCCGACTCAGAAGAAAAGGGGACAGGCGGTCAGACATCGGCTTCTCCAGATGAAATGCGATGGAATTGAGGTTGCTGGGGTCAACACGCCTCACACGTCACAGGGTTGCGATTACAGGACACCAGATCGCGAGACAGTGAACGCGCTGCAAATGAAGACGTTTGTATATCTTGCGTGACCCGCTCCCATTGCCGATACAGGTAGATATGACACAGCGTCCTTCGATCATTGTTGCTCCAAGCCTCCTGGCCGCCGACTTCTCCCGCCTGGGAGAAGAGATGGCGTCAGTCTCTCAGGCGCCCTGGCTACATCTGGATGTCATGGACGGGCATTTTGTCCCGAACATCTCGTTCGGACCGCCGGTAATTGCCGCGCTGAGAGCGCACAGCAAAGCCAAGTTCGATGCACATCTTATGATCGAGCCTGCCGATCCGTACTTGGAAGCGACTGCGAAAGCTGGTGCGGACCACATCACAATTCATATCGAAAACGCGCCACACGTTCATCGTAGCCTTCAGACGATCCGTGCTCTTGGGTGCAAGCCCGGCGTTGCCATCTGTCCGGGTACGCCGCCTGAGGCTCTATCCGAAATCATGGACATGGTGGACATCATTCTCGTGATGACCGTGAATCCCGGTTTTGGTGGCCAGAAATTCATTGAAAGCCAGCTTTCCAAAATCAGTAAGATTGCCGGGATGATCCGCAGCAGCGGTCGTGATATCGTGCTGGGTGTGGATGGCGGAATTGATCCTGAGACTGCTCCGCGTGTTATAAAGGCAGGAGCCACGATGCTGGTTGCAGGTTCTTCCATTTTTGGAAAGAAAGATCGTGAAGCTGCTATTCGTGCACTTGAAGCAGTGCGGACGGAAGATACTGCTTGATGCTTTTTCGCCGTTGGACACGGGGCGCACGTCTTTCCATTGCGCGCCTGCCTGTTGGTATCCATGCGCCAGAACGCCCTGCGCATACCTATCGTGATCCCTGGGCTGGTGATGCCGAGCAGGGGGCCCGCCTCATCGCAGGCTATTTCCTGTTCGATGGCAAGGAATACCGTCTTCCACGAGGAGATTGGGAAAGTGGCCCCTGGCCTGAAACCGTGCGTGAATGGCTGCATGGCTTCACATGGCTTCGTGATCTGCGGACACTGGGTAGCGATGACGCAAGACTGACGGCGCGTGCGCTCGTGGCGGAATGGATCAATCATCCGCCCACGGACCCGCTTGTCCGCGATGCCTGTGTCACCGGATCGCGGCTGGCAGCGTGGCTGGGGAATCATGAATTCTGTATGGCCTCAGCTGATACACGTTTTCAGCGTCGTCTAATGGATCGTGTTCTGGTCGAAGGCCGCACCGTTGCAGCTCTTCTTCCACTTCCCGCACAGGGATGGCGCAATCTGACTGCCCTTCGTGGATTGCTGGCTGCGGCTATGGCAGCACCTGAATATTCAGGCTTCATGGCCAGGTATCTGCGCTACCTTCAGCCTGAACTCCAGCGCCTCCTTCTTGCAGATGGTGTGGGCGCAGAACGCAGCCCCGAAGCGCAGTTTCAGATCGTCCGGGAACTGGCCGAGATGTCGGGGATGTTCCGCACGACATTTTCTGATGTGCCACCCGTAATAAATTCCGCGCTCGACAAGGCGTGTCCTGTGCTGCGCGCCCTGCGACATGGGGATGGTGGTCTTGCGATTTTCAACGGTGCCTCAGAGCGCCGTTCTTCGGATATTGAGGCAGTTCTGGCACAGGGCGAGCGCCAGCGTGTAATTGTGCCGGCAATGCCTCTGGGGCGCTTTACACGTCTGTCACTCGGCCGTTCCATGCTGATCGTCGACAGTGGACCGCCAGCGGCAGCGGGATATGACAGGACCGCACATGCCGGTACGCTGTCTTTTGAATTTTCCCACCATCGCCATCGCCTTTTCGTCAATTGTGGCAGTGCCCTGTCAGGCGGGTGGAACGCAGCTCTGCGTGGAAGCCCGGCGCATACGCTGCTTGTTGCCGATGGCAAGTCATCGTCGGATTTCGGGGCAGATGGAAGCGTCACGCGCCGCCCGGCGCATGTGACGTGCGAGCATCAGACAAATGGTGAAGCGCATTGGCTTGACCTGTCCCATGATGGATACCACGCTCCACTGGGCGCCAAATGGAGCCGTCGTCTGTATTTTGGTGCGGATGGTGAGGACCTTCGTGGACAGGAAGTCATCGAGGGAGAGCGTGAAGTCAGCTTTGCCCTGCGGTTTCATGTGCACCCCGCCGTTCAGGTCACGCAGGATGATGAAGATGTCATTCTGCGCGTAGATGGCATGATCTGGCGCTTTCGTCAGGAAGGCGGCGTGATGAACGTGGAGAGTAGCGTTTATCTTGCGCGGGGTCGTCTCGAAAAAACGAAGCAGATTGTTGTAACCGGCTTGCGTATCGCGGCTCTTCCTGTCGCTTCGGAACCACCCAAAGACGCTGACAAGCTCACTGAGGCGCCAAAGACAACGCGCCAGTCGCTTACATGGGGGCTTGAAAGGGTTCCAGAATAAACATGAAGATCCTTCAGGTCACGAATGTCGATTTTGCCTTACGGCAGTTTGTTCTGCCGCTGATGCAGGGGCTTCGAGACGTCGGACATGACGTTCAGGGCGCCTGTGCGGACGGGCCGCATCTCGCTGCCGTTCGTTCTGAAGGATTTGTTGTTCACAGTGTGCCAATGGCCCGTTCGCTCTCACCTGTTGCGCAGTTTCGGGCTTTTGTTGCGTTGGTGCGGTTGATCCGACGTGAAAAACCGGATCTGGTTCATGGCCATATGCCCATCAGCGGAATTCTAGCGCGTGTGGCGGCCAAGATCTGTGGAACGCGCGTCATTGGGTATACCTGCCATGGCTTTCTCTTCAACCAGCCGGGTTCATGGCGCAGGCGCGGGCTTTCGCTGGTGTTGGAGGCTATCGCCGGGCGATTGACCAATCTCTACATGACGGTCTCCTCCGAAGAGGCCGCCGATGCCAAACGTCTGTATCTGAATGGACATCCCATTGCCGTGGGAAACGGGCGAGATCCGCTCCGATATCATCCTGATTCGCTCGTCAGGGCCCGCGTGCGAGCAAAGCTTGGGGTTTCGGAGACGAAGCAGGTTGTCATCGCAGTGTCGCGGCTCGTGCGACATAAAGGATACCCGGAACTTCTCAGGGCCATGGAGGCCGTTCCAGACGCAGAGTTATGGATCGTGGGAGAGCGGTTGCCATCTGATCATGGAGATGATCTTGAGCCGGTATTTGCGCGGGCAAGAAGAAAGTTGGGTCCCCGGCTTCGGATGCTGGGATATCAGGAAAACGTGGCTGAATATCTGATGGCGGCAGATATTTTTGCGTTGCCTAGCCATTTCGAGGGGCTGCCCATGTCTGTGATTGAGGCGATGCTCACAGGGCTGCCTGTGGTAGCAACGGATATCAGCGGCCCTCGGGAACAGGTCGTCCACGGGACAACTGGCTTTCTCGTGGAACCTGGTTTGAGCGGGCCACTGGCGAGAGCACTGAACAAGCTGACATCCGATCAAGCCGCAGCGGCGAAAATGGGGAAAGCAGGCAGGGCGCGTGCGATTGAGAAATACAGTGAGAAAACAGTCATCTCACATATCGTTGGTCTGATTGACGGCAGTTTGAAATAAATTCTGGCTGCATAAAACCAGCACAGATTTTTTTTAAATATACGCTTGAGCATGTGCAGTAGCGGAATAGGTCAGACAGAACGCGCGGCTTGCTGAAGCAGACCGGATTATTGCCCTCAGAACGGCAACATCATCCCGGCGCCCCATCGAGGGAGTCGAACATGCTGCGAGCGGTAAGATGCCAAAATGCTGTAGATCGGACGCAAAACATCAAATCGAGCAGAACAAGGATTGCCGGGTGAACTGCAAATTCGCTTCGTCAACGGCCGGAATATCTCCGGTACTTTCTTCCAGATCTTTCCTGTCGCTTCTACGCGACTAAAGCCATCCATTCGCACGGGCGATGCGCCCGGCTTCAATGCGGTTACGGGCATCGAGTTTCTGGACGATTTCAGAGAAATAATTTCGGACCGTACCCGCAGAAAGCGAGAGCTTTTCAGCAATTTCTCGGTTGGTGTGACCACCTTCTGCCAGACGCAGCATGGAGCGTTCCCGTTCCGAGAGTGGGTCGGGCAGGGCGTCCCAGACACTCTCTGCCAGATCGGAAGCAATCGCGCGGCCGCCTGCGTGAACCTTGCGAATGGCGTCAGCAAGTTGTGTGATGGGCGCGTCCTTGAGCATGTATCCCCGGACGCCTGCCTGCAACGCACGCCGCAGATATCCCGAGCGTGCGAAGGTCGTCACGATCATGACCTTGGTGGGTATGCTCTCAGCGCGCAGATGTTCTGCCAGTTCTATGCCCGTCATCCGGGGCATTTCGATATCGGTAATCAGGACATCCGGCTTGAGCGTCGTCACAAGGTCCAGCGCCGCCTGACCATCAAGCGCACGCCCGACAACCTCGATATCCGTCTCCAGGCTCAGGAGCGCTTCGAATGCGTCCAGAAGCATGGCCTGGTCTTCGGAGATAACAAGTCGGATCATGAGGCAATGCTCGCTTTAAGGGTAAGGCCGGAATGTGTTTGATGAAGGGAGAGCGAGCCACCTGCTGCGGCAAGGCGGGCACGCATACCCTGTAGGCCGTTTCCCTCTGAAATTGGAACGGGGGCACTACTCTTGCCATCGTCTTCCACTTTGATGGCAAGGGCGTGACCTTCTGGGTCGCATTCAAACGAAATCATGCATCGACGGGCATTGGAGTGCCGGATAACGTTGGTAATTGCCTCGCGCAGGGCCATGGCAAGGACGCTGCTTTGAGGTTTGTCCAGAAGGTCTTGCTCGCCCTGAATGGTCAGTGCGATGCCCGCGGCCTCGAGCGCTTTGCGAGTGGGGGTCAGTTCCTGCTGTAGTGATGTGCCATTCATGCCTGAGACGGCCTGGCGGACTTCATGCAGGGATGTGCGGGCAATTTGTGTGATGTCTGCAATCTCACGCTGCGCGCGCTCCGGATTTCCAAGAAACAGTCGTTCAGCAAGCTCAGCCTTGACGGAGATTACCGTCAGGGAGTGCCCTAGAAGATCATGCATGTCCCGTGCGATGCGCTCGCGTTCGGCTGTTGCGGCAAGCGTTCTGATTTCGTGCTGTGCCTCCTGTAGCTGCTGGTTCCTGTACCCAAGTTCCCATTGCATCCACGTACCGACATAAGTCACGAGACTCAGAATGACGCCCACCGTTGCTTCTATGGCAGAGCGATTGGCGAAGTAGCAGAAAGAAAGCAGGGCACACTGCAGAAGAATAATCGTGGCTATGGAATGGCTGCGCTTGCGGATGCGGGCAGACATTCCGGTAGCGTAAATATTGTAAACCAGCCAGTCCCCGTGCGTCCAGGCCGTAGCAAAGCCCAGAAAAGCGGTCATGATGATTTCAGGAAGGCCGTAGGTTTTGTCTTTCCGGTATGGCGAAAAATAGAGCGGCAGAAAGACAAGGAGCGCGCAGAACGAAAATAGGAGCTGTGATGGCGTGGGCTTGTGGTGGATGAACCATGGCACCGGATACAGCAGAAGGTAGCTGAGATAGGCGATCCGATACCTGTTTAGGTTTTGCC
>Ga0157363_1005312_pt1 | contig 11990 bp, 4 predicted proteins | sample AttsexASBM1_FD_111477 | JGI IMG/M metagenome (GOLD analysis project Ga0157363, IMG submission 111477) | Fungus gardens microbial communities from leaf cutter ant in Ribeirão Preto, State of São Paulo, Brazil - Atta sexdens ASBM1 | ecosystem: Host-associated > Fungi > Mycelium > Unclassified ...
ATATTCTCTCGATATTCAAAAGCAATACTATTAATTAATTAATGTATCGTATCATTACTATGTGTAATTTAACCATTTAACTTTTGCAGTTATGTGTCTTCAAATGTAATAATCGTTTAATATCGCGTTAATTTCGTATATCAATAACGTTCTTCGCATTCATCATGAACAATCGTGAGTGAGTTACGCGTAGCAGTTTACCCCAGTTTACCCGTCCGTACAACGTACGCCGCAGTAATCTGTAAATCACAGAGAGATCGCAAATTTCGCTGGAGCATCGGCAATTGTCTGTTGTAGGAGAATGGATGTTCGAGACCGCGCGTGGCCAGCGTGTCGGTGCAACTCGAACAAGACAGCAACAAGTCGGAACAGCTGCAACGGGCGCCGCGTTGTAACGTGCGTGCTTGCAGACAGCCAAGAAAAGGGAAGACGCGTGTAACCGCGCCCACCCTGCTCGTGCAGAATTTTCTGGAGACGCTTTAGTCCGCCCCAATTGGGGAACGGGTCTACCTCCTGCTCGTTCGCCAGCTGAAAACAGGCCGTGAAAGATGAAGGAAGAAGCGCGATACTTCGACCGCGTAAGCAGCCTCGTCCGACGATCGTCAGCGACGAAGAGAGTCCTATTATAGTGGAATGCCTGAATATTTTTCGTATGCTGTGTTTGTGTGCTATCTAGGACCGCAAGCCCGACCTGTCGCGGATCAATCACGATAACGAAATTTAAGAAGGTACGCATATATCGTTATCGTTTATATATATGTGTCCTCGCGTTCTTCGTGGCATCCTGTTTATCCTGTCGATCGGACAGCGACGATGCGAGTCGCGGTTCTCTTCGAAAAAATAAAGTCGCTAATAAAAACAAAAAAATAAAGAAACAGATGCCTGCTCCGTAGATAATCTTTGGCTTCGAACGTCGATATAACGTTCTGAAATCGTTCGCCAGGACAAATGACAATGTGCGCTAATGGTGAGAATCGAATGCTAGAATTAAATTCCTTGAAAATTATTTTGCCACTTTTAAATTCAATATAAGAATATTTAACGAGAGAGGACCAAGGGAGATTCGAGCGATTAACTATGTGCGACGAACGATTATAGCAAGTTGGTTAATAAACACGTACTTAATCGGATATAACTTAGAGCCGTGTGCATTCAAGCGTGTATCTACCTATACTTTTGAAACGTGATAATTGTAATTGGTAATATAGTTACATGTAGTACGACGTGTTTCTATAAATATTTGCTGTATCTCGTGTGTGCTTTCAACGTTTTTACGATGTCCGTTTCGGTGCAGTTTTATCGCTGCACCGTTGTATATGTAATACCAGAAAGACGAAGTATTTTAAACAGTATAAAAAATTGAGGATTGCATTCGTGAAAAATATCTCTCGACATAAAAGTTTCGTTCGAAAAGTCAGCGAAACTACAATTATTTTTAAAATACTTGATTTATATGAGTGGTTATCATTATATTAAAAATAAATTTACCTTGTTTTCAAAGAGAATTTACCTTGTTTTCATGTACGCATAAACATTTAAATTTTCATTACCAACAAATACATACATACACACACACACACACATACGCACACACATACATACACTGTAAGAAATAAAATATTAGCTTTAACTTAATGAGATATAGTGAACTTCCTGAGAAATGCAAAAGTGTTAAAATTAACATTTTGTGTTAATTATATGGCATTAGGTTAAAATTAACATTTTATTTTTTTACATACACAATCATTCTTTGAGATATAATATTTTTTTCTACGCCGAAGATGAAAGCTGTACACGAAAAATGAAATTATGATGAATTTTATCTTTTTCATAATAAAATATGACAATAGCACAATGCATGAGAATAGAATACGCATATACTTTTGAGACTCTTTTTCTCGAATCGTACTTTGTGTTCCTCTCTCGTAGATACGCAATTTTACGCACGTAAATACACGGTGCCAATATTAGGGTAATGAATGTGCCGCTAATCTGTGGCATTTGGTATGGCTTTTGTATGAAAATTAAAGAAACAAATAATTTTAAAAAAATACATTCTTCGATGAGCTTGGTATGGCAATGTTTTATTGCAAGTATATCGTAAAAAAGATTTCTATGAAAGCTTTTTTCAACATTTATGAAAAAGGGAGAGAGAGAAAGAGAGAGAGAGAAAGAGAGAGATTATCTCTGTAGTATTTTTTATATTGATTAAATATTAATATCAAAATTATATTATTACTTTGACTGTAATAAATAAAAGAAAATTGAAATTAAATAAAAGAATTAAATAAAATATTGCTGGAAACATTTAAAATAATTTGGTTAAAAATAATTTAATTAAACCAATTTTATTTTGTGATTAATAATTCAGCATATAACGTAGCAAAACAAATAAAATATAATCTGTCAATATTATTATATAATGTGACGAATTTAATTTGTATGTTACTTTACGAATACTTGCAAAACTTTGTCAAAACTTAATAGAAGACCAATGTATATACCTGTATACAAAAAAAGAAATGTTACATCGAAAATTTTGTCGATGCTTATTAAACTTCTCTACTATAAATTATTGTCATGTAATATCGTTATAACAAACTCGAGTAAATAAATTTTGGCCATCCGGATACAATGGCCTGTGGTATTTCGCAGAACGCTGCGAATAATGGGAAAAATGCAACGAAACGAGAATAAGATCTAAACTATAATGGTATATGGAAATGATAATGCATATGTATGAAGTTACATTTTTAGTTACTATATTTTTCTGTCTGCGACTCTTGTTTGTTATTTGCAGCTTGGATATCTTTATTGCAGTATTTTATTTTGTGATAAACATTAAATAGAATATATCAAATTTCTTCGTTTTAATGTGTATCTAATATCAGAGTTACAATATATAAATTATATTTATTTAATACTTTTAGATTCTATGTAGATGAGTATATAAATTTGATTTTTTTATATATTATCCTATATTAACAATCAATCAAATTGGAAAAAAATTTAGTTAATAAAAACGTTAACATAATGTGTAAATTATGCGTTAATCGGCCAGCGTCAATCAGAGTTGCAAAAATTTTGCGCAAGCATATACTATCATTATAATTAAGAGATGAGGAATCAAGCTTTCTCTTCGTAGAAAACATATGAATGAAGCTATTAAAATAAGAGGTCATAGGAGAGTTGCTCATTAGCTAAGGTAAGAAATAAAATACGTGGAAGCTAATACATTTAATACAAGGTATGGAAGTGAGCTGAGTATTCTATTTTTCGTACGTTTAAGCCTTAGGCTTTTCTCCAATTTTAATGGAAAATAAGCATTTAGTATCACTGCATTTCATTATGAATTCCATGAGATAGCATAGTTGCATATATAAAAATTACATTACTCGTGACAGATACGTCTATTCTGCTATATTAGGGAAGACAATTTTGTGATATTACGTAATGGTAATTAAACGTTGAAAAAAATCCGACGGTTAAAAATAATTTGCAATTCATATAGCTGCAGGAATTGAGCCCCGTACTTTCTATGTAAATGTCAGCAAATATAATTCGATATATATTACAATACATATTTTATTTTTATTCTAACAATCCCTTTTTTTTTATCAGGACGTTTGGCCGATCGACAAATCCAACAGCCAATTAGTGTTATTATCAAACGGAACTAACGGGTGAAATGTATCATGAAATAATTAATATTATCCGTTCAACAGCATAGACGAAAGAACATTTTTAAAAAGGTGTAAAATTGGAAAATTCGCGATATTGAAATGCGAAAGTTTGGCATTAGAAATTGAACGTGGGGCCGTGTATAATTAGCCGCAATTTAATTAGTCTAGGTTACTACTCGATAGACCAGTTTGTATATCTAATTATGATACGTTATTACTCATACTCATTGTGAATAATACAGCAATTATAAATTATCATAATAAAGTGTATGTTTATATACATATATCCACGTATGTTTGATTTATGTGCTGGTATCCGACAATATTGGCGATTCCAGACTACCCATACCTAATCAATTATCCAGTTTTCCCTCGTTTAATTATGGTCGTTCGGCCAAAATTGCGGTCTCGTCGACCAAGCTACGGCAAATTTACAGATCGCCCTTCCTCCCACAAGCATGGCAAGAATAGGTCGACAAACTTTAGCCGGAACTAACATGATAGCAGGGCCATAATTTTCATTAAGTGCGTAATGTGCATTTGTTACTGCAATTGTAATAATTTATCGCAATTACGGATATGTATTCACCGAAAGATCATTTATTTAGTATTGTCAACCTGGTGCATTTGCTTAAATTGCAAGAATCATGTAAAATTGCATATATTCATTTCTCTGCCACGCAAATATTCCAATTTAAATTTAACGAATTTTCTTCGATATTGATTATTTAAATAAATTTTTTGTTTTTAAATAAATATGTTTTGTTTTAGAGTAATAAATTTGTCTATACGCATACGTAGACTTTTCTACATCAATGAAACACGAGTCGACGTTGAAGGACCGACTGGGATAAATAATCGTACGCGATTCTTTTCATTTTATGAACAAATACGTGCACGCTCATAATCGGCACACACCTGAGCAAATCTACCAAGCCGCGCGCAGGTGGTTTTGAAGAGTCGCTGGCATTATGTTCGGCTCACAATGAGCGCGTACTAACACTCTCACTCTATAGTCGGCAACGCCTGGAAATAATGGAGCCTGCCGCAATGCAGAATTTCGGTGCTCCGGTAAGTATCGTGTAATTTTAACGGTAATTGCCGGCGGTTTAAACGCGCCACAATTGAAATAACTCTTATACCACACCACTATTATAGAATGTCAATATAAAAGGTGTGTGAGTAAAAATGAGAATTTTGAATTTTATATTATTATATAGCAGTCTCTCTATTTTTGTCTGCAGCAAGCTAACGTTATTTGTCAATTTTGATCTCAAAATGACGACAAATAATATCGAAGCTGAGACGCTTCGTCACCACGTCATTTATCAGAAAACGTTATTTATCTACATCATAACAATTTCGAATTATCAGGATATTCTTACATCGAGAAAGTTTTCTAGTTTTGCGATCTCAGTCTCGATTTTCTAAAAAGGGGTTATATGCTGCATTTCAGTCACGTACAGCTAGCAAATTGCTTTTCACTGAGATCTTTGAACTTGTAACAATTTTTCTTTTATCATAATGTCCTTTCGTATCATTAAATGCGCTAGAAAATCACGCGCCGATTCTGGTCAGCAACAACTATTCCTTTCCCGTAGTTTAAGTTCACGCTATTGACTTTTACGACTCTATCTATATCTCATGTCTATGTAACAAGAAAGCGAAAGCATTTATAGATGCATTGTGCGCCAAGCCGCGCGTGTGCGATTTGATTTACATTGTGCGAAAGTCGGCTATCACATTTTCGATAGGCGGATTTGCCGATAATAGCAGATGGATCTGCATGATCCGGGAACCAAGTGGGAATACGAATCCGGACATTATCCTGGCACACCGTGACGGCTCGCTAACGTAAAACGGATGCATGTACGTCCCGCTGCATCGAGTATGGGTACGTGATCCGTATATATTCGCTTCAACGCAACGGTCCGGGATACAAAGGTCACGCCTTCCTCTGTGCCTAATGACCCTTAACCTCTCTGTCCGGAAGCCTGGGATCTTTTAAACGTTGACGTGACGCTTAACGGCAGTCTGATGCAATCGACAGCTAACATCGTGAGATCCGACTTGCGTATTATTATGAAAGACAATAGCCGCCTGGCCGGAGTAGAGGCGGTCCAATGTCGGATATTATAATCTCGATTCCCCAATATTCGCGCTGACCATTAACGTCATCGATACCCCGAGATCATCGGCGAAGCTGATTAAACCATTTTCGACGTACGCCTACATTATTTACGCGCAGATTCGCGCAAAATCCTTGACCAACTATTCCCCGTCGATCTATTATCTTCGTGTAAAGCGGATTTACGTACGAATACAATCGGCTGGTTAAATTAACGATCCCGTACTTTCCATCCCGCCGCCGCCGCCGCCGCCATGCATAGCCATGATGCATCGTCGTTACGATAAAACTCTCCTGGGAGGCATGCACGAGCGTCGGGATAAAGCACTGAGATATTAAATCGCGACCGCGTCCAGACGCTTATTTTTATCTATCCCTGTGAAATCTCCGTCCGGATCGCAACGTATTAGACATATTTCATGTAGGGACAAATTGTCCATATTGGTATGAGAAGAAGGAATCAGTGACACGAGAAAAGCATGGGTGTCGACACATATCTTGCGCCTATGTATTATTTTTTTTCTTTCTTTTTTTTTTATTAACGTAATGTTTCTACATATACGCACGTTACTTGTCGATTACTATGCCCTTCGAAAGTTTCTATTCCCTTGAGACCGTTTTATCCTTACATTCAGTACATTCCTTACTGCCGAGTGAAATGGATGAGAGGGTGACCAACCTGAACGACGACGCTTTCCTTTCTGTCACGATGAACGTCGCGTGATAACGTCTTGAAAAGTATACGACAGGAATTTTCAATGGCATGAGTGGATACGAATGGACCGCGTATTGCAAAGAGTGAAAAGATTCGCTTGAAATCGTCTTACAAATCGATCGAATATTTTGGCGAGCTAGAAATATTAGATCAGAACAAAAATTCGTAGCGTTATTTTATTTATATTATGTTTATATTTTTTGTTAATTTAGCAATACCATATCATTCGATAAAGCAAAGTTTCAGCTTTAAAAATTTGCTTTTTACATAATTTTTAACGAAATTATGAGATGAGTAATCAAAGTCGAAGTGCTTCTTTTATTTAAGTCATGATAAATTAATAACAAAAAACTTAGAAATATTTTTAAAAAATGATTTCGTAGGAAAAACTTTAAGCTGTCATGTTACAGCATCGAAAATTCTTGCAAGTTTTTCTTTAGACACATGAGAAGCTGATAAAGAAAATTTCGCATTTTGCCCAACTCGTAGTTTTCTATATGTAAAAATTACTAAATTTACAGAAACAAAAACATAGTGACTTTAAAAAATAGAGAATTTAATTTTCCTTTTTGTAAAACTTTTTTTCTAATATAAATTTCGTTCATTTTTAATGAAAATATAGCTGCTTGAATTTTGAAGTTTGTATAGCGCTACGAACTTTTGTTCCAACTCAATATTTCTACATGTCGCCACGTGCGTGAGTATTCGATAAATTAATATGCGACTGTAATTGCGAAGTAAAATTTATTATTTTGTTACATAGCTTCCGCAAACGAAATTTACGATATGCAAATCTATTTCCGATATTAATGTTGAACCGTCGCGCTATAAATAAATTTTTAGGCAGTTCTAACGGCGTTTCGTAAACGACCGATTCATTGCTTCGTTCTTCCGTTCGGATCAGCAGATTTATGAAACAGAAAATCATGCGACTTCAATGTATAACTCTTTGTAGAATTCCACGTGGCAGTCAAATCGTTGGGTCGCACGCGAAACCATGATTAAATCACCAACAATATTTTTGTTGTGCGTTTTTAGTTTTAGTTTGTACCTATCGTATCAAAAAGTCGATTTGAAAAACGAAACTCTATTTTAGCGAATACGACGAGGACTCACCTAGCTCGAGGAAAAAGTGTTTTATATTCTATCTATGCACTGACTGCAAGCGAAGAGAGGCTGTAGGATTTCAATTTTGCCGAAAAGCAAATATTGTTGTTCGGTCACCCGAGTCGAAGATTTCCACCCCTTTCTCAGCGGCGCTTATTGCGCGTTAGGTAAAGTCAAACGTTATACTGAACGAAATGGTCAAGGATGAACCGAAAGCACGTCAGACGGTTGTATCTCTCCCTGGTTCCTCGCCAGGAGGCTGTCACGTCTTCGCGTAATTAAACTTCCGGGTCCGTCAGAGCTACCTGAGACCCATCCAAACACCGTCTAGGAGCCTGCAGCAACTGCCTTTACACGTCAGATTCAAAGCGCATGTCATGGCGGGGAGAGGACAGAGGGATGTATATATATATATATATATATATATATATATTGTAGCAGCTTTTAATTTCGCCGTCTCATGAATCTCACTGTCTTCGTTGATCATTTTAGCACTTGCTCGCGCTACGGAAAGTAACCCGATTTTCCTTTGTTTCACGTTAATTACTAAATGAGCTGAATAATTTTAGCATGAGATATTACAAAGTTCTTTAATCAAATTTCATCGTGCGCTGCGACCAGCGTAATAATTCGGAAGGTTTTTGTTACTTTGACACACGAAGGTTTTGCATAGTTAAATTAATCAAGCGTTAAAGTGTTAATGGGATCTTGGGTGATTCGATGATAATTTCTTTTCAGCAAGATATTAACGTAATGAAAATACATTTAACTAGTAATTAAAAGAATATTCAAATGTGCATTTTAATAGATTTGATCAATTAATTAATTGTTCGATTAATACATATGACTTAAATTTCTTAAGAATATTTCTTCTTAGAAGCATAATTTTCGTGGAAATATGTCTAGATAATAGTGATTAAAGTAGGAAGAATGATGTAAAAATCACAGTATATATGAATATGTTAGATGAATTGATGGAAACACGAGAAAAGAGTCGCTGCAATTGCAGAGGAGTCGGACAGGAAAATGCCGGTACGCTAATGAGCCGTTAATGGTAAATAAATGGACCAGCAAGCTCGCCTGCATTGCACCAGCCCATGGGACGTGACGTCAGCTCTACGTCACCGTTGATTAATGAGCGAGCTTTGTTCCTGCCGAGGTCAATTACATCCAACCCATCCCCAGCGCTACCCTTTCCACTGCAAATTTACGATTGCAGGCTGCGCCTTTTGATCTAAATTTCTTTCGAATGACATAAATGTGTGTGCATTCACAAGAAGGATATATATTTATAAAAGATAAATCAAATTTAAAAAAGCGAAAGATGAAACATAAATTTTTTTATACGCGAATACAGATTAATTTAGGATTCGCGCTTATACGCTATTAAAATCGTAATATCAAATTATACTTATTTCGAATTATTTTTAATCATTTCTATGGGTCATTATCGCTCTTACCCAATATATCTTTAATTAATTTGATTAAAATAATGGAGTTAAACAATTTAACTTGAAAAAATGTATTCAATTTGACTTACATTTAGTTTATTATTATTTATAATAATAATAAATGGATTTACATTTTAATATACAGATCGAAGTTAAAAATAACAAAATGTTATTTAACTCAGGGATTGGATTACTGTTGCTCTTTTGATATCGAACAGTGTGTAGTTACAATTATTATAATTATCACAATTATTACAATTATTATAATTATTACAATTATTACAATAGACTGCATTGTTTTGAAACGTAAATCGCACGTAAAAATCAGCGTATTTGTACATATGTAACCACGTAATTTGTTGACTAGTTCAAAGATTCGACTGAAAAGTTTATCGTTACGCGAAAACCCTTAAAGGCTCGATCACTAGGTTAGCAGATAAAAGTTTTACGTGAAAACTCGCGGACACGGTGAAACGGAGTGTATTCGCCCATCGATCTTAGACTTTCGAACAAGCCGCGGTCGGATCGAGAAAAATGAGTCTTTGTGAGTGCACGTGCAACGGTGCTGTTTGCGGTTAAGAATGGCGGAAGGAGCGAGAAACGAGAAAGAAAGAGGAAAGTTGCCACGTTAGGTAGCCATGGCAGCGGATGAGATTGCAAAAGCGTTCCATCGGGGTGTAAATCGATCGATATAAGTTCCAGTCGGCTCACTCTCCGGCTCAACGAGAATCATATTCTTGGAAAGAATTATTGATTTCAGAGAATATAGCGAACGCAGCAAGAAACGCGAGATCGCGCACAAGACGATTTCAATGTTGTAATTAAATTATATTGAATTATTAACGGAACTAATGTTTTTATAAAACTGCACAGTCAGCGCTTTTCAATATACGTACAAGACAGGCTTCAACAAAATTAACTGTAATTCATTAGTGTGTAAGTAATTTCCGTACTGGAATTTTGCAGTATTACCTTTGTATGACAGTGACATATACTCACGATTCTACTGGCTTTACGGGACCACGTGAATCGACTTTCAAATTTCATACATCTTTGAAAATTTTTGTTCCGAAACCTTACAATACTCTGTCTTTTTATTTCTGTCTTTTTATTTAAAACAGGATTCGGCGCTTTTCATTTTAAAATAATTTGAGATAATTATCATTAAATTATTATTTAATTCTTTTCATAAATGAATTAAAAATTGTATTAATATATATCGTATTGTAAAATAATATATATATAAAATATATGTATATATTAAATTGTAATACATATTGTTTTCGTTGCAACGAATTAATATCGTGTTTCTCTCTCTACAGAATAAAAATTTGAAAAGATGTATGCACAAAACTCACAAAAGAAATGTTTAATTTTAAAATATTAAAACATTTTATTTAACTTGTTTCCATTTTTTAAAGACTTAAAGATATTTTAGTTTTAAACTTTTCAAGAAACAAAATACTATATATTTGTTGTGAAAAAACATTATATGTTTAAATGTTTTAAATCTAAACACATAGATCCGTATTCAGAATGCACTTAAACGATGTTAGCGCGCTAACATGCTATAATTTACATTACGCATATTGTAGAATTTCAGAGATAAAAGCGCGCTTTTATCGATAAAAGCACGTTCTGAATACGGACCATAATATCTTGTTTATTGAAAAAAACAAAATTGAAGACAAGACTAAAACATTTTAATATCTTAAAAATTAAAATTAATTACTCTTTTTTTGAATGTGTAGCTTAGAAATTCAATTTCGAAAGTTTCCAATTCTATATAAGGTTTAAATATAGTTTTTGTGTCTGTATATTATTAAAATTTTTCTAATTTAATCAATTAATAAATAATGCAACAATTCGATTATTGCAATAAAAATGGTACAACGTAAAATAATGTGCAACGTCAAATTAAATGATATTTATCTGATTAAATAATGTTAACAATCTGTTTATGTTCAAATAATAATAATTATTTATATTTTTGTTAAACTACTATATATATATATATATATTATATATGACTGACATGACTATCGAGAGATAAAAACTATTATATGTATATATAAATTTAAGAAAAAAATATATAAAATAATAATTTAATTTTTGAATAAATAAGACAAATAAAGAAACGTAGAACATATAAATACACCGGATAGGAATAAAAATTTCGTTTTATCTAATTTGTGGAAATTCATAAATACTTCCACACTGAAAAAAATGTTTGACATAAATAACCATTATTTTGTTGATGTGTAATTAAAAAGAATTTGTTTAATTTTTTAATTTAAAGATTGTGTTATAATCAAAATTTAGTTATAGTCACATATCAACAAATCATATCAAATATTTTTCTCAGTGCATTAATAGTTTATCAAAGCATTATTATTATTACTAGGGATCAGCATCTGTTCATTACATAAACAAATGAGCAGTTATAGAATCAATCATAAGCAAATAAAGCATAAATGACTTTACTCATTACAATCGATACACCATCGCTTCGCTGTCACGCATCAGACCATCCACACAAACGCAAATCGGTCCAGAAAACATGGATGATCAGGATCGCAAGCACTAATTGTTATCAGATCTGACAATCATTACTGACAACTTGGCACTTGCATCTCGGTTTTCCTGTTCGATTTTTCACGCGGATTCGAATTACACGTTACGTAAAACGAGTTTTAAAAAAAGTATTCGTCATTTGGCTGTCTCACCAATATATCTCTTTCGAAACGATCCGTCTAAGTAATAAAATCTATCGTGTTATAGCTGCGTTTGATTTGGCACTCACAACGCTCTTGAGCATTTTTGTTCTTATTTAACGATTGGTAAATACAAAGGGCGCAATGATTCTAAGAGCGTTGCGAGCGTCAAGTGAAATGTACCTTTATATG
>Ga0157363_1005313_pt1 | contig 11989 bp, 3 predicted proteins | sample AttsexASBM1_FD_111477 | JGI IMG/M metagenome (GOLD analysis project Ga0157363, IMG submission 111477) | Fungus gardens microbial communities from leaf cutter ant in Ribeirão Preto, State of São Paulo, Brazil - Atta sexdens ASBM1 | ecosystem: Host-associated > Fungi > Mycelium > Unclassified ...
CACACTATTAATTTAGTTGTTCATATAAAAGAGAAAACGAGAAATATGCTGTAAGTACTGATCCTTTAGAATCATCTTATATCCCGTTATTGGATATCAGATGAATGGGCAGATGCGTGGACAACGATGTTATAGATGGTAGGTTTACGGAAACATGTTTCGTACGATGGCTCGTAAAACTCTGATGAGGGCTATTGCGAAATCTTATGAAACATAAACTCTCAGATGATCTAACTTTAAAGCATGTTTAATGCAACAATAGAATATGAAGTCTTACAAATTTTGTTAGTTAAATAAAAATTGAATGATAAAACAGTATATGATATTTCAACATTAATCAATTAACTTTTATATTCGAAATTAATTAATATTAAATATCTTAATATTTTTACATGCTATTTTTATTTAATATTAAATATTAAAAGAAAGAAATGAGAAAAGATACAACAAGCACGATTCAATTTTTATATTGAGAAGAAGACAGCTCTGAAATGTTAAAGAATAAAAAAATTATGAAATTGGGAAAATTATATATATGTATGCAATTCTCAACGAGTTTACTTTTTCTCTTTTAATACTGCATGATAAAAGATAAATGAGCATAGACAAACGCAGTCGCGAGTTTAGTTTGCCAGAAATGTTCACACCACAACAGATTCACTACTGACATTTATTTTCGCGACGTTATCTAACATACCCATGTACCCAGCTATATAAACGATCCTTGGCTTGCCTGATGGAGACAAACATTGTGGTACCCAAGGGTCGGAAGAATATACACGCGACACAATAAGCATCTTGACGCACCGTTGTGTCAGGTTTCGCGTTAGTTCGCATATGTATGAACGTGTCAGTTGAGTAAGTTGGCTCACACATAATGAATTTTACTTTAACAAAGGGAAATTAATATGGATTCGTTGTACTTTTGTGATATCAGTTGGCTATTATAATAAAGCAAATTTAATTTTTTTTAATTCTTTATACACATCATAATATTTAATGAAGTATTCGAATAGTGAATTTAATACAAAAATAATTATATATATGTAAAGTTGATTAAACTAATATTATTAACTGTATTCAATTATAGTATTTATGATTAAAAATCGCATCTTCTTTCTTTCTCCCTTTCTCTCTCTAACTTTTTATCTCTCTTTCTCTCTCTCTACGTATGTAACAAATTAGTTATCACATAGTCACATAGATCGTTGCCTATTTCCTTTATTAAATGAGATTGCTGAAACCGACCGCCAGCATTTAGAAATATATGCTAATTTATGCGAGCAAACGAGGATTATGTTACTATTGGAGCATAGAATCGATCATCTTAATACACTCCGCGGTCCATGTACTTTACTGGCTTAACCAAACGGTAATGCAAGCTTATGGATGAGCAGAGACATGGAGTAGGGAACTGATATTGACCTTGCTAGCCACAAAGGGCCGCATAATTGTTGAGGTTAATTCCTGTTTGTGCCACACGCCGCAATCTACCCTCCGTCAAACTATCGCAACCTCGATCCCTCTTAGTCTGTCTCCGCTTTAGACTATCTCTAAATAGCCCAGCAATTGTTAATTCACGTGTTTGTAGTTGACGTGTAACGCGCAAAGTGCAGCAACAGGCTTTGCGGTTAACCAAATAACCGAACATTCATATACAAAATATTATTCTTCAAATAGACATTATACATAACACACAATGCTTAAACTATACATGGAAACAAATTTAATATAGGAGAGAAATCGAATATTCACATGAATATTCTATTAAACGATAATGTTTTGTAGAATATTCATACTAACATTACATATTTCGTAACGGTAACTATTCGTTTACGCGCGCGATTTTGATGTTTGTGTTATAGCGTACATATAGTATGTGTATAGTGTATATAGGTACATATGCAGAATCGTCGTTCTGTTATTTTCTCCATGATGCTTGAATGAACAGGTAGTAGTACGAATCGTTTCGTATTATTCTCTGAAACGCGATAAGTAAACGAGAAAAGATCATTCTTACGATTATCAGTAACAATTGTCACATCACGTGATAATTCGATAATTCTCGCAATGTAACGAGACGTTTCGAAAAGATGATCTATCAAAGTATTTCGCAATTTATCTTTTCAAAACCACGAAATCAAAACGAAAAGGGAATTATAAATCGCATTATCTTTTTTATTAAAAATAAATTATTATAGATAAGTTACGATATTCACGGGCAATAATTTTTTCCAGTAATACATAAATTCTAATATATTTTACACAATTTTTCTTTTAATTATTAAACCAGTAATTAAACTTAAACTGAAATGTTATATTACATCTTTTACTACTTGCGTTTATTCTTTAATTTCAATATAATATTTTTATTAGTGAGATTACGCATTACATATGATTAATATCCAAAGAGCCACGCAAAATCTCACGCAATAGTCATATTCCATTAATTAGAACATACGCGATTGTAATTAATCTTTCATCAATGCATGAGTATCTATATCGAATTTCAAATAATAAGAATTTTTATATTTTTTATTTAAACATAGATAAAACAGAATTTTAAAAAATTCAAACATATGTTATCATCTTTGAACTTATTTTTAGATGCAAAAAATTATTTTCAGAAAATTTTTAGAAAATAAATTCAGGATCATATGACTGATCATATGACTGAGTTTTTTTTAATTCTCTGTGCTATCTGGAATATGTATATGTTAGACGATAAAAAAATAAAGCAGATTAAAATACCTATATTAGATATAATGTATGATAATAGTATGTCGAAATTAATCTAAAATGAAATATGTTTTTTAAAATGTCAACGTAATTTGTAACGATAACAAGTAGGCGGCTTTGATTTTGTTGTGTTGTATACCGATGCGTTGCATTGTTTACAAGGATGACGTGACACAGCGCGTGGTATGGGGACGTGACGCTATCATTCATAGACCGATCTTCAAACACAGATAGCGATATCAGTTACTCCATATATTATCTTCATTCACGCGACTATTCTTCGTGAATAATTAGCTTCGGATGACTAATTAATTTAATAATTTATAAGTGTATTACAGCAACGACTATTTACTGAAAGAGATATCGTGCAATGTGCTTGTTTGAAATCAAATTGAAACGACAAGAAGAATAAAAAATTAGAAATTATTGTTCTACTATGTTTTCAATTGCTATATTTTCTAGAAATGATTTTTTTAACGTTTGGATTAAATGTATTTTAAATATTAAAAATATTAAGTTTAAATACATAATTTATACATAATTTTCGTATCGTTTCAGATTGGGAACATAGACAAGTCATCATATTGAATTCATGCAACAGACAGCCATCACATATGTCCATTTATAATTAATTAGTTACATATTAAATGCGCATAAACGAGAGTTTATTATATTAGTCCTATTCGCGTTGATTTTGTTATCTTAATTTGTGTTAATCTCGGGAGTGCCGTGTAAAGTGTCACGCAATTATCATATTCTATTAATTAATTCATGTATTATAATTAACTGCATTTTCGTAAGTGTAATTAATCGCCTATTTTCATGAGTGTGTTATGCGTGTATAATGGAACTTGTTAGAACACGAAGACTGGGAGGCATCGGACGACAGCAGAGCAACATAGGGGTGAGTATAATTTATTATTGATGTGTATTATTCATTTCACAGAATATTAATCTTTTATTTTCATTTAATTAGAAAAGTTAAAAAATCCTTTATTTATACAATTTTGCAAAATATTATAAAAGATTGTTTAAAAAGAATTAGTATTAAAAAATTATATAATTATTTTGTTAAATATTTGCTCAAAGAGACAAAATGATCAATATGCGCAATAATTTTTAAAAATATTAATTACTTTGGACACTCTAATAACTTTAGTATATTTATATTTTACAATTCAGTGTTCGCAATTTAATATAATTTCCAACTCTGCTGTTTGTATCGCAGCATCGTATCCGTGAGTCTGAAACTATTTTTATTAATTTAATGATTAGTGAATTTCGCATGCAACTAGTAATTAATTTCTAAGCGATAGTTTGGCAATAATCTATTCATTAGATTAAATCGCTACGAATTTATGAGTATAATCCAGAGAGAAAGCTAAAGATGAAAATAATTAGATACGAACAGCTGTTTTTGCTCATAATAATAATACATATTATTTTCATTAATAACAAAATTGTATGGATAAATTACTGCTATAATTTTTATCGTTATATGGATATAATATCACGTATATGAATCATGATTTATTTGAATATTTTTTTAAGTTCGTAATAAAAAGTTTTCACGTTTAATTATATTAAGAGATATATGAATATTTCAATTAGATCAGTGGCTATTTTGATAACGATTCTTGTTCATTGATATTTATATTAACGTAAAATTTTTCATTATATTTTTTCATAATACGTTATAAGAAAGTCTGAAATATGACATATGAAAATTGTAAGGCAAAGTGAGATTTTTCAAAAGTTACTGTGTAAAACTTCTTATATTTACATGACTAGTTTCAAATTCATTCGTGCGATTTCATTGTAACTTTGTTCGATTTTATGAATAAAAATCTGATATTTTATGAGCAAAAATAACTTGTTCGTTGATATTCACTGTCGTTGCACTGATTACTGATTCATAGAAGTAGAAAACTTTCATTCGCGTAATATTTTATTATAAATTTTGTAACAACCGAACAGATATATCAATATGTATCTATACTCGATGTTGAAAACATTCAAAAGTATAACTTTACTATTATTTTGATCAAATTGATTACATATTAATGAATACATAGTATCTCTATAAATTATTTTGCATACATACAGATTGCAAAATATATTCATGACGAGTTGTTTTAAATCAATCTTACAAACATTGTTTTGTATAACGTTTATTTATACAATATTTATACAATATTAATTATATTATAATTCTATTCAATGCTTATCATGATTAAACATGATGTCTATCTAACTAGTCCTCCCCTCCCCCACTAACCAAATCTTAATAAATAAATTATATAATAATGTGCTATTTATGCTCTCTACAAAAAAATCTACAAAAAAATTTTTGCGCTCATTTCATTTAGCTAAAAAAAAAAAAATTTTTATGGGGAGCTGAGTAGGCTGTCAGTCAGCTTCCTATGTGTTAATAACAATCGATTTGAAAAATCAAATACACAAGATTTATGCGCTATTTATGCACTTTCACATTCACTTAATTTCAATTTTTGCACTGCATCCCTTGTGGGACTTCCCTCTTGGAGCAGTCTCATATTATTCCCTTAAGTCGTTTAAAATTGCAAAATTACGCTATCTCTGCAATATATTTTCGATTTATGCGCTACTGTTTCCAATCAATTTCGATTTTTAAGGGTCGAGCACATAAATAGTTCATTATATATTTATTCATTAAGATTTGGTTAAATAAGAGAAGGGCCAGCTATGCAGATGTTTAAACATGTATGAATTGATAAAATGGAACAATTCTGTATACATTTTCTCGAAAAGTTCTACACTAAATTTATATAGTTTGCCTAACAGTTGATTTACCAATTTCTGATAAAACTCGACTTCGGGCTCCATACAATCGCGTACATAAACTCAAGACTCATATACGTTTGAAAATCGCATCTCTCACGTACAGAAAGAGGCAGGAACGTCCCTTGCGAAATATAAATCCGTCCGACTTTCAAGGCACGGCAATTAATAGTCCGCATTAATCACGAAGGACGGTGACGTTGTAGAGAATTATGGGCATTTGTTAGTGCGGTATAAGTGAAGTATCCGCACGCTTGCACGTTAATCATACAAATGCAGAATGCGATCTCGGCTGTGGTCGGCAGGCGTGAGCACTTACCGGGCGGCATTTAATCGCACGTGAACTGCTTTTTATCAACTGTCTATCTGAGATGAGCCCTGGTTTGTTTTAAATACAAAAAAAGCCGATGTGAAGCTACGGATTGTCCGCGAGTACATTTCCGAGAGCAAACAAACGAGTCCCGACGAGAATAATGTCGGCGCGCGAAAGGATTAAACCACATTCATTAATCAAGTTAGATGCACATTAAATTGTACTCGTAACCATCTTCATAAATTTGCTCCGCAGCAAGTCGAGTATTCTCATGTACTCTCTTCATCGGTTAATAACGTTACCTTTGCGCACTGTAGCAAACAAATAATAAAAATATGAATAATATGACTGATACTATTACATCTTTGTCTCACTTGACATCTCACATGAATCGCAGAAAATATTAAGATTGAGAGCTTTTATACTCTACACTAGGAAAAAAACTTAATGTTCTTCAGCAAAACTGTTCAGTTAAGGCATTTTTTAGCAGCAACCAAATATTTTGTTTATATAACAAAAATTTAATTTGCAAAATGATTTCTTTGCTTTGTAAATAACAAAATATTTACACCAATTAAATAATTTAATTCGTATAAAATTACAGTTTTGTTCGGTACATTTTAACCAAAAATGTTTGTTCAATATATTTCAACTAAATTTTGGTTGTTACACTAAAATTTTTATTTATAGAAAAAAATATTTTTGCTGGTGTTGTATACGAAAGCAAGAGAGTACATTGCTACTTGAACACTCGTAAAGGATGCGCAAAAGTGGAGTTCAAAACTTGTATAATATCTCCCACGATATCTTAGAAGACTTAGAGAAAAGTCAGTCCAAGGTGAGATCCATCTGATTTAATTTACTATAACGGATTTACTACAACTAGCATTTTAGCGACGTGACCAAGCGGGTGTAATTTGTATGACCATTGACGATATAAATTCGTTCATAAATTTTGAGAATTGAATATCCGAAGATTTAAAAGGTGTGAAATAGTACGTGTCGTGAGTTTCAACAATGCACGTAACTATCATAACATAACAAATATTCAAATATGAACTATTTTGCAATAGAAATAGAAATAAGCTTTCGGATTTTAATTTAGTTAAAATATAAACCAAAATCTATTTATTGCAACTTTTTACATTTTTTAATATTCGAAGAAAAGTATTTGATTTAATCTTAAAACAGAAATATATATATATATATATATATATATATGTATATAAAATAGTTAAAATTAGTTTGAATAACATTATTGATGTGAAAAGCATATTAAAATATTAATTTATTATTAAAAGCATATTACAATATAAATATTATAATGTTATTTATGTTATTGATATAAAAATAATATTGGTATAAAAAATATATTTATAATTCTCCTATTTCTAAAATCATTATTATTATTATTACAAATATATAGTTCTCAGTTTCGAATCTATATACAGTTATTTATTTATCAAACAATTATAAGTTTTTTATTTCTAGTCAAGTATTTAATTACTGTTATAATTAAGAATATAAATTGATTAAAATATATTATTTAAATCATCTAGTTAAATAATCTGGTTAAATAAATTGAAATGTAATATCAAATTTTACTTATAAAAATGTTTTTATTGAGAGTAGAATAAGATGTAATATGTATTCGATAATACTACACGTGAAAAGTATATTCGATCGTCGATGTACATAATTTTCTTCCACCACATAAATAGATGTCCTTGAACGATTGACGCGTGACAAAATTCCTCTTTTGTGAACTGAAGTGATTGACACCTAATTTTCTTCGGCTTTTGTGAGTCAATCTCTGAGGCTACGTCTATCGCGAAGCTACTTACACGGCATATAAGCACTTCACTTCGTTCTGCTGACTCTCGATCGTTCTGTCTCGTTTATGCTTTCAATATAATAGAAATTTTCAACTTGAAATTCTCAATGGTAAATACTACTTGGATAGTAGTTGCATATACAATAAAATATAATAAATAATAATATATAAAATATAATAAATACATAGAATATGTAAAAATAATATGAGACTTTGGAAAAAATAAGGAAGAGTAAAAAAGGGATAATCTAAATAAATAGAATAAAGAGAGAAAGATCGAGAAAAAAAAGCTGAAAAAGAAAAATTAAAAGAAGAATCAAGAGAGAAAAGAGAAAAGAGAAAGAGATAGAGAGAGAGAGGGAGAGAGAGAGAGAGAGAGAGAGAGAGAGCCAAAAAAGAATTGTTATATTAAAAAATTACATTCTTTATTTTCCAATTAATTCAAGTAAAATTTTCATGGAATTTTATAGAAATAAAGTATAATGTCTTTTAATTTAAATATAAAACTAATTCAAATATTACAATGAATATTTTACATAATGTATAACATTATACATAATGTATAATATTATACATATGTACCTAATACTTGTTATATCTTAAGCAAAAAAGTGCATCTTACAGGCTGTCTCTTTATCATAGGAAACACGTAGACTAAATTTACGAGATTTTAGGCAACACTTTGTAGGCTGTACTTAGGAAACTTAGGAAAATTGCTAGGAGCTTCGCCAAGTAGACACCTGCGTATCAATTTGATTTGATGCTAATGAAGTGACGTTGCGAACGTACATTACGGCGTTTCTCACGAAGTTCTGTTTTGCACTGTCGAAATGTGAACATGAGATCATTCATAGATAGAGTAAGGGAAATCAATCAATGATGGATCGAACGGATGGAAAAAGCCTTTTCGAAAAACAACATTTTACGAAACATCATTTTTGATCAGAACTAAATCAGAACGCAGGTTGGTAAATATCACTTTGTTTTTTAGAGCTCAAAAATTTCATTTAAAAATTCAATAAACTGAATGAAAGCATAATATTATCTATAAAAATTGCAAAAAATTATAGGAATTAAATCTAACAATATTTATTTTTATAACTGGACGTACGTTTAATATAGTTATACTTTAAAATACACTTTTCGTATATATCGCAAAAATTAATTGAAATGCGAAGAGAAATATAGCAAAGTTTGACAGGTTTTATGATAATTGTCTATTTAAATAGCGAGATTATGTCAGACATGAAAAATTACATACTATTTCATGAATGAACAGAGCCATACGAATAAGAGCTTACTTTCAGTCATGACTGACAACATGTACTCCCCATGTATATACTATACAAATGAAATTCTTCGCTTTAGAAGTAACATCGATCTTCTGGGTATGGACAGCTCGCCATCCATCCCCGTGCATTACTCGAAAATATCTCCGGTAAACAACTACCGGCTGCCGTCATATCGAGCGTAATACAGGAAGGGTAAACGCGATGGAACGCGACACTCAACTTCCTGGTTCGAAAAACAATTACAGGATATTGGTAGCGGATTCGCATTAGCGATGTGGTTTGATCAGTAAAATGATGCTTGACGGGAGTGAAGTTCAGAGACTCGCGCATTATGATATACCAGAATATTTCCGTTAAGTAATTTATATTTCAATAGATATAACTTGAACAGTATTATTTCAATCATTTGCGATCACAATCAAATTAATCCGGCAGTGATTGCAACGATGATTGCAATCACTGCCGGATTAATTTGGTTTAATTGTCTAATAAAACATCATGCGATACGGTTCTTCTATTAATAATTTTATAGCCGAAAAACGACACCTCGTAAATTTGAATAAGCAGCGCTTAAAATAGTGACGTTCCTATCGATCCATTGAACGTGCACTGAACTAACGAAGCGTGAGATAATAAAATTAAACGCGATATTCGATTACTACGATCATCAAGCATCCTAAATTTGGAAGTGCAAACTCTCAGTGATTCAGTCTGCTCTTATCAAGCTCTTATCGAAATTTCTCCATTCGTTATTTTAAGATTTATCTTATTATTACTCCTCCTTTATTTTATTTAAAATATCTTATATTGAATGTCAATAACTTATCTTGAATAAAATATTCTTTATTTTATGTAAAATATAATACTGATAGCGTTATGAGAAATTGTAGTTTAAAATATTAATAGAAATCACTGCGCTATTTGTAAAGATTAAAAGTTAGTCACTTTAATAGGACACGCTTATTCTAGGATAAAATCGTCTGATATTCTTTTCAAGCGAACTCGAATTCGCGATTTCGCTTGAAAGAATATCAGACATAAGCTCACAAAGCTCAAACGCCGTCTCATCGTCGTTATAACATCTTCGTATACGCATTTTCTTCAGGATTATAGCTAGACCGTAAAAATTATTCGATGTTCGCTCTTTTTTTATTCTCCTTCCATGCTATGCCATTACGCGAGTACCATATGCGGAGCTTAAATACGTCCGGGATATTTTAAGTCCGCAAACCACGGAGTTCGTTGGTCATTTTATAATCCGCGCAGAATCGCCATAGCATTAGGAGAACCTGCGTACCTCAGCATTTTCCGCGACACGCGAAAATTATTATTATCTGCGCGCATTAAAATTTCTAATTGCCGGTGCGGCGAGTAGCGCAATAATTTTTGAATGAAATTGCAAAAGAATTAAATCTACGATAATCTCATTTCTCAAATATGAAAATCAGAGTACACTGAGTCTTTGTCTCGACAAGTCTTTGTCTAGACAAATTGTTCTATGCACATGAAAAGAAAACCTCTTAAGATCTTGATTTCAAACATGAAAACGATCTTCGAAATTATGCGTATTATTATAGTCAAATTATTCAAGCCACCTTCATTCTTTTCTTCCTTCTACGACAGCCTCAATATCTTGGCTCTTTTGTATGTAAATTTCTTCAACTATTCGCACCATGTTAATGATACAGCTGCTTATAGAATAGCTGCATGGGAATAGACTTCATCGAAGGATGTAGAATACGAAGGGTAGCTGAAGGATATTTACCATATCGTGTTTACATGTTTGTTTAAGAACTTGAATCCCTATAATTAATATTTAATTACCGCCATAGTTCTTTTATACGATATTTTTAAACTTAAATTTAAATTTCTAATATTGCTTCATAGCATAAATATCAAAGTATGAGAATTAAGATTAGAATAATTCTATGCATATTTTGCTATTTTAGAATAATTAATATTATGTTAGGTACAGTTTGCGAGTAAAGAATTTTACAGAAAATAACAAGTTGCAGAATATTTTTAATGCCAAACTCTTATGTACAATCAATTTCATTAATAGTATTCAATACGCTTTTAAGAAGCTTAAATTTTTCTATATTCAAGGAATATATTTTCCGAGTTACGTAATTAATTATAATTTATTTTGAAAGAAAACAAAAAATCAATGAATATATTTCTCGAGTTATGTAATTAATTATATTTTACTTTGAAAGAAAACAAAAAAATCAATGAATTGCAATTAAAAAATCAATGAATTGAAATATTTTTGTGAATCAAATACTATTAATGCATTGAATTATCTACACTTAATTTGATCTTAAGTTGATGTAATTTTGATTCCAACATGGTAATGAAATCGAATATTTATTTTAAGTTTATAATTTTATTAAATATTTTATCGTCAAAGTTTGCGTGAAGTTTCCATTCAAACTATTAGTTATTGAAATATATGCAAAATTATAGAAACATAGTCATATTGAAAAACGAATAAGATCGTTGGATGGAAGTTAGGAAACTCAACGTGCACTCCGTCGATAATTCCGCAACAGAAGTCACGGGACCGTTGCAGAATTATATGAAGACTTCAAAGTTACTGGCACAGTTATATTATTGTTCACTCCGTCCTTTCCGATTTCATTGCCGTGAGCTGTGTTTTCTCTCACGAGCTTGATGAAAATTTCAATGCAACGGAATATTCAGAATACACTTAGTCGACCACATCGATCCAGTCCGGACCGACGCAGTGCGCTTCATTGCGAACGTGCAGAAATTTGATGTCGGTATTCGTTATCGAAAACGCACAAAAGACTTCCCTACAAAAGCGCTGTTCGAATATTTTATTATATTCAATTCCTGAATGTCACTCAAGTTTTAATATTAACAAAAAGTTCATAAAATAACACGTGAATTTTTAGTTAACTCTTTGTCTCATAGCAAGATATTAAATAACTGCATGAATTTTGAGATTGTATATTATCACATGTAATA
>Ga0157363_1005315_pt1 | contig 11988 bp, 15 predicted proteins | sample AttsexASBM1_FD_111477 | JGI IMG/M metagenome (GOLD analysis project Ga0157363, IMG submission 111477) | Fungus gardens microbial communities from leaf cutter ant in Ribeirão Preto, State of São Paulo, Brazil - Atta sexdens ASBM1 | ecosystem: Host-associated > Fungi > Mycelium > Unclassified ...
ACGGTTGCTTGTTGCGATAACAGGGTGAGAGGCAGTGGACTGAAAAAAGGGCAGTCGTCTAAGAAGACGTTCTTCACTGATTGCTGCTTGTTTTTCGCTGACAGCCCACCAAGACTTTACGCTGGAGAGAAAAGCGCTGGGAATAGCACGAGCTGGAGGAAGGGCATCTGCAGCGGCAGCCATGCGTCGATACAAATTCATACGGCGCTGTCCACAATTATAAACCAATGGCTTCTAATCTGCACAGCCATCATAGCCACATCATCACTCGGCATCACACGTGACTCTTCTACTCTGCCATGTACAACGGCATCGGTCTCACAACTCCCCGTGGCAGCGGCACAAACGGATATGTCGTGCGCAACCTCTCGACGCTGCGCTCCTACCAGTCCTCCCAGGACCAAAAAGCTGCCTGGGATGCCCCGCCCCCCAAGCACAGAGAGCCCGACGAGGCCATCCTCGAACACGAACGAAAGCGCAAGGTTGAGGTAAAATGCCTCGAGCTCCAGCTCAGGTTGGAAGAGGAAGGGTAAGCTTCCGTTGTTGCATTGCTAATACATTGCTCATATGTTGTTCCAGGAAGGACGAAGCCGATATCGAGGATCAGGTTTCAGCCCTCCGCACCAAACTTCTTGCTGCCCTGCCTCAGCCATCCAGCAAAAAGCCCACAGATACACACGCCATGGCAGCAGCAAAAAAGGCAGAGCTTGCTAAAATGGCTCGTGCTCTTGGCACTCGTGCAGATTATCAAGAGGGTGAAGCGTTCGATCGTGAGAAGCAAGAGGAACACCGTCTCAAGCGCACTGCCGAGCGTGAAGAACGTGAAAGAAGACGGGAGGAAGACAGAGAACGCATGGCCGCTCAGAAGGCCAAGTGGGAGGAGGAAAGGAAAGAGCGTGATCGACTCCGGAGAAGGGAGGAGGATCGTTTGAGGAGAGAAAGAGACCAAGGCTTGAGGAAGGAAAGAGAGCAAGATCTGAGGAGAGAAAGAGAGCAAGATTTGAGGAAGGAAAGAGAACAAGATTTAAGGAGAGAAAGAGAACAAGATTTGAAGAGGGAAAGTGAACAAGATCTGAGGAGAGAAAGAGACCAAGGTTCGAGGAGGGAAAGAGAACAAGGACGTGCAGGCAACAGAGATAGAGGCGATATGCCTCCACCGTCTCCACCTGGGAGGAGGTATCGTGAGAGAGACGAGCCTGGCAGGCGAAATACTAGTCTGCACAGAGTTCATGATCGGGGCCGGGGTCGTTCTCTCTCAAGGTCTCGATCTCGTTCGCCACCTCGGAGGAAGCGAGAAAGCCCCTCTCTTTCGCCTCCTCGTGGGCGTGGGCGGTCAGCCTCAACAGGATCTTCTATGTCAGTCAGTGATAGGAGCACGAGTAGAGACTGAGATAAAGTTCCAGTGTTGTAATGTTTTCCAAGGATTCAGCCTTCATATTTCCAAGATGAGTGTGGGATGATGGATGAATTACCGCAGTACTATCATTGTCGATTTTTTGATCCTATAATTACTCAATGTACCGCCTTGTTTCTGCTGCCTCTCATGGGCACCAGACATCGCGAAACATCCAATGTCGTGTACCGCAGACTCGTCTACTCTCGGTGCGCACCGAGTTTTCATCGATGTATTCATGATTTTCACCAATTTTATCTATAGACAAGCCAATGGCCACTACCTACATTTCCCAGCACCAAATATATCAAACCAGTTTATAATTTGAATATCTCAGCAGAGAAGAGCAAAGTTCCCAGAGCTCCCCTTCTCGGTGTTTATGCCCGTCCCGAGTTTGTCATTTCGCATGGGAAAGGATCGTACGTTTGGGATACAGAAGGCAGGAAATATTTAGATTTCAGCGCAGGCATCGCTGTCAATTCATTGGGGCATGCGGATGAGGGTGTCTTGAAGGTATGTATTTTGTCTAGTGGCGCTGGCTGATGTCTGAATGCTTGTAGGTTATCAATGAACAAGCCTCTAAGATCATCCACACGAGCAATGTATATCACAACGAATGGTCTCCTCGACTCGCATCTCTTCTTGTAGCAACTACCCAACGTGAAGGTGGCCTGGGTTTTGCACCTGGTCACCAGTCGGCTGATCCTCCTAGTGGACTTGAGGTCTTCTTCTCGAATTCTGGTACCGAAGCAAATGAAGGCGCACTTAAGATTGCCCGGAAAATTGGAAAAGATCGCTGGTCGCTCAAACACAACAGGTCATGGGATGCACCGGGCTCCGTGTGTAACAAAACGAGGATCGTCTGTTTCGATAATGCTTTCCATGGAAGGAGCATGGGTGCTCTCAGTGTGACGACAAATCCGAAGTACCAGGCACCTTTTGAACCCCTGTTGCCTGACGTTTTTTGCGGGAAGCTGAATCATGTGGAGGCATTGAACACATTATTGACAGAGAATACTTGTGCGGTTATCGTGGAACCTGTGCAGGGTGAGGGCGGGATTCATCCTGCTGAGACGGAGTGGTTGATTCAGCTGAGGAAGAAATGTGATGAAGTTGGTGCGGTGCTGATTTTTGACGAGATTCAGGCGAGTCAAAGCTGCTTTGGTATGATTTTCGAGCTCAACGCATTTTCTGCAGTGTGGTCTCTATCGTACTGGTACACTATGGGCTCACTCATCGCTTCCTGTGGAGGCTCATCCTGACATGGTGACAATGGCGAAGCCTCTCGCTAACGGATACCCGATTGGCGCCATTCTTCTCCGTGACGCTATTGCGAGTACCATGACACCAGGTATGTCCGACTATCTGCTTGTCTGTCGGCATCCGACATAAGTCATTATTAAACTCAGGGACTCATGGAACCACTTTCGGAGGATCGCCTCTTGCTTGTGCTATTGGCCATCACGTCCTCAATCGACTCTCAGACCCGACTATGGCTGCACAAATCAAGGACATCAGCTTCTACCTTGCTCAGCGACTGCAGCTCTTAACCCAGTGGTTCCACCAACACTTACAGCCTACGATTCGTGGACGCGGATTGATTCTAGGTCTCGTGTTTAAGGATCCTGAGGCCCCTGGAAAGGTTGTCAGTCTTGCGAGGGAGCGAGGTGTATTTATATTGACTGCTGGCAAGGATGCGGTGAGACTGGTACCGAGTCTGAATATCGGAAGGGAAGAAGTAGATTTAGCGGTTGATGTATTAGAAGGTGCTTTGACTGCTCTATAGAGTTGGTGATGAAAACCATCCTGTTCAGTTAGTCCATTTATTGCAGCCGTATAGTTGGGAGCAACATCCCCAACCACGTAATGAATTCCATGTCAGCGGTGAGAGGAAACTGACTGATGCTCGTATTCGAGGTGATCGGCAAGAAGTCATGAGTAATTGGTGGACGCTGATTGGAGAACCACGCGTGACGGGAGAGTGAAAAAGCCGAAAACTCGTTCCCACTTACTCGTTCCCACTTACTCGTTCCCACTTTTCATTCTTCACTCTTGTTGTCTCCTCCTGCTGGATGGACAAACTCTCGTCTTTCATCCGCTTCAAGGCGGCTTGCCCCTTTCTCGGGCGCACAAAAACATCTACCCTTCGTTCTCTTTCTACTGCCACTTCTTCCCGCTTCCCGTCACTTACCGTCTTGACTGAGCGGGCCACCGGGTGCCCTGTCATGGGCCCCGCCCTCAACACTCGCTCAAAAGAGATTGTTGCAAGATATGCCAGTGTCGCCGCTAACTCTGACGTTGAAAAGATTCACAAGGAGAAAGGCGTCAACATTCCCGCCGGTACATCTATTGACAAGTGCCCTCACGCTTCGGCTGCTCGAGCCGCCGCTCGCATGGCGGATGAGTTAGCTGTTGCTACCGCTGCTAAACGACACCCAGAGAAGAAGGCTGTCGCCAGTGGTTGCCCATATCACCAGCAGGCTCCCGTTCAGGCCAGGAAACACATTGGCTTCAACTACGAGACTTTCTACAAAGAAGAACTTGACAAGAAGCATCAGGACAAGTCCTATCGTTATTTCAATAACATAAATCGACTTGCTCGCAAATTTCCTGTTGCCCACACCGCAAATCCGAAAGATGAAGTTGAAGTATGGTGTGCTAATGATTATCTTGGCATGGGCAATAATCCAGTCGTGCTTGAAACGATACAGTGTGTTCTATCCAAACATGAGCTCTTTGATTGAACTTGATTTTGTTCTTGCAGTCGTACTTTGGATAAATATGGTCATGGGGCAGGTGGTACCCGGAATATTGCTGGCAATGGTGCAATGCATCTGGGATTGGAAACAGAAGTCGCTGCTTTGCATCGCAAAGAAGCGGGTCTAGTTTTTTCGTCTTGCTACGTCGCCAACGATGCTACTTTGTCTACCCTCGGTGCTAAACTTCCTGGTTGTATCTTTTTCTCCGATGCCATGAACCACGCTTCCATGATTCAAGGCATGCGTCACTCTGGTGCTAAACGTGTCATTTTCAAGCATAATGACCTCTTGGATTTGGAGGCTAAACTCAAACAATATCCGAAGGAAACACCCAAGATCATCGCCTTCGAGAGCGTTTACTCCATGTGCGGTAGTATCGGACCCATCAAGGAAATCTGCGATCTGGCTGAGCAATATGGTGCACTGACTTTCCTCGATGAGGTACGTCACATCAACGTCAAGCTGTATGACAGACGAGTTTTCATATCGAGCTTAGGTTCATGCTGTTGGCCTTTACGGTCCTCGTGGTGCTGGTGTTGCCGAACATTTGGATTATGATGCTCATCTTGCCGCCGGCCAAAGTCCTAATCCCATCCCTGGTTCTGTTATGGATCGTGTTGATATCATCACTGGTATGCTGATAATCGCTATGCTACCCTGAATGGCTATGTTGATCACTGTTTTAGGTACCCTCGGAAAGGCGTACGGCGCTGTTGGGGGTTACATCGCAGGGTCTGAGGAGTTTGTTGATATGATCCGATCTTATGCCCCTGGTTTCATCTTTACGACCTCTCTCCCTCCTGCGACTGTCGCCGGTGCTCGAGCTAGCGTCGTTTACCAGTCGAACTACCTTGGTGACCGTCAACTGAAACAAATTAATGTTCGGGAAGTCAAGCGTCGCTTCGCAGAATTGGATATCCCTGTTGTGTATGTCTTGCCTCTTGTTGCAATAACTGTAGTATGCTCATATTTGATGCTAGCCCCGGTCCTTCCCACATTGTCCCGGTCCTTGTTGGTGATGCAGGTCTCGCCAAGGTCGCTTCCGACAAACTTCTTGAAGATCACAACATTTACGTGCAGGCCATCAATTATCCCACTGTTGCTCGTGGCGAGGAACGTTTGCGGATCACTGTCACCCCTCGGCACTCAATGGAACAAATACAGGGCCTTGTCCACGCAGTCAATCAGGTGTTCACAGAACTGAATATCAAACGTCTCAGCGACTGGAAATTGGTGGGTGGACGTGCTGGTGTTGGTGTACCAGGAGCCCCAGACACCGTGGATCCCATCTGGACGGATGAACAAGTTGGTATACACAACGGAACTGCGCCTCGCAGTTTGAGGGATGGAGAGAAGGCTGTTGTTGATGCGAAGGCAGTTAGCGTCGCCCGCAGTAGGTTTGACTTGCTGTTGGGGCCGATGTACGGTAGATTGCAGTCCAACAGGGACTTCGGTACTACCACTATCACTGACACCGTATTGAAGACCCCTTTGGGTAGTAGGTGCATTCCGCCTGCTGTAACTGTTTCGGCCTAAGAGATCATTTCTCTTGATGCCCAATGATCAAACGCTATTCCTCGGTTGTCTGTTAGTTGTAATTCATGGAAATACCTTGCTTTCCTCAAATCTATCTATACACTGTTTGTAGCTGTTGGTTAATCAAATGCATACTCGGATTTTTACAAAATGAAAGTAAAGCTTCAAGCCAAAGCACCTCACAGGACTGCACTCGGTAAAGGAGGGATGGTAATCTTCCTCTCTGGATACCTGATCAAAGTTGGACTTGATCAGTAGCATAAACTAACCAGGTATTCACTTAGCCTGTACTCTTTTGAGTAGATCTTCCTCACAAATCTGGTCCACGGGTCCCAACTGATTCCCCAATGTCAACCACCCTGGTCGAGTATTATGCCTCCTCCCAAAAATCTCAATCTTTCTTCCTCCAGGGCACATCCGCTCAATCAATCCATATACCTCATCTGGTTTTCGACTCGTCTCTCTCACTTCACTTACAACAACGTCCGTATCCACACCGCGATTGACCCACTTGGGGAACTTGACCTCAGACCTAGAGTCACCGTTCGAAGAGGATGGTGACTTGACACCAACAAGCATGTGTTCCTTTGTGTGGTTAAGCCAATGACCGGTACGTCCTGTGCGTATGACACGCTGAAGTTGGTTCGTCTTTACCCACACCACTTCATCGACACGAGTATAACCCCAGACACGGAGGCATTCACGTCCTACTTCCATTGCGCGGCCTGTCACCCACAAGAAGAGAAGTCCTTCATCTTGCAATGCGGGGATCGGCATGGCACGCATTTCATCGTCCGTCATTGTTCCATAAGGAAGCTGCGTTGGACGGGAATGAGTCGTCCGAGATAACTTGTATAGAATGGATTATTTGACTACGTACGCTCATATGAATGTCCCAAGGGGGATCTGCCATGATAACATGGAACTTTCCCAGCACGGAATAGTCAAATTTGCGTAGGTCACAATTGATCCATTGTGGGGGAAGCTTTTTTTTTAAAGACAAGTGAGTTCCATTAGTAATGGGGAAGAGGAAAAGGACAGCACAAACTTGATATGTATCTGGACCTAAAGGGCCCAGACCAATATCCAGGTGATGTGATCTTTTCCTGGCTCGTAATGCTTGCTGTCGTTCCCGTTCCCGTTCCTTCTCTTTCTCGCTATCTGCGTCACTGGGGTCCCAATCGACTTCATAGTGCAGATATCGACAAGGAGCCTTTTCTTTGCCACGGCCACCTGCTCCTAAACCAGATGGAAGAGACACGGGACCTCTGGAAGAAGTACTTCCTGGGTAGGCTGGGATAGAGGGAGAGTGAGCGTATGTGGGTTCGGAGTAGCAGGTGTTAAGGTAGGAACAATGACCTAGCGTTGCATCGGTATGAGGTCGCATGAAAGGTCGGAAGTGTATGTGATCACATATTGTGGGGGCAGTTGAAGAGGGATTCGCTAGTAGTCGAGCTTTTGCACAGTCTTCCTTGGTTATATGGTCACAGATTGGCTCAAAAATGTCGGTTGGAGATCGAAACTAGGACATCAAGTTCAACGTCCAGGTGTCTCTAAAGTTTGGAAACAATTTAACCTGTTCTGCGAGAAGCTTTCCTTTGGCGGTTCCCTTCTGAAGCAAGGCATAAACGTCGCGCATCTCCTTACTCAAACCACCCAATGCGGACTTTGCCCAGCCAAAACCACCTGGTGAGTTCGTCTCGCTCTCATCATCACCACCACTCCCGGCAGCAGAATCTGCTTCTTCATCGACCACTCTCTTCCTCTTGGTTCCTGTGCTGATCTCTCGAGGGCCAAGCCCAACTTCCCAGATGGTCAGCTCGCCTGTATCATTGTCGCGTGAGACAGATATATAGCCCTCGTTCCAAGCATGTGGCTGAGATAGTCCTTCCAAAATGCTTTCCAGTCTATGTAGATCTGTAAGTCTGAACCGAGGCGTGGGTTGAGAGGATGAGGGGAAGAGGCCACTGGGTAATTGGGTCGTCATAATCATCGTTAGAAGCTGCATGGATGTGAGAGGGGGCACAATTGAGTGGGAGGCATCATGTAGAATGAGTTTGAGGGCAGTTGTTGTGACAAGACGCAGCTGGTCGTCCAACATGGTCTAAGAGGGAGCTATTTGATTTTAGAATTAATGATCATTCGCTGCTGCCAAACAACCTTTAAATCGCCGCTTTCCATCCCCTAATCCTCAGACTAATGTTGAAATACTACTCTAAATACTCGCTACTCTTTCCTTTTCTGTATATGAGCACCACCCCGCTTCCGACGAACTTTGAGGGCTGGCTGCCCGTTCATTAGCTTAGGCGTCTCCCCGAACGTCCGACCAGTCGTGAATCCCTTTGGAAGACTTCATGCTCAGTGAACATGTACACAATTCTCCACGTAGTGTCCTTCTGATCTGACTCTTAATGTGAAATCTCTACTAGCCTTCCGTTTGTGTCTACCCAGCCATTAGAAATATTTGGCGGAGCTCACTGACGCTAGAGTCAACATGTGTTCTCCTCTTTATCCTGTGCCCCTCCGTCGGAATTATACCCATTAATGATGTTGTCTTCTACATCTGATAACGGGATAGTCCAGACCTACAACAGCCAACATCCGCGAGGTATTCTATTCTGTCTCTTTCTCATAATTGCACAAGGTGACCATACGCGTCAGAGCACTGAATTCTGGATTTAACATAAGGGCAACGACGCAGAACCGCTGAGCCGATAATCTATAGGAATAAGATATCTAACCTCACAGTGTCAATCACGGTCCTCGAAAATAGACTCTGTGGGGTCAATATCCACTAAGTGACTTTTTCGAACTATCAACGATCCCTAAGCGTCATTTGCGAGGAAACCATTGAACAGCAGGAGGCCTACTAATGCACTTTGTCTTGGAAACGTTACATATGCTGTCAAGTGTCCTTAGGAATCCCTGAATTCATTGTTGTGAAGACCTGAGATCACTTTTTATTAGGAATGAATGTTGATGGCTTCTTGCGGAAGAATTAGTCCATTCTGTAAAAAAAAAAACCGCAAGTGCGACATGCTAATCGAGCCGCAATTCAGCGGGGAGGGTCCCAATGAAATCATCATCCTCTTCCTTCGATCAAGTATGTGCTGGCTGCGTACACTCTTTAGGGCTGCTTAAATATCCGCAGAACAAGAACAGAATCTGATCAGAATCTGATCATCTGATCAGCAGGCAAGCCACGTGTTGAGTATCGTCTTTTGGCTGGCTGCCATGGTTTTCCACACAACCAGCTTTTTCTGACAGAGGTCTGAAAGAAGAGTGGAATCATATGAATGGGAAACTCCAAAATTGCTTCAGGCAGAAAAGTATTTCCTTGCGTTTCTGATTTCTGAATAGTTTCTCTCATGAATTCTTCTGCTAATTGACGTTACAATCGTGTACAGCCCCAAAGATGTCAGTATCTTTGTGAGGCCCAGACAAAATCTCTGAGAGCGTCTTCAAGGGTATTGATGCATTCTGATCTGAAGTTTTCTATCCAAACCTTTCGATGTATGTGCTCGAAAGGGACCAAATGAATGGAAGACAGGCTGTTCGGACGATCGGTGACTTTGTTTCCAAATTCAATGATTCGACCTCGATCTAGTTACATTTCTATAGCCTACCTTGAACATCGTGGTGGAATGAACCATTTCACGTGAAGACGAGCTTGGTCTGGATTTTTACCAAGGGTGACTCCGATGGCCTACCTGTCTGCATAGATATTTTGACAGGGTAGAAGAGGGAGGAAGGACAGCATTATTTCGGCAGATAGGGGCATCTGCCATCGCAAGTGCCTCGAATTGGCATAGTCATAGGCAATGTTGTTGCAATACCCCTAAAATCAATGTATAATCTACAATCAATCCGTTGGGTGTGTAGAGGAAAACTCTGCCCCAACTTTGTCGTCCCATTATGCTCTTTCTTACCATGGAATTTCTTCACCTGCCCAGTCCCAAATCTTCCCTCTCTGCTTGGTTTGAAGATTCTCCACGACGTTCGCTAAATTTGCTGCCGCATCCTGGGCCTCAAAAACCTCATTTTTAGCGGCTGATTTCCAATAACCTTTGCTGAGATCCGTTTTTACCGTCCCAGGATGTAATCCTACGCAAATAGCCTGGTTTTTGTTCATGTCCAGATGGGTGTCAAATGTTTTTATAACCTGGTTGAGAGCCGCCTTGGACGAGCGGTACGAATACCATCCTCCTCGATGATTATCGGCGATAGACCCTACTCGGGCCGTGATATGGACCCATTTCGACGGAACGGCAACTTGAAATCTGGGGCTAGCGGGTGGAAGAAAGCGCGAGAAGTGTTTGATAATAAGAAGGTGAGAAATGACGTTGATCTGATATGTTTCTTTTAAATTGGCCCAATCAAGATCTACGGGATGCTTTTCCGGGAATAGAACCCCTCCCGTGATGAAAGCGGTATGAATGTAGGGGCTATCCCAATTAGCCTTTGACAATGTATTATCAAGTGACTCAGCGGCTTGACGGATGGAGTCTTCAGACGTGAGGTCAAGGCGAAGGAGGTTGAGGCGCGCAGGATCTACGCTGTCTTTGATGCCATTGAGAACGAGTTCCTTAATTTCAGAGTCTGACTTGTGCGTGCGGTGGCTGGCAAAGACAGGATAGTTTGTGGTCTTGAGGAACTGGCGGGTGAGGCCGAGGGCAAGGCCGCGTGCGGCACCTGGAGTGACGAGGACGAAAGGGCTGGGCATCGTATGGGCTCAGAACTGGAAAGGATGAGACATCATCACCATCCTTCCTTCATATCTTTCGTCACAGCTTGGGTGCGATCGCCTGTATTCCTCCATCACGTGCGTACAAGCTCAACCGTATATTCAATACAACACCAAGATATTGTGTATGTAGTGTCTGTCCAAGAAATTACAATGTCAATAATAATGCTATCCTCCTCACATCAGGTTAGAGTCGCTCTGCTGCATGCGTCGTACCAATATAATACGCCACGTGAATTCTAGTCTGCTGGGCCCATTTCTTGTACGTCTGTCTTGAGCTGGCCAATAATCCGGTTTATCCGCTCCACTTCCCGGGCCGTGTGATTCTGCAGTTCGCGAATTGTGTCCTCCAGCTCGATGATGCGATCGAACACCTTGGACTGAAGAGGGCTGAAAACGGCCTTGCTCGACCGCCGCTTCTTGTTAAACTTCACTGGCAGTTCACATTCATCGCAATGGTCATCACCGTCATCCCCACTTAGGGTGCTAGCTGGAACTTTTCCAGAGGTTGCTTTGCGTTTCGGCCGCACAGCCCACGACGAACTGCTAGCGGCCGATGTCTGCGGAGGTGGCGATATACCTTGCGCGGCAGCGGCAGCAAGCATCGCTAATCGTGTTGCTGCGGAGGCGAGAATCAGTACCAACCTTGCTTCACATAGGTCTTTGAAATCTGAATCACGCACCATGCCGGCCGCGCGCTGGGCCCGTGGCGTTTGAACACCTCTGTTTCAAGCGTTTGCAATATTCGCAACGGGAGCCCGCTATCCCCTTGCATGTTCTATTCATGCGAACGCAACGCTCGCAGGGTTTAGGAGGGTAAACAGTGGCCATTTGCTAAGGGCAAAGGATAAGCGCATGCAGGCGACTGGGCGCGATGTCCACTAAATTCAGGAACGCACGCTAAGTCTTAATCCTTCTCGTTGCTTCATATGGAGTTCTTCGTCAACTTCTGACGATTCCAGTTCATCGTGAAGGTTGAGTTCGTCCTCTGCTCTTGGACTGTACCCGAAAGAATCGTCCATGGTGGGTAGTGGCGACTGATTGAGATTTGGTGGTTCGGAGTCAAGTTGGGGACAGGTTAGCGCTTCTGCTATTCACCATGAGTGCCGCTGATGTTAAACAAGAACAAGCGTCGACAAATGTAGACTGATCCTGAGAACTACCATTATCTTAGATTAATTACCTTTTCTCGTTTCGGAAGAAATAGGTTATAATATCGTGCGTATGACCTCCGAGTAAGATGACCTGTAACTGCGTATCACATCGCCCACGAAATGCGTCTTGGTTCGCGCGGAGGAGAATTACCTGTAGGGAAAGCACTGATATGTTGACACGCCGATCCCGAGGCTCGGTTGTGTGATGATAGTCATCCAACGTCAAACACTAGGTCCAGATGGGACGCAAGGGCAGGACAGCTTACAATTACGTAACTGTGCAACCCTTTACGTGAGTGACTGCCAGATGCAATATATCCGTGATAGAATTGAGCAAGAGAAAGCAGAACGCCTGAAGAACAACGAGTGGACGCGCGTGATTTGGCGTGACAAGTGCATGAG
>Ga0157363_1005316_pt1 | contig 11986 bp, 5 predicted proteins | sample AttsexASBM1_FD_111477 | JGI IMG/M metagenome (GOLD analysis project Ga0157363, IMG submission 111477) | Fungus gardens microbial communities from leaf cutter ant in Ribeirão Preto, State of São Paulo, Brazil - Atta sexdens ASBM1 | ecosystem: Host-associated > Fungi > Mycelium > Unclassified ...
CCTTCCATGAATTTTGTAGCATCGATATGGCTAACTTCGACATGTTCGATATGGACGAACAAAGACGTTCAATGATGCTCTTATAAATTTCCATTGTACGTAATGAGATATTTATTTTTTAGGAACATTACATTTAATAGTAAAAACACGGCAAATCCTAGTCACATGCAATTGTCAAGGCGCAGAAATAAATTTAGTACATAAGAGATTCAATTATATACGTATAACATACTATAACATTTTGAACTATCTTCAGATAATTACAAAGTCTTAAAAATGTGTTCATTGTCAATTTTTCTCTGGGAAGAGGAACTCCTATTTTTAATGACAATCACGTATGACTTATGTTTATCATTTTTTGTAATTATTTATTATTATTATTATTGCGAGTTGAAGTTAGTCAGTAGGTTATTTTTTTTTAGTATCAGAAATAATAGAATCCACTTATTTACAATATTAAAATGCAGAATATAAATATTTATATAAAAATTGTTATTCAAAGTCAGAATAGAAATAAATAAATTCAGTTAACTAAGTAATAAATGAAAAAGTACAAAATATATGTAAAAAAAATATACATCATTCTTCTGCAATCTTTTTCTGCCCCTCCTATTTTTTTCCTATTCCTAAAATATAGTTCTCGTTCGTGCAAAACGTACCATTAGCACAAGGGCCAAGTTTGGAGATCCGAGCTGGACCACGAGTGGCTGTAGATAGTCGTCGATTCCCCTACGATATAACTATGTATTATAGGATGACCACTAGGCGAGGATTAAGCCTCGATGTCATCGATGTGGTCGGGCATGAAGTGGGTACGGAACGAACAGTCCTTCGCATACGGACAACCAGTGCACTGGTTATCGGCCGGCCGCGACCGCTACAAATCTTGGGCTATCGTCAGATCTCTCCTGGTTTTTGGTGGCTCTCTAATGTCTCTGCTCTCGCTTTCGAACATCGCGAGCGCTCAGGGAGCGACCATTGACTACAGTATAGAGAGAGAGAGAGAGAGAGAGAGAGAGAGAGAGAGAGAGAGAGAGAGAGTTTGCGTATGTTTGCGCGAGTGTATGTATATATATATATATATATATGTATGTGTGTGCAGGGTAGGAGGCCGAAAAGAGATCTCATGGACTTCGATGGATATCCGGTACCCATATACATCCATCGATCCGATGGCGGAAAAAAGACACGAGAATCGGCAACGGCAGTGGTATTTGTGAACACGAAAGAGAGAGGAGAGTGAGGGAAAGAGAAGTCACACCGTCAGTATAGATAGTAACTAGGGATCTCCATAGCTCTTGGCGTGGTGCACATAAAGAACAGAAACGTCGGGACATGTTCAAGACGAACTGCGCTTACGCGAACGCGGATTGCGCTATGAGACAGCGAGTAGAAAGAGCGGTCGTGCAATGGAGGATGGTAAAGAATATCGAGGATATCGGTAAAAGGAAGAAGAACGAATTCAGACGCCGAAAGAGAAAGGAAGGAGATTAAGTTCATCGGCAAGCCAATCGCCGAAGAATTACCGATTTCGATATCGTCAACGGTCTTCTGATATCCAACAGCGATTCTCATGCGGAATAATTTTATATATAGCAAATTCTTAGGATCTTTACACGAAGAGAAAATCACTTCTTGTATCTTTAGTTCCATTTATTACGATAACTCATGCTGAGAAATCTATTATAAAAACGAGAGCATGCGTTTTCACAGTCTATACTATAAGATTAAAGTGATATTGTTATTTTCTACGTATTCATTTGTATACCGACATTGCTCCATTCCCAAGATTTCGCTCGTCAACGGCGAGAGTCCCTTTTCCATTACAGTAGTCCTCATCAACGCGGGAAAAATGTGTGTATCGACGGTAGCGTTTAAATACCGTTGAGTGGAATGAGGGCTCGTTTCTTTAAGATGAGGGTTAGTTTAAGGGCCGTTCGAGAATCGGTAGCCTCTCCGATGTTTTATTTTATCCTCTCCGCTCCATAAGATCGCATTCTTTACGACCCATTAGACGAATTCATTACCAGCCCCGGGCAATAGGTAGGTGAGGTTCGTAAGTCCTCTTTTCTCCTTCTCCCTTTTTCTCTCTCTTTCTCTCTCTCTCTCTCTCTCTCTCTCTTTCTCTCTCTCTTCATTAGTTATCCTAGTCTTCTTCTCTTCTCTTCTTTCTGTCTTACACTCTTTCACTTCGTCACTCGTCTCTCTTTTCACCCCTTTCCTTCATCTTATGCGCGCGAAGTTTGATCGTTTTCGTTCTGAATCGACTTATCCCCCTCTCTTCCTCTATCCGCTTTGGAAACCGAAAAGGTCGATCGCTTCGTAATTATTATTCGAATGGTCGATCGAATCCGAGCGCGGATCGGGCATATATGTACGTTCTATGTTTACGATAACGTCGCCCAATTGATGCGCCGGCTGATGCACCCGGCGATTTAGATAGGGAAATCAGAGGCGATGCACCGATTCGAATTGAATGCACTGGCGATTACCAAGAGCGTGTACGCTCGATCGACGGTTTTTGTTACAGTATATATCGCGGCTATCTTCGCGCGCAATTGCGCGCACGACGATAACCGTCGTTCTTTCCGCTGGGAGCGCATTATCGAGCGCAACGTTTTAGCGCTCGTGCGAGATCATTCGGTTTACCTTCTTTCAGATCGACGAATCCGCGATCATTATGCTTGAGTAATTACGCACCGTTGACCATGCGTAACGGGCGACTTCCGGCAAACGGACATTTGCGCGGAGGCTTTAATAGCCCAACTCGTGGAATCGTGTCTTATCGAGGATTTATTGGGCGTTCGCTAAGATAGAGCAAGATTTAAATTCTTTATCGTTACCATTATCCATCCGTCTTGCGCCCGTCCTCCTCTCGGATTTCATTGGCCTCATCGGCTCCCTTTTTCGCCCTTCACAAATCCTCTTTTACAGTTTCCTTCGCTATTGAGCCCGCAAACGGTCTTACCTCCGAATTTGGACGGGCGTATTTCAAAGTCGATCCTTAATCGCAAACTTTTTACCTGATTTTACGAGCATTGATGACTCACGGCAATTTGCAAAGTATAATATTACGTTTCGTGTGTTAAATAAGAATATGAAACTTTACTGATTCGTAAAATTAAACGTCCAATTTTATGGGTTACACCCATCACGTGTATTTCTTGGATTTTATGTGCATTTCAGTTCGTCCAACGTAAATTATAGAACTATTGCATACTCAAAGTTTTTATCTTTTGCTCGAGAAAATCAGAATATTATTTCGATATTTTTCAAATTTTTATTTTATGCTCTATCTCTCTTTCTCTACTATTATGTTTTATTATATATTATTCTTATATTTATATATACTTATATATATTATACTACATTAAATTAGATAATTAAAATTTATCTTAAGGCCTACGACCAGAAAAATTATGTCAAGCTGTCGTTTACATTAAGCGTATTCAATAAACGCTCTGAAAATGCGCTGCACACTTAGGGAATTGCTTCATTCCAATATTAATCGTTCGTTAGTCGAATCCAGAGTTGCTTGGAGAGATCGTTCCCGCGACGGCATCACAGCCGCCGATCCTTTCTTGCAGAATAAGCGAGCGAAGTAGAGAACGGTGGCGCGGGGGAACGAGAGGCAACTCCGCTCGGCGCTGTATCAATTCATTAGCGCATTACGTTAAAATAAAAGTATCCGCGTATCTGCGGCATGCGGCGTATCTCTTATGAAGAGGACGAGTAGTGGCCGACCGGTTTCTGTTACACAGCTCCTTCCCTCCTACTTCTTTGCCCCTGTCTCTCTCTCTCGCGATGTGTCCCCCTCTGTCGCCGTTCTCCCTTTGGCTCCTTCAGCGGACCGACCTTCACCGTGATTTGCTGGCTGGACGATCACCATCCGGCGACTCGAAGTCATCATTATGCATCGCAAATGGCGAAAAAAAAAGAGGAAGAAGTAAAGACGACCCGCGAATCCAGCCAGTGTAGGTGAGGAGTCGACGCGAGAGAAACGAGGGGTGGGCGAGTGAGATGATCGGGGAATTCGTTGAAATCAACGAAGGGTCCGAAGGCGAGCGGCGGCCTTGAGGAAGATGATATCTCGCGAAACGTCTGCCGGCTGATAAGCGAAATCGTGCGCTCGTAATGTGGTATACAGAGTCACCGGTTTATCTAGTTTATCCGCCGACCATGTCTATTCTTTGCGGCTAACATACGCGGGGGTGAGTTTGATACTGATGCGAATACATTCGATATGGTATTGTATGGCACTGAATTAGCGAGCGTGTATACGCGGACTCTGGACTTGCCTGCTATATTAAGGATTCCATTTCTTTCTCCCTTTCTCCTTTCCTTCTATCCTTCTTCTCCATCTCTTTCTCTTTCTCTCTCATTCTTTAGCGTTCACAAACGTAAATTTGAGTACCATATCATCGAGAAGAAGAAGAGATAAGCCACATACAAAGCGAACACAGAGATGGATACCAATATTTCTAATTAATTCAGGCATTCTGTTTTCTTTGAAAGAAAACGAAAAATAGTTTCATGCTTAACGATCGCGTTGATAATGCAAATCCGCGTTATTAGTTCACTTAATGGTTGAATCGTCAACCACTTATTTAAAGAGTGAAGACACGCCATGACAAATTATTTTAAATAGACGTTACCTTTTTAAATAGACTTACCTTTTTAAATAGACGTTTACATACGCTGTATATAGGTACATCGTTTAAATTAATAAGAATTAATGGAGATTCACGACGGCGCCGGTTTCCTGAAATATGTAAAATGTTTAACGGTCGATTGCAAGTTGCTCGAATCGCTTCTCGAATAGTTATTTCCTCGAGTTACCAGGAGAGTCTACTAACTGTGACTCGTTCCCTCGCGATTTTCACAAAAAGGCATTGCATAAATTTAAATTAATGATCATATGATGAAATAAAAAATATATATATATATATATTTATAATATTTATATAAGAAAATTAATAACACCTTCTACATAAAACATTTTCGAAAAGATATAATATCATTTATACTGGATATTTTACGTCGAGTTCTTAGTAAATTATTACTCAATCTTTGGACGACAGGCAAGAAATAAACACACACGAGACAAACGTACATTCTTAGTTTATAACATATATATTTATTTGAGCTTTAATTGCATTTTAAAATACAACCGAAATAATTAAATAATGACAAATCTGGTAAAATGGTTTCAAGAATCGCGTATACATGATGCATATCTTTGTGGTTGCGTGTTTGTAAGTAGGTAGGTACGTTTCGAGCGTATCATTCGCACGGCTGGCTGTTCCTTTCCTCGAGTGTTACTGCGACAGTGTACTCGTATTTTCACGTGTGTACGTATGCGTGCGCGCGTGTTGTGTATGTGTATGTAAATAAGTGTACATGTATGTCGTGTTGGTCGCAGCCACGTAATCGTCTCGCGTTACGTTCATCACTCTCAGCAGTCGCGCGCGTATATAATTACAATATAATAATATTAATATTATTATGTCGATAAATACTTTTAAAGTCCGCGATGGAAGAATTAGAGTTTACAAGAAATACGTATACAAGTTATGTTCCGTTCTTTTCCGGCCTTCGTTGTTGAGGGCCGCACGCAGCTGCTCCATCTTTTCCGGCCTGCTTCTCTCATTCTCTCGGAAGCATTCTTTCTTGTCCTCAGACTGTCACTCTATCTTTCTATCCCTTGCCCTCACTCGACACACAAACAAACACACACCCACACCCACACCCACACACACCCACACACACACACACACACACACACACACACCCACACACACCCACACACACACACGCCCACACCCACCCACCCACCCACACTACGTACGCATGCACGCACATGTACACACAGTCTCTTGTTCTCTGTTACTCTCATCATTGTCATATTCGCCTTTCCATCTAATCCGCTCGCGCCCTATGCTCCGCATTTATCACTGCACTCATCACACGCCACGCATCATCGCCATATAATAATCGTAAATATATAATCAATATACACAGTAATCGCGATAATTCGAGTGATAATAATGACAATATTTTACACGTAAAATGACGCGTTGGCTCGCTCACGACGCAATAAATATTATTTGAACAAAGAAAATTTACAATGATCTACACGTACGCATACGTCGAGAAAATATGTATTCTTCAACGATCATTTTTTACTTCCATACATTCTTTCTCTCTTTCTTTCTCTCTTCACACACACACACACACACACACACACACACTCTCTCTCTCTCTCTCTCTCTCTCTCTCTCTCTCTCTCTCTCTCTCTCTCTCATTCATTCGTTCGTTCTCTCATTCTATTATTTCACGCATTCATTCGACTCGCGTGTACTTATTCAATTAATCGCGAGCCTCGCTATTGCACCGCGTCTCCGCACCCCTTATCGCTTTTACACTCGCTCGTGTAAATCTCCACACCTTCGGTTTGCAGCAGTCGTAACGCTCTTCGAGGCGGCTCTTGTCGTCCCTGCGAGCAACCTCACCGGGTTTTCATAGTAATAAGTATCAACAAAGAGATTCCTATACAGGGTCGAACCCTAGCCTATCCTATACGCTAATAAACTACGGCCTTACGATCTAGAGGTATACATGCTGACGATCTTACGACAGATGATAGGTAAGCTTTCTCTTTTTCTCGTTCTCTCTTTTTCTTTCTTTATCTATTCATTTCTCTTCGCTCTAATCAATTTTTGCTGTTTTCCTTAGTCTCGTCGCGATCTTTCTCATCTCACGTCGTAAACGTCCTTAAGTATTTATAAAATCACAAACTTGGCCGCGTGCCGAGCCCCGTGACTCAGCAGTGCCGCGAGATATGGTGGCATCACAATTTAATTAACGCTCGTTCAACACCCACATCTTCATCACATCCTCTCACGTTCCTTGGGCACGAAAAAAAATAAGTCACTGGTACAATTCGTTAATTCTCGATACTGATGGAAGGAAAGTGATACGAAAAAACGGAAGGCGAAACGTACTGCGAGAAAGTCTTAATGACAGGGAAATGTCGATTTAACAAAGTTATTCGCGTCCTGCCTTTGACTTATATTCCCGTAGCGATTGCAATCGAGAAAAAAATTCTGCGAAAAGCAGAAAAATTCTCTCATGACGTTTCCCATGTTGCACGTGATTTTATCGCGAGAATTCTATAGCGAGAAGGAAACATTCCAAACGATTGCGCACGGAGGTCTACTCTAGAGCATAATCTTCTCGTAACGACTAAAAATATAGTAAATGGGAAAAGAAGAGAGGAATCAGTATAAAAGAAACAATGAAAGAGATGTGTATAAAACGGAATTTGAGGCCTCTCTCCAATGTAATTTTTGAAGGGTCTGATGCACGCTATTCATGCCACCAACCCAGGAATGATAAGATGCGTCCTCGATGATAGACTAAAACCGATCGCCAAAAACGGAAAAGGAGTCGCGTTTGCATTTTATTCTGCGAATGAACGAAATCTCTTACTATAATAATATCGTCGCAACGGCGAAGTCTTTTCGACGGAGATATCCACATTTAGGCTGAAAGAGCGCAGTGACGAGGCTTAATTTTTAACAAGTTTTGCAAAATCTTTCAACACATCACTTCGGAGCATCAACTTTAATTTCTGTCTTTTGTTTGTATATTATAAAACTAATAATTAAAATATGCTTCCAATATAATAATTTGTTTATTTTATTTGTATTTAAATAAGTTTCTAATTAATAAAATCGATGAACAAATAATTAAAAAAGATGTTAAAAATGATATTGGATACATTACCGCTTAAAAATATGAAGCATCTTATTCAATTAATTTTTGGAATAAACTATATTTTCTTTATAAATACAATAATTTTATTAAAAATATTGACATTTATATACGAACATTTAAATAAAGACATTAAATAAAGTTTAAAATTAAAACAAAAAGTAAAATTATACTCATATTTAATGTTAAAAAATTAAGTTTATTAAACTGCTTTTCAAAAAAACAACTTTAGGTGTGCTGATTTTCAGCTATAGATTTTTTATATTTTTCTATAAAGAGATTGTATCGAATTGTATCGATTTTTATATATTTTCAAGAAAAGAAATACAAAATAATTATCGAAAATTATATAATTTTTTAACAGGAATTAGTAAATAAAAAATTTATCGTGCTCATGGATAACAATTTAAAATATAATTTCAAGTTTCGTAAGAAATACTTAAAATAAAAGAAATGCAAGAATTTTGTAAAATATGGATAGATTCTAGATTCTTTATATTTATAAAATATATGTATGTTTATATTTTATATATATAATATATAATATTAATATATATAATATTTTATGTATACATAAATAATTTTATCTAAAGATTATAAAATGCTTCAAATTTTTAAATAATAATGTATATATAATATAAATTTAATCAACAGTTGATTTTTTATATTACTAAAAGTTAACTCTTATAGCAATGAATCGTAATTATCTCAATGTACTGTATATAATATTAATTATATTTTTTTGAGCAAGCGGTAGGCTCAATATATAAAAATATGTAATAAGAGTTAAAAATATAATTTCAATGAATTCAAATTTCAATGCTATAAGCAAAAAAGAATTTTTCTACTATTCACTTAAGTCTATTCTACAATGTGTTTTTTGTTTCTGGTTTTTCTGCTATTTTTTATATCTTGTCTTTTTGTTTCTTATCTGGTTTTTTGTTTTCTGTCGCTCGGGATAAAAATTAACGAACTTTAGAAGAAACAAGAAATAGTAACAAGAAACATAATTATTGTTAAAATAGTCGCAAAAGACGAAAAAGGCAAGATAAAAAGCAAGAAATAGAAAACAAATTACAAAAAGCACATCATAGAATAGGCTTTTAACACAGAAATCTTTCGTACTTATGGCACCAAAATCTAAGCTCAGTAAATTTATATCGATTTCAGTCATTGATTTGTAAATATATATCAATTACAAGAAAACTATAAATATAATATGATTCAACTCATCTCGTGTATACTCTTACAATAATAAGAATATAAGATTTGTATCAAATATAGATGATAATGTGAAATTATTTTGTAATTGTACGAGTTCTCATATGATCTCTTTTTCATTATCAATATAGCCACGACACAGCCTCTTTAAGCATAAATCCGAAGACGTCGGATGCACGACGACGTCTTTCGGCGCAGCGGTTTTTCGCGGGAAAAGGGGATGAAAATTTTCACATCGCTAGTTTTACAGTCGTTACAATATAGATACACTTATGTACAAGTGGCACCGCTACTTACGGGGCTCGGACTATACGTACTTGCTGGACAATTGCTTTGCCAGCTCCGTATACTTGAGAAATTTGGAGTGCGGGCTCTCCTCGAGGGGTGAGGTCGCTGACTGCGACGGGCTGCCGTTTGCCTGTGGAATCGGCGGCGACTTGTTGCGCTGCGACGTTGGTGACGACGAGGAGTTACGGCTCGGCCCACTGGAATTGCCCTGGGAAACTGCCGCGGCGGCCGCGGCCGCGGCCGCTGCCGCTGATCTGCCGATGGTCAATGGATCCGGGATGACGCCATCTTTGACAAAGTGCATCTTGGACAGGTGATGCCTGTACGCACCTTTCGAAATAAAGGGCGTATCGCAAAATGCACACTTCATTATTGAATCCGCTGTGACCACAGCGTCGTTGCATGCCCAACTGAAAGCCAAGATTGCACCTGGGGTTGGACCAGGACCTGGACCAGACACCCCTACCGTACTACCGCTGCCCGAACCGATGGTACTAGCTGCAGAACTACCTCCGGATCTAGAGGTGCCGCTAGCACCGGGACCTCGCGTTTCTGTCTTATCGCATAATTTTTGCAATGCCGCGAGAGGATGGCTGCTTGTTTTACGTCCTTGCGAGTCGACGTTATTGCCGCTGCCACTACCACCACCGCCGGACAAGTTGTCGAACATGGAGGAAAGCGCTCCGAGACTGCTGGATGCCTTAGTGTCAGGTGTACCTCGCGGCGTGACCGACCGATCGCTGCTAGTGGGACTACTCGTGCTATTTCTACAAGGACTACGCGCGACCTGTTCCACTTGGCTAGTCGGTCGAGGCGTAGGTGGATTCATACGAGGTGATAGAACCTCTCGTCCATCTTCCGGTGTCTCATGAAGGCTACTTCTTCGGTGATTGTAGGAACTCTGATCCTCCTCGTCCCTGCAGTCATCTACTATCTCCTTCTTCACGAACACTTCCCTCGTCGATTGCGACTGTTGTTGCTCCTCCTCGTTTGCGCTTCGTTCTTCTGTTTCTTCGTCCCTCGGTTCTTTCTTTACTACCACAGTAGATGACTCTTCATCTCCGGATTCTTCCGCGGTTTGATGATGGCGACTAGGTAACGAAGCGGCCTGCTTCTCGGGAGTGACGCGATGATGATGAGGCAAAGAACTCGAATGTCTTTCGTGACTCGTATTACTCAGGTCCATGCGTCTCTCCGGTGTCATAGTATCCGTCCTACCGCTTCCTCGCTCTGATATCGAACTAGACTCGCTGCCGCTTCGCTCCCTTCTCGCCGCGGCATTGGCGTTGTAATGTTGCTGCTGATGTTGCTGTTGATAAGATCGAAGCAGATTCATTGTTTGCGGATCTACCAGAGGTTTTGTGTAATCTACACTCTCGTCGATACCCAAACGCTTAAGAATGCTCGTACCCATTGGCGCACCAGGTTGAGCGTGATGCAAGCCGGGCGTACCGTGCCTCACGCGAGAATCGAAACTCTTCTCGATGAGCTTCTCTATTGCATTTAAAACCGACGGTGAGGTACCCATGGGAGCAGTAGTTTCATTAGCAGTTGGTGTAGGAGTATCTTTTCCTGGCGTGGTCGCGTCGCTGGCCGAAGATGGAGACCGGTGATGCCTCGATGATATCGAAGATGTTTCCTCGTTGACGCTCTTACGTCCGCTCTCGGTTGGTGGTATCGTTGCGGGCAAATGATTGGACATGAGCGCGTTCTTCAAAAAGTTCCGCTGATTAGCACCCACTGTGCCCGCACCGATGCACTGACGTATGTGCTCGACAAAAAGCGGGGTCTCTATCTTCTCACCACATTTCTCGCACGTGATTCTGCCAGCATGCTTTCCGAGACTATGAGTCAAACCCGCAGCAGCGTCGCCATTCTTGAATTCATTTTGCGCGCGTTCTAGCTCTAGTAATTTTCTCACGGGCAGTGACTTTTTTCGCTTCTCGCGCGTTTGCCGCCGACGTCCACCACTTTCTGTAATCGACCGCATTATGTGCTCCTTGTAATGCGAATTCTTTACCATGTGATTGCTCAATTCTTTCAAGGAGCTGAATGCTTGATCGCAAACCTTACAAGTCAGCACGGCGCTAACGTGACTGCTTGTGGCGCCTGCTCCGGGACCACCATTATTTCCGCTGTGAGGTCCAGACCCTCCACCCGGCTGTACCCCTGTGCCACCTCCTCCACCAGCGACACTTCCGCTACCCCCGCCAGCGCCTGTAGAATTACCGCCCTTGCTGTCATCCGATGATTTCCAAGATATTATCTGTTCTTGAGAGATGATGTTCGTATAATGTTGCGTTTGCTGCATATGCGAGGTCATCTCAGCTAGTGAACGGAAACTCTGTCCGCACCACATACATTTTAGAATCTGTCGTGTTTGTTCAGCTCCCTTACCTAACCAGACATCTTGGCCTCGCACGAGTTTCCGCGGCAGTGGCATCGTTTCCTTAATCAATAGATTCAAATCGGATGGACTTTGTTTGCTGCTAGGTGTACCCGAAGTGTTGCTGCCAGTATTGCCGGTAGATGTCTGCGGTTGATGCGGTTGTTGAGGCGGTGGTATGGTAGGCATTGTCGTCTGCTGTGAATGAATTCCTGGTACTGGCGGTGGTACCGGCATGTTCACGCCGCAGTGCTTCGCTTCCTTCATGTGCGTCGTCATTGCGGCCAAAGTCGGGAAACTTTGTTTGCACCACAC
>Ga0157363_1005317_pt1 | contig 11985 bp, 4 predicted proteins | sample AttsexASBM1_FD_111477 | JGI IMG/M metagenome (GOLD analysis project Ga0157363, IMG submission 111477) | Fungus gardens microbial communities from leaf cutter ant in Ribeirão Preto, State of São Paulo, Brazil - Atta sexdens ASBM1 | ecosystem: Host-associated > Fungi > Mycelium > Unclassified ...
AATAATTCATAAACTCAGCATATCGGAATTGAGAGGTATAAAAAAGAAAAAAGGGAAGCAACTATCAGCAATAAATAAAATGAAATTACTTGTATTGATCGCACATTGCTTCGAAGTCGAGAGGAAGAGAACTTTCTTTATTTGTGTCACTTTACATTGTTAGAAATAGTGCGATGAATTACGAAGTTGTTGACAATTTAGCCACTCACAAGCCACTACAAATCCTTTTACCTTATAACTGTTTTAGCTTCTTGCTATGTGAGTAAAAGGACCTTTAAATCGGATGACGATTAACGTCGACGCGCGAGATTTAAGATCCGCCAAATCTAGCGATTACTCCGACAATCTAAGACCGCTCGCTCGTAGAAAGAGAGAAAGTAAGATGAAGCGTGAAGAAAGGGCAGGCTAGCCGGGAGAATTCAAGTCGAGATTTGCACCCTCGAGTAAGGACAGACACGGAAAAATGGCGAGATCGTTGGATAGTCGGAAGACTCCGCTTGCTTCGATGAGATACACCAAGGATGAAATATGAACGGGAATCCCGTTAACGATGCATCCCTCGGCAAGAAAAGGGGATGGACTCCTTAACGCGAGAGCGTCGGCGGGTTTTTTCGCGCACCAGCATTAGACGTTAAAGTGAAGTGAACAGAATATATTTTCTCGGGCTAAAGATCTCTCGGAACTCTATGCATATTTAGAAAATACGATTTACAGTCACGCAAAATTGTAGAAAACAATTAACGGTAAATGTACGCAATGAGAGATAAATTATATAGATGCTTATCCTTGTGTTGCGATAAGGCACGTAGAATTAGTTCGAGAATTAACAAATAATAATTATTAAATACATTTATAAATATTAAGTACATTTATAAATATTATAAATGATACAATTGGAACACAAAGTTTTTCTTTCACAAACTACTTTTGTTTCATAACTTTCCAGTATAAAACCAAGAGAAAACTTGATATTCTTAAAGGACCCCGAATGTTGCCTACCGAAGGAAGGGCTGCTATCGTTTTTCGCGAATGTTATGCTCATTTGCATTGCGTGACGAGCCCGCTTCCCGTAAGCCTTTACGTGTTACAAAGGTGTGCGTTGCATGTCGTTATTACTTCTTTTTAAGTTCTTTTTTTGCACTTTCTACCTTCTACACCCTCCTCAGAGGCTCTACCCTCATTCGGCCTTATCCCGGCCTTAGTTTTTACTCGTACCGTTCTTCGTCTTTCATATGCGCTCTTCTCTCCTCGTGTCTTAATGAGCAACATCGAGCAGGCTTCTCAATGTTGTTATTGATTAAGTGGCCACGCAAAAATGCGCCCGGATTCTTTAACGACGAAATTTTATTGGCAGCTGCCTCGCGACGACAATTTTCCTCTTCTCTCGACGATGAAAAACTATGAAGCACGAAATGCCGCACTGCATGATCGTGCAACATACAATATTGTAAATGTAAAAAGATTCTTTTGTTACAGAAATTTTATTACAACAAAAATTACTTCATTATTTCTACGAACCACAATTTCCCTTATTTTTCTACCTATTATGAAGGTAAATTATAACTAATTAGAATTCAATAATATAATTACATACAGAGAGCATCATTAAAAAAAAATGTTTTAAATAATATGAATAGAAGTATTAAATGATTAATTAGAGTTTATACGTATTATATGAATAACTTCAAGGAAAATATTTTTAAAAGAATGAAGATCATTTTATAAGAAACCGATTCTTCATCTTACACAATTAATTGCTTACTGTCGCAGTTATTCGGTCATAATCATTTCTCATCCTTTTATCAAATAGCAATATCATCGCGTCATTCACATACGGACTCTGTATGTGCGCTATTATACAGGCACCATTGTTTCATCATTGCGAGTTGCAATTACAAGATGTCTTCGAGCAACGATCGTTCTCTGATATCAGACGTATACTCGATTGAAAGGGAAGATATTGAGCGAGATGCAAGCGCCAATGGAGAGATTGCCATTGTAGAATGAATCTGTCTTTCATTAGCTGTACGGAGTGTCTCAAAAGTTGTACATATATTGCGGTAACATTATATACTGATTATTTCTTAACGATTCTTCTTAACAATTTGCCTGAACATTAATTATTAATTATTTGACGTAACATAACTTTGAAAATATTTCTTTAGAAGATACAATACTATTCAAAATATAAACTATGTGAGATTAAACATAATAAAATATTTTTCTTGTATCTTTTAAATTTAAATGATATTTAAATTTTCAACTGTTTGAATTTAAAGATTTGTTCGTTTAAAAAAAAATTGTTTTTAAATTAAAACTCTCATAATTATAAGGGAAAATACAGAATCTGGGACACCCTATATGCTTCATACCTCTTGCTCCCTTTCCTGTCAACATATACGAGGTCACGTTCGGACGTAATCACTCCTCCGTCCAGAAATCCAATTAGTCGACCATTAATAAACGATTCGTCCTGACGGAGGAGATAATGGTACCTGCCTCATCACCAGATGCAGTTGCACCTGCAGGTACGCTGCGTCTTGCACCTGTCTTCATTCACGCGGGGATAAATGGCCGATCCCGTGACGATGCTATATAAGGAGAACCATTAGTTTCTGGTGATCGCCAATTGAGATCGTCTTTCGAAGAGAATAGCACGATCATGTTCGAGGTTTAGCGTCATCACATTTTAGCTCGTGACACTTCTTTAAGCCAATTGAACAAGTTTCTGGTTTCTGCTCAAATAAGCGCGATTGCTGTCGGCTTAATCTTCGTTTATACTACTGAAAAATGAGCTGATCAATTTAGATCGCATGAAAAATTTTTTATTTTATTTTTAATTAGTATTAATATTTGTAATACGTTTAATTATTTATTATTAAAATTTGTAATGCGTCTTATTGTATCATCTATTTAAAAATAGTATTGCTCTCTACGCTTCCATGCTCTTGTATATGCGAGTGAAGAAAATTGATGAAGATAGCAAAAAAGAAGATCGACCCTTGTGATGACGGTTTTGACTGGTTGGAACAGTCATGTCAGCGAGTTGACAGATTATTCGCGAATAAAATTTTTTCTAAAGAGTAGTAACTGTTTGTTCATTTTGTGTGCGTGCGAAAGTGTCGCAAGAGCGCGTTTGCCTCCGGGAGTGCAACGTTTCACGCGGCGAGCGCAATAGTATATAACAATAACTTTGATATTTTACAAATTACATAAATATTTCTCGTTAACTCGGGAATAGTCATCAGAGACATTTATGTACCGCAGCGGCGAAAAAAGTATAAACTATGACATATTGTTTAACTATTTTTTACGAATCTTTAAATATGAAATTCTATTGAAAACTCTCAATAAAAAATGTTGTATTAATTAAATCCTTTATTTTGTTCTTTTAGAAATACTGTCATAACAAGTTTATTAATATGCTTATTCCGTTTAATATTTGTTTAGTTTCTACTTATTTTCAAAAAATTATGATTGAATCTATGTTCATGTAATGCTTTAAATACTAATAAATCAGAAATCAATTAGTATATACAATATCAGTAATGTTGTTGTTAATAATAAAGATTTTAATTAGGGTGTAAAACATCACATACAGATGATTGTCTATGTAAAAAAATCGGCTAATTGCTTTCAAGTTAAAAACTGTGTGTGATCCACCACAGTAGTTTATACACATTTTTATTAAAATTTATTATGTTCTGAGACTCATTTTTCATTGACTAATTCTATCTCCTTTAATAACTTTCTCGGCGTTGTATGCAAATTATTAAACAAGATAATTTTAATAGTTATTTATTAGAAATTACTTCCATCTACAATCATTAAGCATGATCTTAACAATTTTCATTTCTAACTTAGGATCGCTTACACTACACAACCCTTTGCGATAAACAACATTATTCATTGCAGCCTTTCTATCATTAGATGTTTACGTAAATAATTTATTAGTTTTCCTTGTATATTCACTTATGCATTTGCTAATTTCCGAATAATTATATTAGCGCGTATCTACCTGTAAAGTGAAATTATTTTGGCGAAACGCAATGTAACACGGATGTACTTCTAACCCTGGATTAATATAGTAGAAGAGGCACGTACCGCATAATACAAGAGAGCGTAAATTAGAACAACCATCGAGCTGCCAGTGAGTTTCGTCATGTGGCACGATATTAATTAAAGCATAACGTTAAACAACCGGCGTAAACAGCAGAATGTTATGTTCGGCACGAAATCGGAATTGATTTGATTACTTCGATTGCTATTAATTATTTTAGTAGGGCAATATAGTTATTATATTGAGAATAACTCCTTTGAAAAGAATCATTGAGCAATAACTAACAATTACAAGAAGAATTAAAGAGTCGAGAATTATTAAGCAGTATGATTAAAAACGTTATTGGAACATAACATACATAAAAGATATGATTGTACATATAATTATTCTCCATATTTAATAGGCAAATCTGATAGATTTTATTTGAAATTAGAAATTGGCACGTCTAAATATACCATAATTTAATAAAAAGAACATCAGAATATAATTACTATTATTATATTGAAAAAATATCTTACTAATTTTTAATAAATATTTGTTTGAATAGTACTAACTAAATATTTATTAAATATAAATATATACATATTTGATACAAAAACCATTAATTTCATTTAAGTATAACTTTTTTATTAAGTAAATATTTATTTAATAAGAGTGAATGTTTAATTAGTACTATTTAAACAAATATTTATTAAAATTTAATACATTCTTTTCAATGTACGCAAAAATATATTTTGTTAAATGTTGTCAATAATTGATTTAATTAAAAATAATTCAGAATAGATAAAGTCTGTGATATTATTAAATTTAAATTTTGTGATATGAAGTTGAAAAGCAGTTTGGTTTTACTTAACTTCATTAAAGCCTTTTGTTGAATTATTTGACGGTTCTACTGTGTGTGGGACTGATGTTTTACAGAAACAAACGAGATTCTCGCGGAAGACCCTCTACCATACATGTATTATTTCACGGCGAAGCCGGATTAAATAAAATATTATCCGGGGAAAAATTAAACGCGTGTCGGCTGATGTTGAAGCACGACGGGAGATAAGCAGCACAATCCGTGGGTAAAAAAGTAGGAGTTACATATCCGCAGCACACAATACTGTTGCGAATCTGTTGGATAATCCCGATGGAAAAAAAAGTCACGCCGCACATTTCCATTCAAAGTCGGATTATTCTGAAAACCTAGTACATGGAAACACATATGGCAATTAAAAGCCTCGTCGACTTCTCCATACAACAAAATTGATAACAACAAAATAATAATAATAGTAAAAAGTATAGTAAGTAACTTTTTAATAGTAGTAAAAAGTATAATAAGTATAGTAAGTATAGTGAGTAACGATTTTCACATATTCGGTTATTTTATTTAATGCACGAATTATACACAGCAGAAACAATAAATTTTAAACAATAAATTTGTCAATTAAGAATTGAAAAAATAAAGCTTAATGTCATTTTAAAATGTAAATTTAGTTATTTTATTTAAGAAAAATATACTTTTTTTTACTTACACAAAGTTTATTTTTTGTTTTATTTATTTTAAATTATATATATATATTTTTTAATATAATGGACTCGATCAGAAAATAATCACATGAAAGCTGCTTGTGCGATTTTTGAAATCCGACAGTTACATACGAATTTATTTAATTCTTTTTAATTCCGTGTGATGCGTCTGTTATTTTAGTAATTTAGATATCTAAATTCAATAATTATACTTGATTGTAAAATGGATACAACTCATAAATAAAAGAAGATGCGAAACACGCCAAATGCGCTTGGTCGGGTTTTTAGGCTAATTAAATGAAACTGCATGAAGCAGTAATGATCCAAGCATAGCCTGACAACAGCCCAGTACGATAATTCATTTTACGTATTGGCTAGTGCTAATTGTAAACCCCAAGTTTCTCACACACGTGGTGAGTTAATTATTAACTGCACGGATATACCACAACGATGTTTCGCAGTTAGACATCTTTACTTTGAATATCTCTATTTTGAATATCAAGTATTATGTTAAATACGGAATAAAGATGGAAGTAATATAAATATAAATGTAAAATTTATCATTTGATACATATTAGTACCAGATCGTCACAATTATAAAAAAAAACCTACGCAAAACTCTTCATAAAAAAGAAAAAAAATTTTACATTGTAAAATTGCCCTTAAAAGTATAGATTATATTATGATTGCAAAGTATAATAAAAACTTAGTTTTACAATGTAGACTTTTAATGCATCGAAGACACATCTCAAATTAGACGACTCACGTCGTTTTTCCGAACACCAAAGATATCATGGTCGAACTCGTCGAAAGTTTCATTCCACGCTGGAAGCTACACCAGCTCGTCACAGCAAAGTTATTCGCGCAAGATTCCAGCTTCTACGCGGAATTTAATCTCATTGAAAACCTCGCTCGGCACGAAACGAGCGAATGAAACGCCGGTGTTGAGAAATCTGGTCGGGCCACGTGGCGCACCAGAAAGATATCACCAAAAATCGCTTCCAGCTTCGCGGACTCCTACGCCGGAAATTAAAGATTCAACGAGCCGAGGGTAATTTTGGGGATGAGGAACAAGGACTGCGCGTAGCGGATGGGTAGCGGGAGAGGAATTGAAAATGGAAATCGATGCTGGATTCTGGAAAGAGGTACACGATAAAGGGAGAAGGGTTACATTTCGACGTCGTTAAGTCGTATTCGAGAGAAAACTTGAATTCTGGTAGGACAACTATTGATAGTAAAACGAAAAATCCGTGTGCTTTCATGAAGATTATACTTTGAGAAAGAATTTATTCCGGTCGTTATAAACGATCTAGATTTATCGTCGCTTCACGAATTCTTCGATCAAAATAAATGCGTTTCTTAAATGAAAATTTCATAAGTTTTAATCATTTCATTTTTTCACACGATGTTAAAATATTTTAATATTAGTGTACATAAGTACACTAACATTTTGTTAATCATAAATAAGATTATTGGAAAACATAATTTTTACTTATAATCTTTTCTTTGACTTAATAATACATAATTTTTTCTGTTTATTGCTATATAAATAAAGTTATATAAAAAAGATTAAAAAAAAGATTAAAAATAATAAAAACTCGAAAATATCAAAAAGAAAAGATATAAACTCGATATGCAAAAAAATAAACAAAATGTAAGATTAATGATCAAATGAACCAATAAAATTTAAAATGTTTAACAACAAAATGATTTATCCATAAAAGTTCAAAACGATTAATAATCACAAATAAATATATAGTAATTGCTAGATGTTTCATCACGAAGTTTTTTTCATTTAAATAAATAAAAAGTTAAAACATTAAAAATATATCAAAATGTAATTAAATAATAGTAGTGTGAACGTAATTAAACCTAATAGGAATCGATATGATAATAATTGTTAAATAATAAAATTTGATAAAAAGTCGTTTATATAGCTGAAGCTAAACACATATATCAGGAATTAGAAAATATAAAAATATATAAAAGTACATCTTTCTGCGTCATTGTATTAAGAAATAGAGAGAGAGAGAGAGAGAGAGAGAGAGAAATTATTTTACAAATTTTAAATAATAAATTCTTTGATTTTAAGTGAGAATATGTTTAGTTGGTAAAGTAAAAAAACCGAAATAGTAGTCAAAAAGAAATTTTTTAATAATATTCTAAGATAATGATAGATAAGAGTCGAAACGCAATTTACAGTTCGCTCGTTACTCCATATTAAACATTTAATTAAAATTCATGGATACAAATGAATACATAACATGAAAGGCGTTTTTACTCAGCGATCGAATCCTATCCTCAGCGCCTGAATATAGAAAAAACAGACAATTTATTAATGTTTTAACTTTTCATTTGTTTAATTGAAGAACATTGGATGGGGTGCGAAAAACATTCTGTGATTATTATTTATTTGTTTGCAATTATTATTCGTTTTACATTTTTATGAATAAAAACCACTTTATTGTTAATAATTTTTAATTTCACTTATATATATTTTCCTATCGACTTTACATTCTGTTTACTAAAAACTCGAAATAATATATTTAAATTCAAACAAGAATCAATTTATAATGACGCTGGAACATTAAAAAAATCAGACAAGAATGATTTCTTATAATATGATTATTATTTGATCAATTATAACAGATGTAAAAAATTTAATAATTAATCAAATATCATATTAAGTTCACGTTGAAATAAAAAAGCTATTTTTGTGTAAAAATTTAAATTGTATGCGTGAATTGAATTGAATTTGAAAATGTGCTAATCAACATGTTCGATTTGCAGGAGGAGTGTGCATCGATGATGCAAGATCTCAGCGATAAGATCAACAATAAGCATCACGAGGTACGCACGCATCCGCTACTCTCGATCTTCAAAATGGCCGAGGTTGAGGTGAAGATGCCGTACAATAACGAAGCGGCGATCTCCAGGTCGTCATCGGTGCTCCTTGTTGTTTTGTTTGCAATCAACTTCTTTGGGTCGACTTGCCTTTTTGGTTCGTGACAGGGACATCAAGATATCACTAAGAATCTGTATCGAGTATCTTCCTTGCGGAAGATCGCCACATGTCGCGTTCACGTGGTAGCAGCGGTTCCGACAATAGGCGGTTCGATCCTGATGAGAGAGAACTCGTGGCCTTGAAGGGCGCAGATCCACGAAGGGAAGAAATCTCCGCCTACCCCTCGATCATCGTGCGGATCGATAGATTGCAGGGATCGATCGGCGGATCCGCACAGATTCCCACACATTCCCGCCGATCGCGGATCGCTCACCGCGCCGTTGAAAATATTATTAAATACATATTGATATTTAATGATATTTTTGTTATATACTACATCTCGACAGGGCGTCCTCGAATCTTATTCTTAATTCTTCGACTGTCATATAATTCCAGGTCTTGAAACATGTAATGATTACCACAATTAACATTAAATCAATACTGTATAATAAACAAAATTATTTTTCTTTTCAAGACAAAATTCTTTCAAAGAAGAATATGCTCTTATGTTATTATGTTTTCTATGTACATATATTTTTTTTTGTTTTAACATCTTATTTTATCATTTATTTTTTATAGTAATTACAAAAGTTATTAAGGCACCAATAAAAATTGTGACACGTGTTTAAATTGCATTAAAACTACCTATTTTAAGGTTATCCAGATTTTATTTTCCAAACACACACACACACACACACACACACACAAATATATTAGAGAAAATAACGAGTTTACATATACTTTTACACACAAAATATTCATTATATGTTTAAAAGCATTTACTATAGATGCTAATGTACATCACGCGATAAGTACGCCTGACTGAATATACTGCGTTATATTATAATAATACTGTAATAACACCTACTACAAAATAGTGCTAATGCGCTACGCAGTACTCGAAGGATTAATGACAGATGATCGATGATGCCCTGGACGATCGATACTGTTTTGAGGTCGAGTTTGATGAGTTTTGGAAACGAGATTGACACGGAATACATTTGTCAAATGCGCGAAATCAAGTAGAGATCATTGGTCAATTGTGTTTTAATTTTTCACAATAATTTCGCCGTCAAAAGTGTTTTGCGATGAGACTATGCGCGATCGACATGCAACCGACGTAACTTGGACACGAGTTGCATTGCGAGTTAATCATTAATCGTACGCGGTACTGATGATATTTGATTACAAGATGATTTACGGGCGAGTGATTGATGGAGAATAATATTAATGATACAAACTGAGAAATGTTGAAAAATGAGAGAAATCAAGATTTTTGCGTTCTGTAATGAGATTATACATATATAAATTATATATATATTCTATATATAATGTATATATACATTATATACAGAATACATATAAAATAAATTTTCAATGTCCAATCTTGATTGGCAGACAAGATTACAATCATTACTTAGAAAAGCAAATGATTAACGCAAAGTCCATAAATAGATAGAAACATTTTATTGCAAATTGTTGAATAAAATTATTACATATGTATATACACTCGAAGTATTTTATTTTTAAACGTTGAAACTCTTCGCACAATTATATTATCGTTAATATTATATTATTAATGTTAATCCGGATGGAAAATAAATTAATAATTCGAATTAATTCGCGCTTTTGACGCGATAGAGCGGCAATCTTGACAAATTAATCGAAGAAAAATAAACATATAAAAGCCGCACGTTTTCGAAGTTGGCCTCAAGAGGCATCCCACAAAATTGAAATAAAAATATAAAATCATAACAGATCATGATAAAAGGGCAAAATGCGGTGGGCGCGATTCGCGATCGTTCGAGACGAGAGTATGACACATGTATAATAAATCGACCGTAACGCGAGAGGCAGTATGTATAAATGGCTAAGCACTAATCTACTGTATAATTAATGGCCAAGCAACACAAACTTCCTCCCATACTGGACCATTAGGTGTTTGTTAAAGTTGAAATCTAAACCTGAAGCACATACGTCTATACGATGTGTCGCGAGAGACTCGAGTGTATAGATAAATGTAGATTGTTAATAGCGATGTAAACAAAAGAAAAGGTATGTAATAGAGGTAGCCTGGAAATGTGGTCGAGCGAAAAAGTCGATCGTGGTTCGCTCGTTTTCAAGTTTCAAATCGCACCGATGTATACGAAGTATCCCGAGTCGATCTCGACAAATGGTCCCCGAATTCTTTCCTTTCTCTTTATCATTTTTTTCCTCACTTTCAAATCGCATACATTCAAATTGTAAATATCCAATTATCTTAGAAGTGTACGGGGTGCCTTAGAAAATCTAAGTCCTAAAGAGGCAAGAGACGTCCAATCAAATTTTTGCTAAATAAAAAGATGGCCTCAGAACTTGCTAGATAATATCGCCTTAATATCACCCATATAGATTTAGAGAAGCCAATATAAATCCGACAATCGAATTTTCAACTCATTATGCAGGAAGTATATCATTAATCAAACATAGAGACACGAGATAATTCTTTTAGACATGAAATGATCTTTTTTATTTATATTACGAAAAAAGAAGCAATATGTCTTCTCGTTAGACATTAATTGCTCACAGTGTAAATGTACTTTTGCTCTCCTCGATAGTTTCTTTTATATATTTGTGTCATCGATTAGTTTATTAGCCGATGGCGCCGATAAGAGCAGCGCATATCAATGCGAAACGGCGCGGCACCTCGCATCGCGTCTCCGTAATTATGGCGCGCAATGTCAATAGTTCGTGACTGTGGGAGGCACCCTGTATAAACGGTCGATTTGTCAGCCCGAATGACGAGAGGGGGATACGAAGCGGAAAACTTGTAAACGGCGACCGAGCGCTTGACATTTACAAATTATTCAGAAATTCACGAGCTGGAATTATTCAGCAGCCGGAGAAGTCCTCCCGCTGGCTCGATCATAATCTCGATACCGGCGATTAATAACCCTCGGGATTCCTATAATTATTCCTCGCTGCTACAGACTCGTCACTACTACACTCATCTCTTTTAAAGATAATCAGTTTAGTGTCTTAAGGATCAAAGACAATTTTATTTTGTCAGCATCGAATCTCGATAATGATACGTCAGCAATTTGTTTCACGGAAGTGTCTTAATTACGTTTTCTAATAAAATTCCAAATACAATTAAATTGAAATTTAATTATCATGGACGGCAAATGTAGAATAGCTGAAAATTTAATGCAAAATGTCAATCATAATTTAATTCTTTTCTTCTTACTTTTATAATTACTTTTCAATGCAATATCAGCATAATTACATCTATGTACACACACACACACACACACACACATACACACACACACACACACACACATATATTTTTACATTTTATACAATTTTCTCGAGGAGCTTTACAAGTAAACCATGATAATTTCTTTTGCATCAGGTCAACGCACCTCGC
>Ga0157363_1005318_pt1 | contig 11985 bp, 6 predicted proteins | sample AttsexASBM1_FD_111477 | JGI IMG/M metagenome (GOLD analysis project Ga0157363, IMG submission 111477) | Fungus gardens microbial communities from leaf cutter ant in Ribeirão Preto, State of São Paulo, Brazil - Atta sexdens ASBM1 | ecosystem: Host-associated > Fungi > Mycelium > Unclassified ...
AGAGAGAGAGAGAGAGAGATTTACGTCGTCCCTCAGCCTCGCGCATTGATATGCAACAGACTGCATATACGGGCCACGCCGAGGCAAACAATACGACCACCGGTAAGGCACCATCGTGTAAACTATTCGGCATTCTCGGGCGTATAACGTACCGTGCCGTGCTGTTCGATACCGTGCGGGACAGTTTACACGGCGCATCGGCGTATACGGCGCGGCGAGCGCGGGTCGTGACGCGCCGTATCTTGCATCGGATGTACCACCAGTGTGGAAACACGGATACGTACTTCTTCTCTCTCTCTTTCTCTTTGCCTCCCCCCTCGATCAGCTGCCTTCCTCTCCATCCCACGTCTCGGTGTATCGGCACAGAGCAATCCACCCACCCGTCCGCGACCTTACCGATGCTCAATCCTCCTTCACCTCTACCTCCTCCACCTCATCGTCGTCTACGATCTCAGCCTCCTCCTGCTGCGCGAATCCCATTTCTCTTCTTCTTTCGACGGTCACCTGTTTTGCTCGAACACGGAACACCTTTTTCTCCTATCCTTCTAAATTCATTAGATTTCATCTTGCAGTGATATTACGATCTACCATAATTATACGATGATCATATTTTCTTAGAGAAAATAAACCTGAAAATTTTAGGACTTTATTTCTAAATATTTCCAAACTTATTTGTGAAAGAAATACGCGTATTAATTTCTTGCTAATATACTTGACTCCCAAGTAAAACACAGTCATGATACCAGTCAAAATGACGTCAAATAGTAAATTTGACTATTAAAAGCCACTTTTCAATTAATCACAATTAATTTGATATTATTGAAGCTTTGTTCAGTTTGGGCTGCATATTATTGGGCTGCATAATATTGCATAAAACTAAATTTGTTGATTATTTATGAAAAATTCGCTCAGTACATTAGACATAGAATGTCAATTAAAAAAAAAATTGTTAAAATAAAAGAGAAAATTAGAAAGTTTTTAAAAAATAAGTAAATTTAAAAAGCAGCTACCTGAAATAAAGGACTGTGCTTTACAATAAAGGATGTATGATCACCATAATTTTCTAATAGACCGGAAATCAGGAAGACTTAATAGAAGATTTCATCTCACGGAATTTTTTTTATTTATATTGCCATCATATATTTGCTTTCCTTTAAATAGAGAGATTAAAGATTTAAGATACCTTTAAATAGCATGCGAAAATATATCAGGGCATTTGGTGTAACGCTACCGCTTTGCTCGATCTTTTCTAAATAAAGAGAAGGAAAGACAGAGAGTATCTTCATTCGCGTGATATGCTTTGGCTTTTAGAGTTGCGCATCGTGCCTGAGCATACGTCCACGTGCACACGTAGGCGTTCGTGGAGTCCTCGGCGTTTTACTCGTGACGCGACTATGCTAACGCGATAACGCCGCGCGTGGAATACGTTTCCGAGGCATTCGCTGGTCGAGGATTGTACCTCCGTTTTAGAAGACCCGCCAGATTAACTCCGGTATGCAAGTACCCTTACGCAAGCATCGCAAATGACTCGGTATCATGACGCTAGGCGAACATAACTTTTGAATTTTCCAAGTGCAAGCAATGTAAATACAATGCAAGTGAAAGACAATAAAAATACGTACAACGTATACAGGGAAAGAACACGATTTTGCTAAAGTATCTACAAATTTAACTAGATGCGTATCTAAAAATAATTTTGTTGGATTATAAAATAATTACATGGGACACTCAAATTGATTGGAATATCAAAAAACTTTTTACAGCATTGCTGTTTTCGTCATCTCTGAGTTTCCCATATAATTATTTTATGATCGAATAAAATTATTTTTTTTAGATACTTCAGCAATCGTTCTTTTCATGTAATATAATATATGCGAAAATTATCAAAATAATGTCGATATATAAATAAATCGCTGTATTTATAAATGTAAAATTTTGCATGGAGAAGCCTTCATTATTCATCGTCAGTCGCAGTATTCTGGACACGTGCTCGACACGTGACGTAACATGATAATGCATTATAAGACACAACGGCCGACCAATGAAAAAGTTTGGCATAAAAGCGAATCAACTTACCAGTTGACGAGGATGACGCTGTCGTGGTGCTGTTCACGCCGCTGACGACGGAATTCTGCGGAATATTTTCCTTGACTGAGACGGTGTAACGTGGTTTCTCACACGTGGCGATTCTATGCTCCGCGGTGGAGACGGTAACCTTGACCTCGGCATCGATGATACTCTTCAGGCCGGCTGCATCAGTCGCCGTCACATTGATGTGATGCAACGACAATCGCGAAAGTAGACCCGGCCTCGCCACGTGCAGCTCGCCGGTGTTACGATCGATTTGAAAGATTTCGTCTTCATTGCCACTGTTGATGCGATAGGTGACATGACCAAAGACGGAGACATCGAGATCGGTCGCCACCAGCTTCAAAATCGAACTACGCGTCACGTCGTCGTTGCGCAGGGTTACGTTATACCGCTGTGGCTTGAAAATCGGCCGATTGTCGTTCACGTCTGTTACCTGAATGCCCACAATCGCTATCGTGCTTAATCCTCCTGCGAACAGAATTCAATGCATTATTAGATATATGTCTTATGGACATAAAATTAATAAAATTAATAGTTACACACTGTTCATAATATATTAAAATTCATAATATTAAATTATACTCAACTTGACTTATTTTTAATGATAAATTTAACTAAAATAATGGAGATAAACAATTCAAAAAATGTATCAATTTGACTCAAATTTAGTTTATTATTTATGAATAATTATATTGATATAAACGCTGTTTACATTGAAGGTAAATAATTGAATCACACTCTTTAAATCAGTGGATAGTCATTAATTATCTAGTGACATACTTGGCATACTGATAATAATCAATGAAGTTCAACTAAAAAAGGAAGAATGTTTGAGAATTATATAATTAAAATACTGATATTTGCATGTTAATTTCAATTTTCCAATACTATATTCATTGAATTTATGCATTAAAACAAGATTAGTTAGATCACATAATAAAAATCAGCCAGGAATCTTACATTTCATTCACTGATTACCAGTGGCATATTTAGCACTGATGTGATTATCCATTGATTCAGATTTAGAAAGCAGAAATTAGTTGATTAGATGTAGTTTCTTCAATTACACGTTTTGAGAGAGAGAATTAAAATAATTGACACTCGAGAGTTAAAAATAACAAAATGTTATTTAACTTAAGAATTGGGGGTCTAATCTTTTATAATAATTAATAGTGAATTTCTCTTCGTAAAAGTTAGGATAACGAAAAAGAACAATGTTGAATGTTCAACTGTCATCAACGATTTTTCACTACGGATTTGATTTAAACTCTGCAATTAATTATCGGAATCAAGCGGTTGAGCAGCGTTGAATTTGGATACTTGCTAGTGATCGCGAGTGGTCCACGATGTATGCGCAGAAGCGAGAGGTACGTGGCCGAGAGCGCATTATGTTTATTTCATTCCCGGCCGAAATCCTCTTATCGAGCCAAATAATGTCGGGGTATTAGCCGGCGTAGAGAACGAATCTACGGCGCGCCCGAAGCCGGTCGGCATAAATCACGAGCGTCCCGTTCTTGTGGCCTTTTCTCGGACCCAATCAGCCGCTGGAGATTCTCTCGCTCTCTCTCTCCGTTCATCGTGTTTTCATCTCGTTCTCTCTTTCTTCCCGTTCTTCCTTCAACATCCTTTCCCTCGGTCAGTATCCCGTCCCTCTCTCTTCGTTTTATTCGGACGCACGTGAGTACGTGTGCGTCGACGTGAGCTCCTTTTAACCCCCGCGCGCGAGGGTAATGCGCCGCTCGTAATAATATTTCAAACGTGAGAAGCTTACAGAGTCCCCCAAATGACTGCGCTCTTTTAGAGTATCTTGTGGCCACTGTGGAATAATTGCTCCTGAGATCGACTGACCTACTCTCTAAAATCTTTGGAGTAGAATCTAACTCTGAAGAGTGAAATTTCACTCTTAAAAATTGACAATTGAACCACACTTTCTCAATACTGGCTCAATTGTCACTCTTTAGAATTATTATATTTCACTTCAAAAATTTTAGAAAATACAAGCTACACGCGATAATGACTATTCCATTGCAGGAGAAGCGATTACGACGTTATTCTCGTATTTCCGCATCTTGCACATTTCGCATAGCCTTCCATGGATAATGATAAACGTGATCTTTCATATTTAGTTGTCCCATGATGCAAAATTCAAGCATTAAGCTTGCGAAAGTTACACTTTATCAACTCTCGCAATTATAATATCACTAAACCATATCTCCCATTTCAAATCGGAGATTATCTACAAATTCTATCTCTTTATACGCGTTTTCCATGATAGCGCAATGCTGGCGAGCAATGAGAAATCAGGCACGACGGGATATTGTGCGAGCTCCTGATCGCTTCGGATTTAGGCGATGTGCGATGCAAGTGTTAATATCAAAGACAGTATGTAAAACGGGTAATCCGATGTTTAAACGGTTTACAACCGTAACTCACAATAATGTATGGACTTGGCCGAGCGGAGCTCTCTCCGAGCGCAAGGAGATTTATAGGTGCGAGTGTCATTGGAGTCATGCGTCAAGAGCCGGTCTCCCGATCTCCCGGATCTGTGACGTCACTACAGCTTCTTCTACATAGAAGAACGAAGCTTCTGATCAAAATAAAGAATTTTAGACTCGACAAAATTAATCGTAAACAAAGGATGATGTCAATTACGAACCGACACAGGTTAATTGTATAATATGTAAATTACCGCATATATTATTTAGATAAATACTCTCTAAATCTGAATCAGTGGATAATCACTGATATCAGTGCCAAGTATGCTATTGGTAATCAGTGAATTAAATATGAGATCTCTAACTTAGCTAATTTTTATCATGTGATTTATCATGTGAACTAACCTTGTTTTAGTGCTTAAATTTAATGAATATGAATATGAATATTGAAAGATTGAAATTAACACGCAAATATCAGTATTTTAATTATTAATGCTCAAATATTCTCCTTTTTTAGTTGAACTGATTATCAGTGCCACTGAGTAATTAGTGATTATCCACATCAGATTTAGAGAGTAAACATCGAAGTAAGTGTTTCAATCCCTTTTAAATCCCTTTATATATTATCGATTAAAGAGGTGAGATATTTCCAAATAATAAAAAATTAGAGATTATTATTCTAGATCGCACTTAAAAGTAATACAAAAAATTTAGCAACGGTTTACCATCTGATCAAAAATATTTTAATAAAAAGTAATATTTTTTTATGCTCTAATAGAAATACATGAAAATATATTATAAATAACAATAAAAACTACAATTTTTTATAGAGACTTGTATCAAGTTACGTTGCAATGCAAAAATTAGTTGTAAATAAATAAACAAAATATTTATTTGTTTAAATGTTTTGTAATTAATTAGTGAATCAATACAACTTTGCTAAGTTATTTTGAATGCTTAAAGTTTTTATACAAAAATTAGATTTTTGTTATTGTTATTTTTCAAATTTTGGTATACAACAATAAAAATAATAACGTAAATAAATTATAAAAATGTGTTTTTCAATAAAAATAATATTAAAAATATTATAAATAAACCTTTCATACAGATATAATAGGTACCTCTTTAAATTTCTGATCGACTTATGAAACATCGAGGCATCGAAAAGAATTAATCTTCAGTCTATTGTGAATACAGTCCATTCATGAAGCTTATCGAAAAAGTTCCCAACGACAATTCTTAATTGTCAGGCACGAACGTTTCCCACAGATCAAATGACGCACTTTATAGCATTTTTTCCCTTTCTTCTTCTTTCTTTAGGAGGTAAAAAAATTGATTACGCGCTCTCGCGTTCGATACGGAAGACAGAGAATGCACCCAGGTACGAACGGATACAGACTTCCTGGGGATAGTTCAACGGCATTTTAATGCACGTTGCCTGATATTTTCGTGCTGCAGTCCGACCCTTTTAATTTCACGCGGTCGATCGCCGGGATGAGTTCTTTTCGGGATTCATGCAGCGGGGGATACGAAGGGCCTCCGAGAGATTTATGCGGCCGGTAGGTGCGGCGGTGCTCAACCTTATACTGCGAAATTACGTCACGCGAGGAAATGAGTTCCACGCATTACGGAAACGCAACCGTAAATATTAGCATCCCGCAGGTTTAATTAGAATCATTTTTTTTTTTTAGTATCCCCAATTTCTTTTTTCATATAAGAACAATCTTGATAAAAGAGGTTGAGAAATGATTTTCTCTTAAATCGTATGCATCATGTGGTAGATATACCTTCGCGTAAAACCGTAATGCGTTTCTTTCGCTCTTACGAAAGTACATCCTTACGGTTGACGAGGTACCATTAATATACCGTGAGCAAACGCACGCGCACACTAATTCCGGGATATGCTACAAAGTGCGAACTGAAAGGTCGCACCAGTGACATATCCGAGATTATGCACAGTAACACGGCGGGAGTCGAAAGGGTGAAATAAATAAGCGCAAGAACGGCGCGGACAATGACAGTCGGTGGAAGTTAAACCCTCTGAAGATTTATGACGCCGGTGCCAATAAAGTCACCTCCCAGCGTAGCTCCGAAACGTGCGTTCCTTTACCATATCTGTATATAGAACTGCGTTATCGAGATTTCGAAAAAAAGGAAAAGCTCTAATTCTATATTCAAAGATCTTGGATCTTAACTTAAATATTTCTATACAAATTTATATCTGATTCTGCAAACTATGAGTTGAAATCTTTTTCTTGAAACGTACAATAAATTGAACAGAATCAAAGTAATATCACTTATCTTTCACTTAGTTGTTTTCCATTTTCACACAAGTGATTCTAAGTTTATGTTATGTATTTTTTAATAACATCACTACACGGAGAGAATTTTTTCTTAGAATTTACCTTGAAAATATGCCGTGGGACAACATTATATTTCAAAGAATTTTAATAATGTAAATCTCTCTCATTCATTAATAAAATTACTATAAAGTATAAAATAAGTTTGATCAATTTTTGTGAAGTGCATGATAAAAATCTTTAAAATATTGTATTGTACACAACTACCATATTTTTAGAGTAAATTTTAAAAGAAAATTCTCTCCGTGTACTTGCTTTGATGACAAAATTACCGCGTAACAATACAGATTTATAATCTCACTTTTAATGAGTTAACAAGACTTAGTTGTGTAGATTGTAGGCAAAAACTAAGTTGAATCTCACTTATCAGAATGAAAAAGAACGCATATTCAACTAAGTTATGATGTCATAAATAAGAATTATCTAAGTTTTTATGTAAATGGAAAGAAACTATTACATTGATAAGTAATTTGATAATTTTTATGCTAATAAGCATAAAATATTTTTATAAGAATATTAATATTAATAATCTGAGAAGGAAAAGGCTTGGATACTTTTCCAACACGATAATATGAATCGCAAATGAGCGATAAGATCGATTGGATGGAGGAATATTCTCATCACAACAGAAAAACTATACGAAAGACTTCGCTAGGAGATTAATTAAGTGGAAATTACATTTGTAAGATATCGCTCGCACATAATCGATGCCGAGTGGAGATTCCACAGCTTCAAAGGCCATGTGCTGATAGAAAATCCAGTTCGGATGTACGTGCCGGATGATATCGCTATAATCACAACGCATAGCAAATGCGTTGAGAGAACATTTTTAAAAAAATAATTATGATTATATATTTACAATATTATTTCCTCTATAATTTTATAACAACAAGATTAAATCGACTGAAATAGTACTCACTCGTTCTCGGATTTAAATCGCAAGAAAATGGAAAATTTTTATCTATTAATCTTTTAATCTAGCTGACAACAACAATTAGCAGAATATAGTTCTAAATTTATTATTCATCCAAGTGAGATCTTGAAAGATCTTGAATCTAGGCCTGATCCCGCATCCGCTAGCTTTTGCAGACGAGCAAAATAACTCACACGAGAAAATCCGTATACAAGCAAGATGCCTTTCACAGATCTCCGCCTCGATGCTGAGCGCGCAGGTAATAATTATCGCCGTGAACGCGCATGGCGTTAGCCACCGCTATTAGCGCGATAAAACCTTTATGGTTTGGTTATCGTTCGCGTTTCCCGCCGATAAACATCGACGACGATATACGGCACTTCTTTGCACCTCCTAGCAGCGGCGAAACCGCAACGTAGAAGAAGACTCCTCGTTGTCATCGTCATCGTCGTCGTCGTCGTCATCGTCGTCATCATCGTCATCAGAACGACCGTCAACAGGTGGTATAAATCATGTGCACCTGGTCCGCGTGGTTCACGATGGCTCGCGATTCGCTTTACTGCCGTTGTACCAAAATGATTTTCTCCGCGCGAATTACTGGCGGGCAATAAGAATTAATCGCCGGGATAAAAATAAGAAGCGATGAGGAGGATTAATGAGTCTCAGGCTGCGCGGCGCCATGAGGAAGCGCGTAAGGACGTGCGAATTGCCGGAAGGTATTTGTAATCATTTCCGCGCCGGAGTCTTTGGCTGAGATGTAATATACCCAAGTGCGCACGATTGTACACATACACTTCGTGGGGAGATGAGATTTATTTATTATCACACGAACTGTCACTTCCGTTCTGCGGCAGAATAATCTACAGAAATGTTTTCTTCCTTCCTTTAATTTCTTGATATATTCTAGTTCTATTATACAATTGGAAAATTTGTGTTAAATTTAACATATTTCACATTCTTAAATGGTCCACTCAAGTCTTTGTGAATTTAACACGAATATATTAGAAAATAACATAAATATTATGTAAAAATTTAACAAATAATAATTTAAAAAATATAAGACTGATATAATTTGTAAATAATCCTATATTTCTTCATTAAAATTAATATTTGTTAAATTAATACATTTTATTCATTTTTATATTATTTGTTAGAAATTGTGTTTTAACTCAAAGAAATGTCGGATATCAATTCAACAGAATATTCAAATAAAATCATGTTAAATTAACATTCAAATATACTAGAAATTCGATATACAATTTATAAAAAAATTTTAACAAGAACTTGAGTGGACCATTTCTAACATAAACAAAATATTTTTTTACTATGCAGGAGTTCAAGATTGAAAATTAAATTCTGCGCGCAGTTTGTAGGATTGATTATGATTTACACTGAATTATTGAAGCTATAGATCCAGTTTGATCGTTTAAGACCTTTATTTTCTAATAGTTGTATTCACATTATAATCTTAAATGGTACTTTGTTTAATATCGTTTCCTTCTGTTTTTCGATTTTTTACTGAGATAATCATCGCATTGTGTTTGCATCATTCGTCAGCAGATGGTATAAATCACATCATGCTGGTGCTCATCAGTAATGCGATCTACAGCGATGGTATTCACAGTCGCTCCTGTATATCGTCATATCCGGCCGATTCTATTGTCCGTCGGATAGTGTCGCCATGCTACTGTTGCACGGTAAACAATCGTATATCGATAACGAGCGACAATTACGCAAGAATGTATTCATTCCTGTTTGCAAAACGGCATAACGCCGACAATAGCAATGGCACATTCGGTTTTTTTCATTTCTTAACCACCGGTTAACATTTTCCTTCTTGGATGCTATTCCACCATCTTCTCGCCCTCTTCTCCTTAGAGTCGCCAGATTGGTAAATGCAATGGCCGTTGGTCGCACGGTAGCCTTACGATGGATCAATGGACCTTCAGTCGTTGTCCTTTCCCATAAGGCGACCGCGAGCCGCCGCGTTGAAAATGGCCAGGGAGCCTACTGTCGACATAAATCATATACCCTATTACAGAGCTACTAGATCTCGACGGACCGATAGCCGGTTGGTTTTCTCCTCTCCGCACCACGTCGCCGCTTTGTTTCTCTTCCCGTTTTCTGAGCCGCGAGTTTCTGCGCGTGTGTCTCCATATGTTGCCGTTTCCACTTGTTTCTACTTGTCTCACTACCCTTATCAACGCTCGTGCGCGTATACGAGGCTTGCACGCGAATAACGGAGCCAGGCATTGTTCCTACGTCGTCAGAACGAGAAATCGCGATGGCGTGAGAGATCTCTCGCGATCGAGCCGAATTATCGCAACGGTTGTGATCGTCTCGAATTACAATGGCTGAGGTTGTTAAGATACAAGTTCCGAAGGTAAAACTTCACGACTGCGACTACGTAATGTCAAACAAAGAGATCGGTATCTGCAGATATTTTGTTCCTTTAAGAAAAATATTTTAAGCTATCAACTCTAAAAATAAATCATTAATGTTATTTAAGTTATATAAATGAAAAAAAAAAAAAGATAATCAAATCAAATAATATTAATCGTTAAATAGGAGTAAGCGCAGAACTTGAAGTGTAGTTTTCTTTAAAATCTTGTTCTGGGAAAAGAAAATAAAAAGTATGCTCAAAATTCATTACTTTTACATTCCTCTATCTCATAATATAAGTAATGTAAATTAATTACAACATATGTTAATAGAAAGTATAATTATAAAATTAAAATTCTTTCTGAGCATACCACCTGTCAACTTACATATCTTTAAATCATTTAAAAATTAATGATCCTATCTAAGACAGTTGATAGATCAAAATATTTTCTTTAAAGAAACATCTGCAAATACCGATTTCTTAGTTCGACATTAAGTACCGCAGTTGTGGCTATTTATTTATTAAAATCATATGCAAGTCCTTTTTTAAGATATATGATTTAATAATCGGATTCTAGAAAGAAAATAACACAAACCTCTATCAGTGGCAATGACAGGCAGCTCCAGATAAGGTACTGTTTCTCTGTCTAGCGGCGACCGGATACAAATATCTCCCGTATCACTGCGCACCAGGAGCTGTTCGTTCTCCACTCGACCGCCAGCCAGAGTATAATTGACCATTGCGTTTACACCGCAATCGGGATCGGTGGCTTGCACCTGCAACAAAGATAAATCAAGGTTAACACCGAAATAAAACAGAGAATTCGACATATGGTGAATCGAGACTCACATGTACATTTTCATACGAACGTCTGTACCGTGTATCTGTAATACAACTTGGTTTTAAAAGTTTAATAGACTTATTACTATATACTTCGCTCGCAATCTTTTACTTCCTTCATTCTTCATTCTGGCAATAAAGATATAGATATATATTTTTTGATTGACAAATATAATAATAATGAGAAATAATCAAGAGTTTCGTAAAATTGTTAAAAAGATAAAAGTTTTCAGAAAACCAAATAATACAATTTAATATTAACGAATAATAATCATCTGAAAGGGAAAAAAAAAGAAAAAAAACGAAATCGAGTGTGTGACGAGAAAGCGTCAAGCTCGTTTGTAGTCTTCCTTGAAGATCGTTTCCGCGATTAATGGCTCCCCGTTGAAATTTATCGATCCCATTTGTTCGTTCCGCGAATCTTTTTTTCGCGCCAACAAAACGACACGCGGATGACGAAGGGCACAACGTCGTCGCGCCTCCCCGAAGGCGGAATCTACCCGGGCGAAGCACTTTGTTTAATTTCGCCCGACGTTCCTGAAACGGGATACTCGCGGATCGCCAGGGAGGTGGTCCATTCGTAATCTGGGCCCCAGTGACTAATTTGCGAGCGAGCCTTCTTTTCCCTGCCCTCTCGGAGGAGGACCCGAAGACGTTACCGCGACGAACGAACGGACGGACAGACGGACGAACGGACGAACGGATGGACGGACAGACGTGGGGGCGGTGATGGACGCCTCTGTGCTTCCAGCGTGTGTGATTTATGCGACGATTCATCGCCACCTATCCCACCCCACGATGTAATACAAGTTACGAGATTCCCGTACGGTCGTTAACGAAAATGCCTCCCCATTTTTTCCCCGCCTCGTAAACGCATCGTTGGCAGATTGTTCTCTCGGAGAATAAGTCAGACTGTCTTTTATTTAAAAAAATCTTCATCTCTCCTGGTTTTTGTGAGAAAAA
>Ga0157363_1005320_pt1 | contig 11984 bp, 2 predicted proteins | sample AttsexASBM1_FD_111477 | JGI IMG/M metagenome (GOLD analysis project Ga0157363, IMG submission 111477) | Fungus gardens microbial communities from leaf cutter ant in Ribeirão Preto, State of São Paulo, Brazil - Atta sexdens ASBM1 | ecosystem: Host-associated > Fungi > Mycelium > Unclassified ...
CATGACAGAATCTCCGTCATATATACGGTGCTCCGAAACTCTGATTATTTCAAGAAAATTCTAATTGTAAGCCTTAACTTTTTCATTGAAATTTTATCGAGGCAGAGCTGGTTTATGTATTTCAAACAATTAAGAAAATACAAAGCTTGATATAAATTAATTGTTCGATGTAATGAAATTTCAGGCAATGAAACTTTTTAGTAACCGTTTAAATCTAAAAGTTGATTATTCCTTTATAAAATTATTATTTGAGAATTGAATTAAAAGGGAAAAATTATACTGATTTATTTATTACATAAAGAGAGAGAGATGAGAAGGTTGAATATTTTGAATGGTGGAAAATCGACAACTGGGAGATCAAGCGGATATCTCGATTCTTTATACTTTGACGCCGCTTTATATCGTTCGGCCAATTACATTGCAGTCTGCGCGCGAGGTTACTGTATCGCGAATTGAAGGGAAGCGATGTCGAAGCGCGAATAATCAGTTTTCGAGCGTTTTAAAACAGAGACTCGCGCACAGTGCGCATTCAGGCTTCAGATAAATTGCACCTGTCAATGCACCGGGACGGTTATAGGAATTACCTGTACTCTCGCCGGCTAAATATAGCGTCGGCACGGTCGTTACGCATTGATTTCATCGTTTTACGGCTATAACGTCGGTTGTTACCGGAACCTTCGAAACTTTTTTTCGCCGGAAGCGCTAGAGGTCCGTTAAGCGATAAACTCTATTTGCCGACTTGCATCAAGTCATTTTCATTAAAGATGTAACGACGGTCTTGTCAGGAAATATCGATTGATATGTTTACGAGCTTAACGCTTTCTATTCATATTTCATACCAGCCCCGTGAGATGAATTTATTTGCGACGAGTTTGAAATAACATCCTCGATGTTTATAAATTGCAAAATCCATAATTACTATTTATAATATAAATCTGTAATAATAATTTAATGTAAATATACAGGAATATAGAATGAATATATAACACACGTAATAACAATTTATGTAATTTATAGTAATGCAAATAATAATAATAACGTTAAACGTATGGGAATAATATTCGCAATTTCTGTTTGGAATGAAGTATTATTATCAAGATTATATGTATATTATGAAAATAAGGGAACAACGTTAAATCTTTTTTTTTGCCGAGTCTAAGCTTGCAGTTAACACACTTTCCTGTAATAATCACGTGTCACGCGGTTACATCCGCTATAGCTGTTCTCGAACGTGTAAATGCTGAGCATAAAACACTTTGCGCATCGATCACAGGATATATTGTCGCATATATATATATATATATAAATATAAATATATATATATATATAAAATAGAAAAAAATAAACTTTGTATCACTCGCGCGTGCAGGCAATTTATTCATTTGCGAATACAGAAATCGGCTGATTTAATTCAATGAAGATGTGAACGCGCACGCTACGAAACGTTGTTGCAGCTTCCCGCTCTTTTTCCGCGCAATAAACACCGCAGTCTAGTGGGTTCTCCCTCGCCGCGCTTTACAAACTTTACTCACAAGTACCGGTTACAGCGAAATCGCTTAATAGCGAAAGTTAAGAACCCAAAGTGGATGTACATATCTATGAACGCGCTCGCGGAGTGAACGGAATGCAACCGTGGCACATAATCCGAAGTACGTCGTCAAGTGTTTATTTTCATTTAACTTTTATGGATCGAAGATTCCATTTGAGGTCACTGTTTTTTATTTTATAAACTGCTCGCTCCCGATTTTGGTCTATGGAATAATTTGAGTAATATTTCAAAGAAATAATTTGATTATCATAAAACTTGGTTTTAGGGAGTTTTTAACTGTGAAGTATATATATATATATAAAATCAAATAGTTTCGCTTTATTTGAAGCTCATCAGTGTTACAGTTAGTACTGTTTTCCAAACTGACTTTCAAACTATGATTATGAGCTTTCTGACACTAGCTCCTCCTTCATAGAGGTTTCTACTTTTGAAATTTGATATTTTCAAGCTAATTCAAACTCAGAGTGTCAAAGATCTCCTGAAAATCGAGTTTCATGTGATAATCAAATTATTTTTTAGAAATTTAAATTTTAGCATTTTGAGATCAGAATCGAATTCATTTACCAAAAAACCCTTAGAAAGCAAAATCTATAAATTATTTTATTAGAAAGCTGCCTTAAAGAATTAAAGACGGTCCTTAAAGGATTAAAATCCATCTCTCCGCTATTTATCATTTATTTACATTCTTATTTATTGTCATTATTTTTCTATTATTATTCTACTTCATTAAATTAATTTCATTATATGCAACTAATTTAGGGTTATCAGATCTTTTTTACTGAATTTGGAGTCAGGTTTACTTTTTTTTACTTTTTTTACTTTCTTTACTTTTTTTTAAATAAAGATAATTTATATGTAAAACTAATGTTATTTCGTATATTGTTTTATTCTACTTGATGAGCTATAATATAAATAAACCGAAACTATTAACCTTCCGTCTGCAATCATATTTTTAATCCCTCCGTCTGGATTTTTTTTTGTTTAACTCAAGTTTTTTTACTGTTCTAGGCTTTCAAAAAAATATTAAAAAATTCAAAATTATTTTTCAACATCTTTAGTTTTTAAACTTAAATATTAATCATTATTTAATAAAAATTGAATAAAAATGAGAAAGCATTTGAAAGTAAAATTTCTTGTACCAAAAAAACCCAGATTATGGAAGATAAAAATGTGTTTAATGTGTTTTCTATTCTTTACATCACTATAGCACAAATAAAAAATCTAAAGATTGTTCCCAAAAAATGAGGACGTCTAGTTATCTTACTAGTTAGAATTGGAAAATAATCTTTTATTCATTTATTTATTTATTTTTTTTTATATTTGTAATCATATCTATATGAAAACCTTGATGAAACCTCATGCGATACTATTAAAACTTTCAATATATGTACAAAAAAATATTTCAATCTATTTATCTGCTGACATATCACTTTTATATTAGGTGTAGTAAAAAGAAATTCATTATTTTTCCATTCAATTTCATGTAAAAATAATGGATTTCTTTTTACTATACCTAATATATACACATTTAAGAACCATGTGATTGATCGAAAGTAATTGACAGATACAAATCGCGAGACACTTTAGCGAAACAATTTGATGGCTTGTTGCAAAAAAAATCCTCTTCATCTGATAACCCTTTTTATATTTATAATTATACATTATCAATATAAAAATCAAAATCAAGATGTAAAGATATATGACGATGTTTATCTGTCAGACACTCGGCGCCCTGACAGTGGCAACCGTTTCGTCACCGATGTCGACATTCATTAGACGACTATTGAAAGTTTCTTTTGTTCTTGAAGAATCTGAATATTTTATTACGTTTTCAAGTTTTTTTCAAGTTGAAATATTTTTTTAACGACTAGTTTATAAACGTGCGTTTTAAAATAATTAAAAAAAGAAAATTAAATGTATATATTACTTAATTTAAAGTAAAGTTATTAAAGATTGTTTTCAGTTTTAGAAAGAGAGTTTTAGATAAACTGTACAGAAAGATACACAAAATGTCACAAGTCATTTGCATATGATATTTTTCTATATCTGCAAATTTCATTAAAAAATTCACTGATAACCATGCGACTGACATTCTATTAAATTATGACATAGACAGATTAGAAACATTTCTCAACTTTCTCCGGTTCCCAGGCGATTTCTAGATTTTTAACAAATGTGCTATATAGGCGTGATTGTTTCCTTTCTGTGCTGCGTGTACTTAATTTTCCTGCGTGATTTTTCTGCGGAGGTTCATGGCAGCCGCGGCAGCGCGTATTGTTACGTAAGTCAATACGGCCCACACGCCGCCGTTATTTATGTCATTTCAGAGGTTTTCTTTGGGTCAATCCGTTTACGAACAATAATACACGGCGTAGTTCGCGTCGCGAAAGCATCGTGAATGATCATTCGTGTTTTTATTCGCATCCAATGTAAATTTGTCTTCAAAACAGACATAGAGCCACAGTAGAATTATGCAGGTCTTATCGCATTGTCTCGACACATTGCATAAAATTAAATTTTACATTATGATTCGGCGAAAAGATAGGATTATCTGATCTTTTAACAAATAAAATATATGCAAATTATCAAATATATTTTGAATATTAGAAAATAATTTTTATATGAAAATATAAATGCTTTTAATTACAAAAGCAATTTATCAAATTATATCAATGATTTTTATATTGATTTTATATGAATATCAATAATCAGATTTGGCGGTTATAAACCTAAAGTTAATATTAAAATAATAAAATTAATAACACAAAAAAAAATAAAATAGCAATTTAATTACAATTTATATTGTCGATAAGATTTAAATGGAATTCATATTACCTTTGCGATTATACTTTGACATAAATAATTTTTCTCAATCTTAAACTTGGCAAGATATCGAATAATATATAACACTTTGTTGGCTGCCTCGTCTCATAATTTCTTGTTTACAATCAAAATACCGTTTTAAAATGTTAAGCTTTTAAATTAGATTTGGATATATCAAATCTTATTATGTTAATTAATACGATTATTATCTATATTTATTATTATTTTTTATATAAAAGAACGTATTTTAAAATTGTAGATATTAAAAAAAGTGAAAATTATATACTATTTACCATATATTCTCACTCATTTACATTCTCAATTATTCTATATATAATTCTAAGCTAATTTTCACTTTAATCAAATTTTTAGAAAATTCGAAATAATCTTCTAACTTTTATATGTAAAAGATCTTTACAGAAAAGTTTGGAAGAAATCGCAAGATTGCAACGGGAGAAATTGATCGAACCGATAGGAGATCCATTTTCGCCACATAAATTGCGAGATTACAGCGTTCCTCTTGCATGCGCGATCCGCGTGGTAAAATTAGCCGATGCTACCGGCGGCGGTGCGGCAAAAATTCGCGGCCATGCGTTAACGCGCGCGTGTGTGCGAGCGCGTGGGTGACGCGCGCGCGTGTTTATACATGCGTATACATAGCCGAGAGCTGTCCGCGATTGCGCACGTTGTACGCACGATTCGTCGTGGAGCGTGTTAATTGATACGCGTTCGCAAATACGTGTGTGCGCGAGAGCGTGGGACGGATAACGCTGGCGAACGCTGAGATATCGGTCGGCTTATAAACCTTCTCGAGTGGGAGGAACGAATGCGGCTCGTTTTGCGAATTTTCTTCTATCGTCTGACATGTTTCTGCAAAGTTTCATAATAAACTGTTGTGATTGTATGCGTTCGGTAATACACACATTCAATGCATCCGACAATGTTCCATAAAAAAAAAACAAAAGTAAAAAATGTTTCTCCTAACAAAAGATATTTTTCGTGTTCTGATTATGAGATTTTACATAAACGTCTCGATAATGGATGTTTTATTTTTCAGGTAATCTTAAGTGGAGCTTTTGCTGCTGTAAAACTGATATAAAATCTTATTCTTTCAGAATATAAAATACAAAATGTTCAATGTTAAAAGTTGTGAAAAATACAATGTCAAATCAAATTTCATAAAAATAATTATTAATTTTTAATGGAAAAAGAATGTTATCTTTCACGAATTACTGCATATCTTACACATAACACAATTAAAAAAGCAACATAAGTAATATCTTTAATTTTGAGGTAATTAAACTTTTATGTTTTTATTATTGAAGAATAAAGAATATAAGAATATTTAATGATTTTATAGAATATTAGCTATGTACATTTTGGCATAATATATATATGTATATCAATAGATCTAAGAAAAAAATCTATAAATGTTCACAAACATGTCTCTTTGGCGATTTAATTAATTGCATAATATTATAAATACAAAGCATTATATGCTGATCATATTTCCGAGAGAATATTGTCTCACACGAAGCGCAACAAAATTAAATTGATATTATCAGAAATGTAAATCGTTGTGTGTGAGCACACAAGTTAAAAATATTTTAGGTCCGTCCCTGGTTTACGTCAAGTGCGTCTTACGAAATCACGCGTTCCGTATCGCTGCGGCCGCACGCACGCGCGACTCGCAGATGCGCGTCACGATCGACACGCGCAGATTTTCCGCAAACAGCACGAATGCACGGACGATGGGTAGAACACACGCGCGCACGCTGAGAAGCGTGAGAGAATTATTTTTCTCCTTTTTTCCCTTTTCTTTTCTTTTTTTTCATTCTGCGAAGTCATTACGGGAGTACAATACCGGCGGTGCTTCTCTCGGCGATATGCAACGACGCGTGCATTTTTACAGCTTGTACAATCTAGCGTATTTCAGTGTCGGTGGCACCTAACCAGGAAACAACTTAAACTTCTGTTTATATATAAAGTAAAATCTGTTAAAGCTGCTGAGGATTTCTTCCGAAAAATATATAAATGATACAATATATGATACTTAAAATTTCGTGGATTTTTTTTTTTTTTTCATTTCTTTTCGTTAATAACGAAATCTAAACTACTTATAGCAATTTTTTACTTTAATATAATTTACGCTTTTTAAATAATATTCTGTAAAAAATTGTTCTATTTACAAATAAATTGAGAGGATAATTTGTGTTAATTTAATAATTTTCTCTTCTCTGTATTCCTGATTTACTCACCCCCTTGTAAGTACTGGTTTCTTAAAATAAAAGTAATTAACTCGTGCAATTATTCGATTATTAGGAAGCACATACACCGGGTTATCGCGATTAACTGCTGCTGGAGAGTAGTCTTGGGAAATACCGATAGACTTCTTGCGAATTTACGCCGAAGAAAAACAGTTACGATTATGCACGCCATATTAAAGAGCTTGATAAGACAATTTTCTATCTATAGCAGTGTCATTTAAAGTGCAATCCGTTGTCACTCGTCGATACACAATAAAACGTGTCTCGTGAAAAATCTATTATATATAAAGTAATTGGCACATTGAACGAATGCAGCGGCGATATCTTTTGTTGAAAACGGAACTGCACAAATCAATAATGTTTATGGGAAAACTTGAGAAAGGTTTTACAAAGCCATACTTTAATAGCAGCTTTTTTTCGTAGGGTAATGTACCAACGCGTATTTATATCTCTGGCATTTTAAGCGATATTAAAGAAATGTTGACATTACGGAAATGACACCTTGTTATTTATAATCGATTATTATAAAATAAAGCGACTACGTGGGAAGCACCGCGATCATTATACCGGATCCAATACCGTATTTCCTGACATCCTGTTTCCTCGGGTCGGCTTTTACGCACACTTAAGTGTACTTAGGTATATCGAACGATCGTGAAACAATGGCCAGAGAACGCTCCGCAAGAATTGTCACATTCTAGAATAATTTAGAAGCACCGAGGAGGATAGTAAATTTCGAGACGGGGTAGATTGCTTTAGAGAGGGATATTTCGTGAACGTTCGTGTTAATTAGAAGCTGTGGGTAAATTTATTTGGAAGAAATGTAAGGCCTGCGTTAATTAGCGGGCATGTGCGTATTGCGAGCCGGTGCGTGACGACTAATGACGATATATCGTGGCCGAAGTCACGGAAATAACGAAGGTACAGGGTTGCTAAACAAAAGAATATATCTTCGTTCATCTCATGTGGCTAGTAGTAATCGCGCGAGCAAAGTAATTGTTAATCATTAAATTACGAAATGACATATAATTAAAGCTACTTTCGCTTTTTGCTAGAAATGGAATGAGCATTCGAAAAAATGTTTCTGTCAAAAATTACATGGAAAATATTTTCCTTTCCTAATAGAAAAACGTAAAACGAGAAAAATGTAAATATATCAAACTCCAAATTTATCAAAACATTTTCGGCGGGACTATTAATTACATTGATTATACGACAACAAAAAAATATTACTGGAGAAAATTGTTTATTCTCAAATAATATTTTATCCAATTTATTATCTTTTATCCAATTTATTATCTTTTATCTGTATTCTCAAAATTATCTATTAAATCATGGAAATTTATATAACATATAGATAGATAATTACAGAGAAAAGATAAAAAAATCGATAGAGCTATATTAATTAGAAATAAAAATATAAATAATAAAAATTAGTAGAGTAAAAAGTAAAAATTAATCTTAAGAAATTAATAATATAATTATAATTTGTAAGCCCCCATATAAAATAAATCTAATGTAAACAAAATCTAGCACAATTAAACGTTAATAATTCTTTCAGATCTAAATCATTATATATATAGAATTTTTTTTTAAAATCACATCTTTTTTTTAATTATTAAATTATTCAGCCACAACTAGTTTTAAAGAAAATTGCCTAAACCTTAATTGAAAAATGTTATGATAAATGCAATTATAAGCTTAAAACAATTATTTACGTAGAAAGTTTAAAAAGTTCTCACTGTCCGACAAAATTTGACCTTTTTTTTGTAACACGAATAATGATTTCCGTCATATTTTTACTTGCTAAACAAGAAATCCATTGTCAAAAATTTAGCAATCACATCACAATTTTAGGAAAAACAATTTTAAGAACTTATCACTTTTTATTTATTTAATATCATTTTTCTAAAAATCATGATGTGACAGTGTAATTATGAAATCTTTCTTGCTTTCTCTTTCTATCCCTTCTTTTTCTTCCTCCAACCTCTTTTTTATTTCTTCTGAATCTACTATATTTGATCCACTACTTAAAATTTTTATGTTTTGATCTCTCTCTTCCAATTTTGTATGTAGCGATCTTTAAAAATAATTAAAATAATATATATGTCCCATTTCTAAAAAAAAACTTTTCAGACTTGAAAAGGTTAAAATAAAAGTAATTTGATTTTAATTTAAGAATTTGATCATCTAATTTTCTTCATGTTTTAAGCAAATTTTTTAAAAAGAATTTTATACAAAGTATATATCTATATATAAAGTGACCTTTTCTACGGTATTTTTCTTATAAGAAAATATCAAATCTCGATTCATTAAAGAGAAAGAACATGCATCGGATTATTTGCGTTTTTGTCGCTGGAGGATACGCTTGCCTTCGAGAGAGAGAGAGAGAGAGAGAGAGAGAGAGAGAGAGAGCGCATACACTGCAAAAGCTCCTTAAACTTTTACCTGGACAGAGGTATTTGAAAGTTCGTAGGAGTTTCGCGCCGGAGACGTAGTTGTAACTTTATGGCGCTTCGTTACAACTTCGACGACATTCCAAACAGTTTATCGACTGTCGTCTGAGAAAAAGAACATCGGTGTATCTATTTGAGAGGGAAAACGAGACGAAGAGACGTGGAAATAATAATAATATGTACGGGGTGCCTTTCAACTGCCAAATAGCCTTTCAATCACGGATACATGACTTAGTATATTAAGAAAAATATATCGGTTTCTTTAATATAGAAATATATTGATAGTCAAGTTATTTAAACTGAAAGTTATATAAAAGCTTCTAATAAAATGAACTCGAGAAAGCAAAAATAAATAATATTCTTTAATTAATTTTAAATAAATTTTAAAATATATTTAGTAAAGATTTCGTTTAAATTTAAAGTGATCAAGATTTCTAATGTTGAGGATGAGAATCGGCAACAAATAAATTTATTCCAGTAGATTCGTTTTAAAAAAAGCGCATTCTATAGAATGTGTAACTAGAAGAATGTTCAAAATATGTTTTGGATATCCTGTACACCATGTGTCTCGAAATTCATGAGTCGATTGATGTAGATCGATATAAATCGGTGCAATCGACGCGAAATCCAGGAGCTGATGCGGCGAGCCGGGATTACCGTAGGAGTGACAGCGGTTGTAACGCATTATAATTAAATGATGAATTTTAGAATGAGCAAATCGCTCGCTCGTAACGAACCAGACCGCAATGACGGCGCGGTAATTTTGATCGCGGTAATAATTTACGCTTTGTTTCTCCGCGGTGTAACGCAAATTTTGTTAAATTAATGGCGAGGAATAATCGAATCGCTCAACATAGGTAATATAATATAATGAAGAGAGAATTATATTGCTATTATGCCACGGTCGACCTGCATGGTTGACAGCAAGCTGAAAGTTTTGTTTATATAAAATTTTTATAATGCGCGCAATCAATTTCGGAAATATTCATTTGAAATTTGAAAATCTTTTAGATTTAATTCAAAGATCTACAAGAATTGTAAGAAACCTTAGTAGATTCATGATAAATTTCTAGAATCTAGAAATCATAGAATTTAAATATATAGAATATATATATAGATTTATTGTTTGTAAATTTGCGAAATCTGAGATCTGAGACTCTGCAAATTTAAAGATCAACAGATCCGAGAAAAGTGCGAAGATTCGTGTTTTTTTATCCTTCGCCGAAAACTGGGGTTTTTAAAATATCGATATCATCGATATGTTAATTATGAATAAATTTAAATATATAAAATATGTCTGATTTCTTTGAAAATAAAACTTCGTAGTTGAAACTTAAACAAGTGTATCAGAATTTTTTTAGATTTTTGTATAATCCGGAATGATAAAAAATTAGTTCCGATTCTCGAAAACTCCTATTATCCGAGGAAGAGTCGAAAGAGTTACAATTTAAATTGCCAGCGGGAAGTTAAGAATCTGTGTACCTAAGTACTTATGAACTAAGATATTTGTAGACTCGTTGATCTGTCAGAAAGAGTCAATAGATTTAAGACTGCAACGAAGCAGCTGTAGGATCAGCAGCTGTAGGATCGGTCAAGGATAATAATATTATCTGGATGTTCGAGTCAATTACTCGGCGAAATTGACGCGTAACGGCCGGACTTCCGGCGACGCGGAGGCATTCCGGTTCGGTCAGGTATTTTTCGCGCAACTTCACTCGGTTACGAGGTTCCGACGGGGGATAAGAGGTGTCTGGTAGTAGCACCTAGCCATCGTTAACCGGTGGTAACGACCGGCCTCTCTCCCACCCACGTTTAAATGTGAACTGAACAGGTAGGAAGTCCAATCCGGAGAGAGGGAGCAAGAAACGAAGAGAGAGGGGTAGATAGAAAGAGGGAGCCAAAGATGATGAAAGGAACGAAGAAGTAAGAGTGCGAAAGATTCGCTGGAGAAAGAAGCTGAAAGGCGAAAGAAAGAGCGTCGGAGGAAAGGGACATCCCAGAAGAAGCGTTCGGTGCGGGTTAGTCTAGCTAGACTAGCCTAGGTGAAAATAACGATGGCTCGCCATAAATCAGCCGAGGCGACGGTCACGACTGCGGGAATCGCACGGCACGGCTCGGCATGGCACGACGTGCGGCGAAAAAGCTTCGGTCGGTTACCAATGACTAATATCCCGTGGTGAGCTTTTTGTCGAGGGCTTCCTTTCACGCGCGCGCGCGAGACACGCTCGTGAGCGGCGATAGTGGTAGCGTTCGCTCGCTCTTATCGGTTCCTTGTGAGGTAAAAAGAACAGTAGCGCGTTATGACGAGACAAAATACTGTCGTTAGAATCGCGAAGAAATATCGATAGATAATATTTAAAAGGCATATTTATTTATCGTTGGAATATTCAAAGTACGTCATAAGAAATGCGAACACGTGGATATTTAAATAATCATCCGTATAGTTTCGTACAAGTTACGCGAAGGAGCGTCGTTAAACTCGCGATATCGAGGTCAAACAAGTAAGTGTCGATATTTTACATCGCATTAGTGTGCTTTGCACCGGTTATAGTATAGAATTACTTAAAGTTATGGTTAAAGTTAAGTAACGTCGATCTTCGATACTTCAGATCAGAGAGCCATAAATATCTCTCAGATGTCTCAGCATACTTGACTTATGCCATTTTCGATCTCTGGCGTTTAATAGGCGAACCGGAAGTTGATTTGCGGATTATAACGTGGTATTAACGAGGATCAGTTTCGCGAATCTAATCGCGTGCGTATTCCCCCGTTCGACTCGATCGTTCGTTTTAAATGCATTGCCAGCATTTAATGGCACGTATCGATTTCGAACCGCGATGAATGGCATCGAGAACAGCACGCGGTTCACGATCGGAGGGATGGTGGAGG
>Ga0157363_1005321_pt1 | contig 11982 bp, 5 predicted proteins | sample AttsexASBM1_FD_111477 | JGI IMG/M metagenome (GOLD analysis project Ga0157363, IMG submission 111477) | Fungus gardens microbial communities from leaf cutter ant in Ribeirão Preto, State of São Paulo, Brazil - Atta sexdens ASBM1 | ecosystem: Host-associated > Fungi > Mycelium > Unclassified ...
AACAAAACTGTAAATTATAAAATTAATTATATAAGTTAAATTCCAAACATTTATATCGGATAAGTAAAAATATGGTCGGTAATATCAGCGTTCTTCTCTCTAATTTTACCCCGAGGTCTCTAACCTTTAGAACGAATAATATTGATCCGTGTAGGACTATTTAAGTCTAAAATAAAAACGTCTAAAAATACAAATTCTTTTTTTATACTTTTTATTTAATAAAGTAATTATCTTTTACAGAAATATCTTTTTTCACAATCTCATACTTATCTTTGTATATTTATTACATTTACATTTTTTGAACAAAATCAAAATTATTAAAAACTATGTTTCAGTAAATAATTGCAATATTTAATACAATTATTTATACACATACAATCCTAAATAATGAAGAAAATTATATTAATTCCTGAAAATCAATATTATCTCATCGGTGGTTCATAATACAAACTGGCTCATAGGATAAAATAGTAACACATTGTCGATTTATCAGCGATATAATTGTATGTTCAATATAGTATATTTTTAATATTTTTTTTATTATACTACATTGATAATATGATTTCTTATGATAAAACATGTATTGCTTTCAGCAATTGTTTACTGTTCATATTACTTTTTTATTCAAAGTAGTTTAAGTAGTAAATTATAATATTATAAATAGAAAAAATAAATAAGTTTAAATTTCGAGCTGTTTATCAAATATTATAGAAGCTAAATTCATTTGTATTAAATATTATAAACGTTATTCTATAATTTTCTATCTATAAATATTATATAATTTTCTTATCGGTTTTCATAAAACGAGAAATATATATCTTTCATCCACGAATGCACATCGATGAGAGATGTCGCGAGATGTCGCTTCAGTCGAGATTGTTGTCAAAAATTTAATATTCTTGTAACAAGGATAAATAAAAGTGTACTATTAGAAAAAAAAAACAAGGATATTGTACAGTTAACTCTTATTTTTGATGCGTCTACTTCATCTATCTAGAAAAAAATGCGCGCTACTACGAAAGTCTAAAAAATTTATTATGTTTAATTAAACAAATAATGATCGAATTAATTAAAGATCTTCCAGCGGCGACATTAGTTGCCTCAATCTCCATCTCCGCGCGCGATTCCTCTCGGGTCAACGCACACCAACCACCACTACCACGTACCCTCGAGAGCGACAAATTGTAAAGTTATCCCCTCTCTTTCTCGGACGCGACACTTATAGAGAATTAATAGCGGCTTTTATTGCGAGTTCTCGAAGTAACTGGCGGAATTGCCAAAAAAGTTTAAGTCGATCTATGTCGACGGCGGCGACGCAGACCAACGCAGGCGCAAACGTGCCGTTTCCATGGCGCCGTTGCTATACAGTTAGGTAATGTTGGATTAGACATTACGCCGTTTCCCAACCCTCTCCGGGTAACGTTCAGTACACCCTAAACCATCGTCGCGGTTAGAGGATCTCTTGCACCTTTCTATTTGCACACGTGCATATAGACACACGCAGGCACGGAGACTGCACGCATATTATATCTACACATACGTATACACGTACATACGGTGTACCATACGCATGCACCAGCGTCCACCCACGCATTTGAGGGAAAACGCGTGGCTATTTACCCCCTATTTACGATACGATCGTCCGGCCAGTGTATCCGCTAGCGTTTGTTTATTCAGTCATCTATCCTGCTCTGCTCTTCCGATCCGTCAGTGATTTTCATTCATTCACACACACACACACACACACACACACATTTGCGTGTCTCTCCTCCCCTTCTCCGATGTATTCATTTATCGTCGTGTCCGCTCCATCCCTCGTACGCTACAGTGAAGTTCGAAATATATCCTCGATAATCTCATGTTGATTTATGTATGTGCCACAGCTTTTTTAATCACATTCCTGTGTCACGTACGAAGTCACGATCTCGCTTGAATCCAATCGGACTGAATATTTTTGCCCTTCGACACCACCACCACTACCGGCGTGGACCCTAAAATCCAGGCTGCGTGCACGTAATCCAGCACAGTGTCGTGGGACGAAAGTGGCGGGTGGTGTGTTTACTGTGGTGGCGGCGAGGGTATTATCCTGACGAAACTAAAACTGGTCAGGTCAGTAACACGGGGTGAGTCGACGAGATATCTTGGACTCTTCGTATCGCTTCTCTTCCGATTGTTTTTCATTTTGGATGTTGTAATTAAATAAATTTAATATTTTCAATGATACAAATGATACGAGCAAATTTATACGAGTATGTCTCAAATAATCTTTACAGTTTAAATTTTTTTAAAAAACATGTAAATTCTACACAAGGATTTTTTGGAACATTTTTTGTAATTATAGCATCGAAGAAATTTTAGTTTCATATATGTAGTTGGCATGAAATCAATTTAAATCATTTTGTTGTTTCTTGCATTCTTTTTAAATTTCATTATAATATTTCTCTCTCTTATTTCTCAGAAAAATCTTATAATATTTTATAAGTTATCTATATGTAAAACTGAAAATATTCGAAATCATATAGATAAAGCTTACTTTGTAATTTACAAAATTATTTTTAGGCATCATGGAAAAGAAATTAAAACCGTAAGAAAAAAAAGGGAAAGGGAAAGAGAATATAATCTTTTTATACATACAATATATTGGAATATCCACTGCAGATATTAATTATATTCTATTTATAAGCCATTGTTACTACGTAATAAAAACGTATATAAAATTAATTAAATCATACGGATATCATTTTCAACAATTGAAATAACAATTATCGCTATTAAAACAATATATACGTATACATTATTGACTACATTTACACGGCACCTTTAATTCATAGTTTAACACATCCGTAATTATGAAACTGGCCAATCATAATTATTCTATTTTTCACAGGAATATCTATGATTGATGAGGAATATCTATGAGTTTCTTAACAGATTAATAACTACAGTTATTAAGAGTGCCGTGTAAACGTAATCAGTATAATCAGTATAATCTCTAAACGTAATCTCTAAATATGTATTTTATTAATAATAAAAATCTCATTTTGTAATGCCTCTGAAAAACACGTATAAAACATAACCGTATGAATCGAGTATAATTACGGAGTATATTATGTAATACTTGAATTAGTGATAAAAATCATAGAAAATCCCTTTGTATCCCACATGTGCAACCGTTGTCGCGTGAAAACACGCGACTGCACTTTTTTTCTCGCTCTAGATTTTGGACGTTGACGCGCGTCGAAAGAACGCGGGAATGCGCGTCCCCGGTTACATTTACAGAAACATTAGAGAAATGATCGATACACGACAGGTCGCTATGACAAAAATAGACGAATGTTCGTAATGCATATAGAGGTAAATATGTTTCATCGCTGCCGTGCATACCGGCTATGTATAAGGTAGTAGATAGGCATATGCACGTACAGGGAAGGGAGGGTGCGTGACGCGCGACACGACGGGGTCGCGCAGGCGCTACCTGTAGACTCCGCGGAATACGTGATGATAAATACTAAATTTAACCCCCGGGTGAAACGGCGCGACGTCAGGCTATCCGGATCGATAACACTTTTCTGGCATCTCCCTTTCTTTTTTTTTATCGGTGAAACGTGACTTTGCTTATATAGGGCGTTTATGTATATAAATCGTTGACCGCAGAGGTCGACGGAGGCGCGTACCGTGTGATACATCCGATACCTATCGTGTGACAAAGCCTTTATTAAAATTCCGCAACGCTTAAAATTCCGCTCTATCGGGCCAAGACAAAAATTTGCGCGAGACACGGCGGAGAATGTTAACTATCTACTTGTTATAAAAATAGAGCCTTTAAATTCTGACAGGATTTTTAATATAATTAAAATCTTTTTTTTTTTAATTAGCAACGTAAAAAATTTTATGTATTCCATTAGTTAAAGATACTGTTATGATTTTGTAATAACTATTTTATACGATGTATGGCCGCATAGGTCAATATATTAAAATTAAACGCAAAATATTCCAGAATCGACCTTATACATAACGTTGTAATTTATACTATACGCGTTAATTAACTAACTTTCATTTAGTTACGCTTTATGAATACTTTATTATAAGATGAATACTGAAACTATCACAATTTATTATTTAATCACAGAAATAAAACCAAATATATTAATTTAATAAGATAAATTAATAACTCTCTAATAACATAAATTATATACAAAAGTTAGAGAAATTCTTATTTAACAGAATTAAGTTGCAAATAATCAATTTAATTTATTAAACAATTATTTACACAATTACTTTACACAATTTTTAAATAGTTATAAAATAAAATTGAAATTTTAAATTCGCTATTATAAAAGAACAAATACATTATTTATCTGATTATCAGTTGTAACACATATATATTTACATGTTAACAATTGGAATCGTATAACATCATTAAAAGCTATTATACGCATCATTTGATGATATGTAATAGCTTTTAATGATAAATTTATTTAATTGTATAATAGAATATATAATCAGCTTTTTATATATCTATATTGCTCTTTATATCCGTGAAAATGTCTGAAATATCAATATATTTCCGCTTATTCCACATATTTCCATATAAATGTCATGCATTTCACGTATATGAGAAATTATTAATATAATTCCAACGAACGTAATTAAACAATGTATATCATCCACGAAAATTTGAGACTAATCCAATCTATCAAAGGCAGTAATATTCAACCCAACATAAAGTATATATTTTATGTCATGTTCCATAATACTCTTTTAATTCAAAGATATGATAATAATAATAATATTGCATAGGATATGAAATAGGATTAAAAATATTATTTTATATACTTCAAGTGAGAAAAAAAGAAATGCCAAAACAGCCACAGGAAAAGATTACAATTATTTATAATCTTTCAATCAAGAAAGAAAATAGGATGCTAATCTAATTTATAAAAGATGGTCTCACTTTTTTCATTTTATGTACTTTCATCAGCAGTAAAAAGAATAAGAATAATAATAAAAAAAATTAAATTATATTTCTAAAAAGTAAATATATTACATATAATTTAAATTTAGATGTTTCAAATCTAAAATTTCTTATACGATTAAAAATTGCTAATCTTTCCTTCTTAACTTCTGTCTTCAAGAGATTGTCTCAATTTTTTAGTACCATTTTAAAGCATATGTACATATTTTATATATATATATATATATATATATATATATATGTACATATATATGTATTATAAACTGTTTACATATCTTGTTATAAATAATATAATAACAACTCTTTTTGAACTTGTTATGAAAAGAACATGAAATATTACACTTAGATCAAAAATAAAATTTGTATTCTATGGAATCCGTTACACACCTTGACATACAATATATTTAAAATAATTTACATGTGAACAAATGCAAAATATTCTATCAAATACGACATGATAAAATGCATTTATTTATACACAAGCATTTACCACGTGTAACGCTGTTGTATTAGACTCGTAAAGAAGTTTATAGAATTATACACTAAAATATATTATTGCAAAATTATCAAAATTATATTTATTATATCAAGTTTTACAAAAATAAATTAGACCATTATTGTAATAAATTGAAAAAAAAGTACAACTTGTTGATTCTAAGAAATATAATAAAACAACATGTTTGATATATACATTCTCTCTCGTTCTTTTTATTTTTTTCTATTCTTTTTTATTAAAGAACATCTTAGGAAGATCTATTCTACCTCTCGAGTGGCCCGTTGTACCATCACCTTTATTCGCACAAAGTCTATCGACGAGCTTGGCGTTTGGTGTCTTTAAATCATACGCCCATCCCAACCAAGCCATGAAATCTATAAAAGCGGTAGTTAAATTGAGACGGTAGAAGCCAAGCTCCGCAGCCTTATAGTCCCACGGGAAGCAATGATGGTAATTGTGCCAACCCTCACCCATGGCAAAGAAAGACACCACAGGATTCTCCGTTGACTTAAGAGTTCTAGAACAGAAAAAAAGAAAAAAGAAGTTTTCGCCGTTTGATCCAGATCGGCTACACAAATAAACTCTTGCCGGAATATCATGCAACAGATTATTTAAGCGAAATAGCACTTTTTACAACTTTTTTCTTCTACAATATTATAACTATAAAATACAACATTTAATAAATATATTTATTTATGAATGTTTAACATGTTTATAATACATTTGTGTGTACTTTACTTTAAAAAGTAGGGAGGGGGCTGTAAGAAAATTTCTTATTGTTTATAATATCGATTTCTTCCGTGGGAGAAAATAATTTTCTTCAAAATAAAATAAAAATCTTTAAACTTTTTTTATAAGATTTTTTATGATTTTAAATATGATTTTATAATGTTTAATGTTATGAGAATTATGAATAATATAATAATTATGAAATGCGTTAAAAATGATTTTTGATATATTTTTTTAATCAAAGTATTGATTAAAAAAAATAATATTGATTATGATATGAAATAATATTGATTATGGATATTCTAAAAAAAACATTATCTTATTTATCTAAAGACATCTCTCGATCATTCCGATTAAATCCTCATTAAATTGTGTATCAAAATATGTAATCTTTTTAAATTAGAGTTTTTTTGTTTATATCTGAGTATGATCCGAACATTATACTGATTAATTTTAATGATAATCGTATAAACATGATCTCCAAAGATTGACGCGTACCTGTTGTACGGTCGATTGCCCCACAAGTGAGCGAAACTATTGACAGAGAAGGTTGAATTCAGCGCCCACACATAGCGGATAATTACGCTGCTTATGCTTATGTCCCAGGTTTCGTTCCATACATAGACCGGTACTATAGCCGGCAGGACAAAGCACAGTGGCACCATAATCAGAGCGTAATATCTGCAATAAAGAACATTCTAGTGTTCAGCAAGTGTTACACATATGCAAAGTTCAATACGTGTAATCGCATCCCGTTCCTTTACGACCGTGTGAACCAAGCGTATAAATCAAAATAAATTGCGATACAAGCGTTCAATTCCGTTCTTTGATGAGACACTTTACACTGATTGATTACTACTTAATCTTTCATCTCGGGGAACAACGTGTCACGCAATTTCAAACACTGCGGATAATTACGAAGCGATTTCGCGAGCAATCCAACTCAATCATCGTGATCTTTTTTTTACGAACATCGAACTTCATTTCCTATTTATTTTTTACAGCTCTGAACATAAATTGTGTAATATTATCTAGGTTTTGTTCTTCACGAGCATCTCTTCAAGTTTCCTCTCCTTTTATTTCAAGTCTTCATTTATCACGAATATAATGAGAAACTTGTAAATTATTCCTATAGAATTTTTTCTAGACATTTTCTCATTTGCGCTTTTTTATTTGTTGTTTATATTTGTTGTTTTTTTTGTAGCAAAATAAAAATTTTTTTTCAAGTTCTTTTATACTATGTATTAAAAATAATATACAATAATAAGGAAAAATAGAGAGAGAGAGAGAGTAATTTTATCTTGAAAAATATAAAAATAGATTTGAAATTGATAGATTCTATTGGAAGTATATTTAAAAGATCGTATTTTGTTACGGCAATTGATGATAATATAATTGAAATTGAAATATGTCGGTAAATTCGATCGTAAGTCGATTATGCGACTAATTACATTATTAATTACAATAGTAATTAATTACATTTTTCGAACGTGAACACGTTTTATCACAAATTAGTAAAGAATGTGTCGTGCCGAATTATTAAACTCACTTGTCAACAAAACGTATTACGGAATCAGCAGCGATATCGCTCATATCCACATTTTTACCGTATTTTTTAACTGCTGGATGATGTTTCATCATTAACCAGCCAATGTGTGAGAAAAAAAAGCCGCGGTTAGCATTATGTGGATCCGCACACGTATCTGTGTATTTATGATGTGTTCGATGAACACGAAGCCATTTAGACGGATGAGTCTGCGAAATAGGAAAAATTTTTAATAATTAGAATTGAATTAAAACGAATGATGATGTTTTTCAATGTCGAAAGTTTCAGTGCGAGCTTATATACATAAAACAATAAACAAATCAAGATTATTCAAACATTTTGACATTTACTGTAGTCATTCTCATAATCATTGACTTGTTTATTGTTTTATATATAGGTATAAGTTGACACCTAACGCGGTTCAAATAATCTTAATATTGAAATATTTAAATTTATGTTCTTAAAACTTTTTTTTAAAGTTAATTAATTAGTAAATATTTTTAATACAATATATAAAAAATTAAGGGAATACTTCTTCTGCCTACAAAAGTAGACAATTTTCAAAAGAATATAACTTCAAAATTAATCACAATGTAGAACGAAATATATTTTAAAGTTTGAAGTCTTTATTTTTCAGATCAGTAGTTTACATAGATAACGATTTGACTGATTTTTTACGGAGTTACATGGATACAAATGGAGATTCGAAATCTCAAAATTGTTTATAAATTTTACAAAGTTTTATGGTGTAAATTAAAAATTACATGAAAGCAATTTACAGCTTTCGAAAAAGTGAATCTTTAATTTGTTGAATGTTGTACGATTTTTTTACCGAGTTATTCATCAATGACACAAAAAGCTTCTTTTTTACTTTGATTGTTTACAGAAAACAAACGGAACATTGTTGGATATTCTTTAAAAAAGAATGGAAAGATACATTTTCTCTAAGTTGCACCTATCATTTTTTTTATATAAAGAAACTTTTTGTGTAAACTTTGCTTAAATGAGGGGCTAAAAATTAAACGATTAACATATTATTATTTAACTATATATCCTGGCGAACACATTAAAAATATTATAATCTTAATCATTCATATCCTTCGTATTCGAAATAACGTTGCGTAAAATAACATTTATTTGATTCTATCGCAGTATGTCTGTGTATGTGTACGGTGTATATGTTATGTAATATGATAGAGAAAATTCAGAATTGCTTAATCTTCTATGAGCAGAGTAAAAAGAAACTTTTTGCTGCAATGTTGAACAACTCGGTGAAAGAAAATTGTATAACGCTCAACAAGTACAAAAAAAAAGAAAAAAATAAAGATTCGTCCTTTTGAAAGTTGTAGACTGCTTTCATGTACGATTTTTAATTCACACCATAAAATTTATAAAAAATTTCAGATTCAATAGATCTCCATTTGCATATCCCTATAACCTTACATAAAAAGATCAATCAATTTATTATTTAAATTATATCGATTTGAGACTATAATAGAAACTACAAGCTTTATACTTTTTGGATCATCTCTTTGGATGATTATTTTTGATAAAATGACACTCTCTTGAATACTGCTCTATTAAATATTTGGAGGAATAGGTAATCTCCTTCAATCTTTTGACATACTATAATGTAAAATGTTCTGTTTTTACTTTACAATACTATCACATTTGAGGATTTCTATTGCAAACAGAAATAGTTTTGAAAGTAATAGCTTGTGATAAATTATAATAAATTTTAATGTAGGTTATTAACTGACCAGATATATAAACGATTGTAATATTTAAGAATCTTACCTGACCAGCCAAGCAATATAATAAAACAAGTAGTATTCTAAGTGGCAATTTGGCGCTATAGCTCCTATGTGCCCAAAGACGATGAAGACCAGCTGTTATGCCAAAACCAGCAGAAAGTAAATGTAAGATTGCTGAAAAAAATAAGTAAATAAAACAGGAGCAACATCAGATCTTTTCTTTCATTGTTTACCATGTATTAATGATAATGATAATAAAATGAAAAAATATTTATAGGAACATGTCAAAATATTAAAATAATTTTTAGTTTATAAAGAATTAAGAATAAATGATTTTTTTTAAATTAAATTTGAAATGTACAAAGAAATAATTTAAATAAGAAATAATTTTATTTTTTAATTAATTTCAGTGAAATTTAATTTAACATATTTTAATTTTAATTTAAAATTTTGTCCACTAAAATCTTAAACTAAATTTGGAAATATTTAGAAATGTGAAATTAGAGGTACGATGAATAATAATTTCTCTTGATATTTCTGCTGAAAAAAATTGACTATAAATTTCACTACAAAAAACGCGCTTACATTAGGCTTTTTTCATTGATTCCAATGTATTCAATACAATATTCAACGAAATAGTATCGAAATGATATATGTATATGAGACATATATATGTACATATAAATGAAATTATGATGGAAAATTAATTGATTTAGTAAATACGTACACCACATCCAGGTCCAAAATTTCGCTTCGCGATATCGCGTGGCAAACAAATAGATCGCGACGATATGGAGAACGACGATGACAATGATATTACGCCAAATTAATGGCTGTTCCGCCGGCATGTGCTTCGGTGGTTGATTGAGATTCGAATCTCTGCCATTTTCCGTTCCCGGTTGCACTAACATTTGATTTTTATTGCCCTCGTATTTGGTTATCGTTGAACTGTACATTGCTAGAAATATTTGTAACAATATTGGCATTTTTATTTCATCCATGTTTTAACTATCGTTTATAATTATTTTGTATGCGCATTTATATATATATATTGCGATAAAAGATTTTTAAAAAATTGCACTATCTCGAGAGAAATAAATAAGATAAATCATAATTTAGTTAGTTTATCTTATAATATATTATTTTTTCGGGCTTTAGCAAATCCTTATTCTATTGTCTAATCTTAATATATCTATTTACAAAAATATTGTTTATGTTTAGTACAAAAGATTGTATTTTTATAAATTTACAGAATAATTCTATTTAGCAGATTTAAAGCAGATTTAAAAAAATAAATATATCGATCTCTAATATAATCAATGTATTTAAGTACTTTAAAAAAAATACGAAATTTATAAAAAGTAAAAAAAAATCTATAAAGTAAAAAGCATAACAAGTAAAAAAATATGAATTTACATCTATATATTTACATCTATATATTTGACAGTATTAAAAAATCAAAAATTTATCTTAATATTAAAAAGTAATGATATACATCATAAAGATGAATCAATTACATATGAAAAATAAACTTTCAAAATGAATTTTGTCCAAAATATCATTTTTTAAGTTAGAGATGGCATAGTGTTCAATAAAAAAAAATGAAAGACACATATTATAAACTAACATTGAAAAGCATTTTCTCAACATCAATTTATATACTGAAAAAAATCAAGACATTTGATGTGCGTTATGTCCTTTAACTAGAGAGACAAACAAAATGCAATTGTTTAACATTATTAGAAATTATTTAGCAATTTTATTTAACATTTTACATCTTACTGATTGCAATGGTTATTTTTTGTAAAGAGCGTGGTTTCTTTGTGGCTTTTTTTCCCGTTTTCTGAAAATTATAAATTTTGAACAAAACATGTTTTAAAAGTTTACTCCTCATATTACTTAACATGTTATTTACAAAATTATATTGCGAATCTATAATCTAAGGATTTCATTATATCAGTTTCCTTATTAGGATCTCGTGTTAACAAGCATCCATTGTTAGCTATATAAATGCCATCTCGATATTTCGACGTGTAATTATCCGTTTTAAATGGACGTCTAAATCGCAGTATCGACGAATGAGACACTTTTTCTAGCTCACATGTAAGTCAACGTGCGATACGCATTTCGTATCGTTGCATCGTACCACTAATAACGAGCGTAATTTCAACATCTGCAACTCTCTCGTGACAAAGTCAGTAATATTCCCGCACTCCTACTCGAAATGCGAGAACGCAGGTTCGTGGTCAAGGCAATTACGTATCACGCATTGCTAACCGATTCGTTTCGCCAAGATATGTTTGACGTGAAAATCAACGTGAAATGTATATCTATATACACACACACATATATATATATATATATATATATATATATATATATATATATAAAAAATTATATATATATATAATGATATATTTTTATTATAAATTTATATAAAAGATCACACACACACACACACACAAAAAATAAGTTTTAAAAT
>Ga0157363_1005322_pt1 | contig 11975 bp, 7 predicted proteins | sample AttsexASBM1_FD_111477 | JGI IMG/M metagenome (GOLD analysis project Ga0157363, IMG submission 111477) | Fungus gardens microbial communities from leaf cutter ant in Ribeirão Preto, State of São Paulo, Brazil - Atta sexdens ASBM1 | ecosystem: Host-associated > Fungi > Mycelium > Unclassified ...
GTATAAGCTTAAATCCGCTGTTTTTTAGTCAGAAAAACACATTTTTTTTCCTAGGAAGCAAAAACAAATTTATTCAAAGTACTTGCCCTCGCTAACTATACATTTTTCCCATCTTTCGGGCAAAACCACTCATCAAGCCATTTTCGGACGTCTTCGTAAGAATCGAAATGCCGCTCAACGAGCGCATGGCCCATCGACGAAAACAGATGATAGTCCGAAGATGCCAGGTCTGGTGAGTAAGCGGGATCGGGTAGCATTTCCCAGTTGAGTGTCTCCAAGTAGTTTTGGACCATTGTGCGATGGTGCGTTGTCGTGAAGGAAAATCAGCTTGTCATGTCTTTTCCGATAATTCGGCCTTTTTTCACGCAGAGCACGGTGCAATTTGATCAGTTGTTGGTGGTAGCGATGAACATTAACAGTTTCACCAGGTTTTAACAATTCGTAGTAGATGACTCCTGATCCCACCAAACGCACAGCACCGTCTTCCGTCCGAAGCGATTTGGTCTTGAGAAAGATGTTGATGGTTGGGCGGGATCAATCCAAGATTTCTTGCGCTTAGGATTCTGAAAATAGATCCTTTTCATCGCCTGTCATAATTCGATGCAGGAACAACTTACTTTTTTGTCTGGCAAGCAGAATTTGGCATGTGTTTTGGCGTCGCTCCATCTGCCTATCGTTCAATTCATGCGGCACCCATTTTCCGATCTTTTGAACCTTCCCCATGACATGTAGCCGCATGGAAATAGCTGCTTGAGAAACACCCAATTGCTCGGCAAGCATTTTTTGCGATTAAGTATCGTCCTCGTCCAAAAGAGCCTGCAATTGACAGTCCTCAATATTCCTGGGCCGATTTTCACGCTTCTTGTTACTCAGATCAAAATTGTCGTCATTGAACCGGCAAATCTCTGCACGTTGTTTCCGATAAAGCATTGTGGTCATAGACCTCCACAAGCATTCGATGCGATTCGGCAGCCGATTTCTTCAAATTGAAACAGAAAAGCAAAGCTTCCTGCATATGCTTTTTTTAGCAAAAAACTAGAAATGATTACGAAAGAAAAAATGTATGTTGTTGTATGAAATTGCTGATATGCACTGGTTAATGTTGACAGATGTCAAACACATAAAAAAAAGTGTGTTGTGTGCCCAGGGTAGCTTTGTACGCTCACTAATGCCATCTATGAGCGGATTTAAGCTTATACCTGGTATATAGTTGCTCTTCTTTATCTTGTTCATTCTTAATCAACGCCAATACCGTATCCTCAATAATCATTATGGGAAATCTACTCAATGCATCGACTCGTATTCAACGTGTCTTATACATTTACCTGTCCGATATTCGACTTCACACTCGAATTCTTTCAGCATGAGTGGCCATCTTAAGAGGTAGATTTTATTTACTAAGTGTCTTTTGAAATGCTTGACAGTCAGTTATGATTTTGAATCTAATTCCTAACAAATAGAAACTTCTTTCGTTTATCGTTTTGATTATCGCTATAATTTCGAGCTCAAAGGAACATCATTTCTTTTAGGCATCGGTCTTGCTCATATAATAAATCGGATGGAAATCTTTTTCATTGACTTTTCTTTATAGGAGGACCGCTCCATATTCTTTATTCGCGTCGGTACATAATTTGATGACCGCGGATGGGTCATATAGAGTCGAAGAATTGGCTCTCTCGACAATGCATCTTTCAATCTATTGAATGCAGCTTGTTGCACCAACCCGAAACAGAAATGTTGTTCCTCTTTTACCTCATACAAAGGATATGCTATCTGAGCGTAGTCTTTCACGTAGAATTTCCTGAAATAGCTCGTGAGACCCAAAAAAAAGCTCTGCAGCTATTTCAACGACTTCGGCTAAGGGAAATTCTAAACTGCACAGATTTTAGTTGGGGATGATTTGACGCAGCCATTTCCAATAATATGTCCTAGGAACTCGACCTGTTTCTGTAAAAACTTGCATTTTTTTCAATTAATGCTTAAATCATGATTAGCGGCAACAGTTAATACTTCAGATAATTTACAAAACGCGTCTTCTTTACCCAGAATGATTAAATCGTCCATATATGTGAGAATCACTGATCTCCGGAGATCACGGAATACTTCAATGAATCGTAAGAAGTTAGGCTATTACATAATCCGAAAGGTGTCTTCATGAACTCATATTGGTCATTTGGCGTAATAAAGGCTGTATACTTTTGGCTTTCTGCTTCTACCGGTACATGGAAAAACCCATACTTTAAATCGATGATGAAAACATTTGAAAGTTAACTAACGCGTCTATTCTACTGTCTATCAGTGGCATCGAATATTTATCGCGAAATATTTTCTTATGTAAGGCCCGATAATCTATACAAACGCAACTATACAATAGAGCCGTCTTATTTTACAATAACTACAGGACTAGCACTACTTGCTGTGGCTGAGTTTAATTATGCCTGCTTCTAACCACTCGTCTTCTTGCCTGTCTAAAATGTTCTTTTCCTTCGGAGCGAGCCTACGTGGCAAATGAACGGGCATTCGATCCTTTAGTATGATCTTGGTCTCTATTAGTAGGTATTATTAGTAGATACTATTAGTAGTATGGTAATCTTCACATTATTCTTTGGATGATGCTCTCTAATTAACGTTTCGACTCTGCTTCGATACGGCTCTACAATTTCGATTTCCTCGACGATGACATAATTTATAGCTAATTTTTCGAATCCATTTAGCTGATCATCCTTATCGACGGTAGCTTCCGTGTGTTTTGAGGGCGGTATCTTCAGTCAAAGACTGAGACCATTTGACTTCGAATCTTCCTTTCTTTAGTAACCTCGATATCTTCCAGGAAACCGTGTCCGAGGATCAACTCAGCGGTCATAGAATGCGTAGGGACTACGTATGCTTGAATTTTGTAAGCATCTCCTTAGATAGAGAACCTCAGGCGAAAGGTATCCATCGTCTTCATTTCCCAGCTCTGTAAACAACTGAGTCGTATTGCTTAATTTGGACTTGCCGATCTTCTTGTACACATCATGATGCATCAGGTTTGCGTCACTGCCCGTATGTCAAACTGGCAATCTCTCTATTGAGACAAATTTGTTACTGACATCATTGATGTAGTTTATTTCGGTGCTTCTGGTTGTTGTAATCGTGTACATTTTGGAGCGATGTGCCCATATTCGTTGCATTTGAAACACTTCGGCCCTTGTCAGCATTCATATTTTTAACATCATGTTCTGTAGAATCAATTGAAGCAATGTTTTTTGCCAACTGGCTAAATACTTGATCTGCACTTGATTTGTACTTTCGCCGCGCCTTTTGTACTGTCTTTAACATTCTCCTTCTTAATGGTTGTTTTCTTTCGCTGTGTTTTTTCTTTGATGCGATCGTACACTTTGAAACATTTTTTCAATTCGCGTATCGTTTCCGCGTTATACAATACAACACCATCTTATTGCACTCTTCGTCGTCTATGATGTGTTGGACGAGGGCATCTTCTAGGTCTGTAACGGTGATCTCTTGCATCGCGTAGATGTACTGTCGGCTACTTTCGGTTGATTGTCATTTTCATCTGTATAATTGATTGTATATCGTCGTATTGATTAATTCAGTTTTAAATTCTCTCATCAGATGGTGTTTGAGCGTATTCGAAGAAATGATTCCTTTTATCGGACGACACGAATTGTTTCGCTGATCCCTTTAGCATGCGCTTGCCATAAACTAACTTCTGTAAGTCATCCCATAGGATGTTCATGTCTTCGAACTCTAAGATTCAATTGTAATTTCCCATTGTAATTTATCATCGCCAATAAAGTACGATAAGCTGCCTTCTACATCTTTGATCGTGAAATTATTCCTCTGCGATTGGCGGTTGACTGATTCCGATACACCTTGTCTTCGTCCAATGGAAACATCGATGTCCGATACGTTGTCAATATAACGTCTCGATCTCTTGGTTGTCTTCTTCGTTCGCGTTCGCCATTCTGTCACTGACTTCGTGCTCTGCATTTTACCGATCAATATCTTCTGCCATGCATTCTGCGTCTTTTCTTCGTCATCCGTCGCTACTATCTGACTCGTCGCCCGTTGTACATATTATCCTCTTTATTATTCGCGGCATCTTCAGCTCTTCGCAGTCTTTCTTTCAATTGGCTTTTATTGCCGGTCGCCGATATCTCGCTTTCGCAATTCGTCTTTGAGATCAGTTAGTTTCATTTCGTTCAATAACTAATGTGAATTCTTCGTCTGTCTCTTTTTGTGCCTTCCCTCTTCTCGTTGTCTCTGTCGAGCCAATGTCTTGTCCTGACGAGCCTTTCCCGCCATCTTTGCCGTTGCTCTGCGAGAGGCATTTTTACACGTACTTGTTTTCAACTTTTATTTCAGAACTGAGGCGCTCACACAACTGCACAATTGAGATTCTGACAACTGTTTAACAGTTTTACGACTCGCCACTGCGCGGCCGTGGATTCGGAATCGATGTGCGATCACTAATACTTGTCGCGTCGGCCCACTTACCGCGCTCGATTTACAAGCAATTATCTCGCCGATCCCGGACGAGCTCCCAAAAAGAAGATGTGTGAGAATCTTGCAGGAAGATAACGCTTGTCGGTAGCTTAACACAGTTTATTGATACACGAAGTATAAAAGATATACTCTTCTCAATCGCACGCTGTCGTCATGCTTTGTTGACGATCGAATTGAATCTAATCTAATCTTACCGACACAACGATTATCGCCGACTTCCTGCGATCGTTGGGCCTCGTCGTCCGCAGCGCTCTGCACATCATAAGCTGAAGCTTGTTACCGATGGGAAGCACGATTCCCATATGTATTGTTTTCAACTTATTGACAATTTACTGTCATTGGAATCTAATGTGAGTTAGCAGGAGCGCAAATAAATTTGAGTTTACGAAATTGTAAGAATATACATTGAAAAATAATAAACTCGTCACGTTGACAGCACATTATGCACGTATGATGACAATTTGTCAACAGTTTGCTGAATTCTAAGGAAAACTTTACGTGACAGATCAGAACAACAGACAGTTTGTAGAAACATCTTGGCTTTAGTTTAGTGAAATTGAATGCAGAATAAGTGACAGCAAAATGGCAACATATTATTCTTATTTAGTTATCTGGATTATGTATTTCTATAACGAAGAAAAAACAAATATAATAAAAATATTTTATTTTCAAATGTTTTACTTTATTATAGGGTGAATACACCTGTGACCACTTTAACCATTAAATTTAATACTATATCAGAATAAAATTCAATAAGCGTGCCCATAAGTAGAGGCATGCTTTACTAGTAATGCAGAATAAGATTAGATAACAAGTTTAGCGGGGAATAAGACAAGAGAAATTGAATTTTATATACTAGTATACTATAAAGTTCAATATCTGACTTAATTAACATAAATATCATTTAAAAAATATTTTATATAATATTATTAAATTGGTAAAATTTTTATTTAAAGGAATTCTCTCCAATGACCTCGATCTGATTTTGAGTAACCTCCAACAAGTTTTGGCCGTCGCATGTCCTTCGTTAAAAACCAAAAAAATTTGAAAAATAATTTCTTTTCTATTACATGATTTTACATCGCGGACATTTTGTCTAATTACACCTTTCTCGCATAAATAAGAAAGTCCTGAGTGATTTCCTGCAAAAATTAAGTGGGGGACGGCATTGGTTTTAACGAAGGATAAACGATAGTTAAAACAAGCTCTATTGAAGATTACTCAGTATTATGATCTTGATAACATATATTAAGGTCGAGATCATCGGAGAGAGTTCCCCTAAACAAGAGTTTTAAATTTTACACTATATCAGAATAAATTAAATTTTACACTATATTAAAATAAATTAAATTTTACACTATATCAGAATAAAATTTAATTTCTCTTGTCTCATTCCCCGCCAGACTTGCGATCTAATCATATTCTGCATTACCAGTAATGCGTGCTCCTGCCCATAGGCAGATAGGTAACCCAACTTATTGAGTATATTATAATGGAAAAAAATATTTGGAACGGGATATTAAAATGGATCCTGTATATTTCAAATAATATTTATTATATAATATAAATAAATTTTCATAAGTAAGGACAAAAGACTCATAGTATCTACATATAAACACATTTCTTTCCGTATAACAACATTCGACTATCTTGAAAATATAAGCGATATAATGCAATATACATAAAAGTGCCAAGAATATCATATATAGCACTTTTGTGGCAATATATGGCAGTATATCAAATATCTCGAGAAACTTTATATCTAAGCATGTTTATGTATCTCGGAAAAATCGCTCACGCGATAGAGGGTATGGTCAACGCAATGTTGCAAATGCTTTGAAGCATTTTTTTAATTGGTCAGTTTAAAATTTTTTTTTCTAATTGATCAATCAAACGTTTCAAAGCATTTGTAGCGAGACTTTAACTACAGTCAGAATGGTTATTGTCAATACAAATCAATACAAATTGACTTAACATTCGAAACATGTTTTCCATTCATTCGCGATTATCTCATTCTCGTAGAATAATTCATTCAAGTCATAACAAGTCATACGCATATACGCTGACACACGCACAAGCGCGTACCTTGTATGAAAATATGCTAAATGTTAAACAAAAATTGATTAAAGCCTGCACTTGACATAGAAAAATCAATCATATTTTTAAGCTCGGTGTTTGTGTATATAACTGCGATCAATAATTTAATTTAATAGTAAATCTATGAATCTACAAAATAAAATAGATCATAATTCTCAACTGTTTGTCGTACATGTATACCTAAAATGTCGATCTTCTTAGCATTTTCTGAAAAGTATAAAGCGTTAATATGATAAAAATGATACCACAATATACCATTCAAATTCATATAACTTACCGATAATAGATTCATGTTTAGTTATCAATTCTTCCCGGATCTTCCTTAAAAGGTAAAACTATTTGATTGATATAAATTACGACATCAGTTTCAGAAGTAGGCTTAATAAGATCGTAACAAAGCTTTCAAATATATTTTCTCTGTCAAACGGAACAAATAATAATTAGCGACTGTCTATTAATTATACGTTAATTATACGTTATCTCACTTATATTCCTAAATGAATGCTCTACAAAAATTAAATTATCTACCATTTACAGTTTTTATTTTTTATTTAAATTAAATACAAATGCGATTGCAATTCTTTCTTAGAAAAACGAAAAGATGTTTCAATAATCAATCTTAAAATGATTCAAATTAATACAGTTGCTATACTAAACTGTTCCAATTTTCAAAAATAAAGTTTTTAATATTTTAGTTAGTTGAAGTAAAGTCGACGAATCGCACCAATCTTCAATAATATTTGAAAATGAGAAAAGTTTCGTAAAAAAGGTCTCACACATAATAATAAATAGATAATAATATTACTTGTATACCATAATAATAATTTACCATTTAATTTTACCAATTAATTCAGAATGGATATTGCAATAGCTTCTGTCAGACTTCGGAAATTGTTCGTTGCAGTTAAACAGAAATGTAAACCATACGTGAATTTGACAGTCCCAAATTTTGTTCCAAACATTCTTCCGTAAATTCCATTTGAGAAAAATCTTTTTGACATTTTCTGGATTCATTAATAAGAGACTTTACCATAAGCAAATCTCGATAGGAAATTTTTCATATGCATCATGAAATGTATCTTTAAATTAATGCTTCATATGTTTGACGTTATAATCATCCTGATCCAACGTATCAATGTATTCCACAATCGATTGCATAATTACAATTTGCTCAAAATTGTAATCTCTATGTAACTCTCAACTTTCTCATTGGACATACTTCGAGCCAAATATCAGACATTAGTGGCATCAATAAATTTACATATTTTACAAATTCTTCTATAGGTAAGGTTTCTTTCTCACGATTACCTATCAAGATCATATCTTCGTCAAGATTAATTACACAAAATTGAATCGCACTATCGTTATAAACTGGAATATATTTTTTCGTTTTCACAAATGGAGGCATAATCGATCGTGTATTATACAAGTTTTCTGTAATTAACAAATTTATTTTTGGAATGTAACGTCATTAATTGTGCCACAAAGCTATCTTCATTATAACCTGCATATCATACCCAAAAAATTAGATAAGATTTTATTTAGTACCTTTCGCCAATGCACTATTACAATTTTGTACAAGCACATCTAAGAAAAATAAAAAATCTTCTTTCACACGTGGATCAATATATGTCATTGCATAGCTCAGATACGATATATTATATAATTTCATGCAAAGATGTCAACTGTTCATTTGAGATAAGGCTAAGAATAAAATTAAGTGCATGAAATGAATTTATTTCTTTCTCTTTATCTAGAGATGAAAGCTGCGATATCATGTAACAAAGAATTCAATTGTAAATGTAAATATTTTAGATAATTTTGAAACAAGATGTCTTTTAATTATTTTAAAGCATCTTGTCTCACATCAACATTCGGTAATTGTTGAATTTAGCCTTCTTGAAGTTGATAAAATTAGACTCATTCGATGCGTTTTTGCACTACATGAACAAATGGTAAAAAAATGGCAAAAAAGTCGCTCTGCCCCGCGAACCGAGTTATTAATTGTCAAAGTTGACAAATATCCAGATTAGGAAATCTGTTGCATCGATGTTGCATAGAGAATTAAACAAATTTTCTGCTTTATAGACAAATATTTAACCAAGACAAATACTCTACTGTAAAAATAAAATTTATATAATAAAATAATTTGTATTCTTAAAACAAAGAATGTGAGTAATTATGCAGAAAACGGCCGATTATAATGAAATTAGGCTCATTCGATGCGTTTTTGCGAAATGAACGAATCTGGCAGAAAAAAGTGTCGCTCTGCCTCGCGAATCGAGATATTTAGCTTTAAAGTTGACAACTGTGTAGGTTAGGAAATCTGTCATACCGACTACATGTAGGGTTATAAGTATGGCCTTCTTCATGCTCTCTGACCTCATTCGCATGCTTTAGTTGTCTGATTGGTAAGTGAAAAATGTAACAAAATCTGAAATAGATTTTCTTTTATTATAACTGTTAAGGGATCGTATTAAGATGAAACTGCACGAATTCTTAGCATTGACTTACGACAGAGAAAGATTAATACATTTTTTATACCAATCTTATAATGTCCTAAATGCAATAGTGAATTAATAATTAATAAAAATACTCATTTATTTCGTTGTTATAAAGTGTATTATGAAAAAGATCAACATAAAAAAAGAATTAAAAAAAAATTGTTTTAAAGCATTTGCTAAAATAGATATATGGTTTGCTGAAACAAAATTAAGCTTAGAAATTATATACAGATTAATTGCTTATTTTGTTATATTAAGAGCTTCATGACAAGAATTTTTTGTGTGTAGAACTTGAACTTTTTAGCAATTCAGTGTAGATTGGATTTCCTTTTGCCAAGAAGTAAGTATGATGTTATACATTTATTAATATAATGTATTCATTTTTACCAATATATTCATTATATTATTATTCAGTATATATACTGTTAGTAATTTCAATAATGAATAACATTAAACATTAATAATATTTATGTCGAAAAAAAAATTGGTTTACATTTATTGGGCTACAAAAAATTCAACAAAACTTGTAGGACCAAATAATATTGTTGAAATTGATGAAGCAAAAATCGACAAAAAAGGAAATATAATCGTGGTCGAATTATCGATAAAAAATGGATTTTCGGTGGATATGAATACAGGACAAATATTTCTTGTATCTGTTGCAGATCGCACAGAAGAAACTCTTCTTCAACTTATTGAAGAATGAATTTTACCTGGGATAACATATAGCAATAAAAGCAGATTGTTGGAAGTCTTACAAGAATTTAAACAGTTTTCAACATCTGACAATAAATCACTCTATGAATTTTGTTAATCCAGATTCCGGTAGAATATATTTTAAATATAAAATTATACATTTCTTGTGAAATATACATAAGAAAATGAAAAAAATGTTATGTCAAATTTTCAAAAATCATATACATTATTTTTATTTCTTTAGGAACCCGTACTCAACATATTGAACGCATTTAGAGAGAAGTTAGAAGTAATATCCCATGATATGGAACATGTGAACATTGGGTGGGCTGAATATCTCTTCAATGCGTTCATAAATATGACGAGCGATTACGTAATTTCTTCTGTGCAATTGCAGAACTATATGCCGAACTATATGCCTTTCAGAATGAAACAGATATTTCAGAGACTGCAATATAAATTATATTTTCATAAAATTATAAGTATATGAAATATTTTTGTTTTATATTTTATGTATCTATATTTTTAAATATATATATATGTTATTTTGTTGTTTTAACATATATATTATTGTGGTTTAGAATTAAATTGACTGTCATTCTATCTCCCCGCCCCCCCCCTAGGAAGATTTACTACTTTAAAAACACAAATTCACTGCTTTACAAACAGATTCACTATTTAAAAAATAAATTATTTTATTTCTTTGTTTTAAAGTAGTGAATATGTTTGTAAAGCAGAACTTGTTAAAGCAGAAAATTTTAAAGCTGAAAATAGCTTGTTATTTAAAATGTATACTTTAATATGGATTAAAATTAAATCCAGCATTTCCTTAAAATAAATGCTGTAACTATAAATGACTCCGCTGTTGTCCAAATTCTTAAAAATTTTCAGTTACAAATATTTCAAAATTCAAAATGTGTATTATTACATTTGTTAATTAAAATTTAATATTACCTCGTGATTTAAATAACTAAATGTCGTGAATCTCTCGTTTCCGTTTTTGTATGCCTTTTTTAATATAAAAGATAAAATATTGTGTAAAAAATCTTCTGAGATGTATAAAAGCTAAGTTGACAAATATCATTCGATTATGATCCGTTAAATTACGATCCCAAAACATTTTTCGATCAACTTTGGCCACGAGTTTGCATTTCCAATAACTTTGATGCCAAGCCAAGGATTTTTATATATTTGCTTAAATAAACTTTTGAATTTTTCAATTTCATCAAATGAATCCGCAGCAGAGAAGGATTTCGACTGCCTACAAAAACTCGCACATGTAATCACAAACAACGCATGCTCATATCCGCAGTCAGAAATGGAATCGACATCGAATCGATAGTCGTCAAATTTAAAGCTAAATATCTTGGTTCGCGGGGTAGAGCAACATTTTTTTTCTGCCAGATTCGTTCATTTCGTGTAAAAACGTGTCGAATGAGCCTAATTTCATTAAAATTGGTCGACCGATTTTTACATAATTAACAGAATATGTTCTTAAAACAGAGAATTTATGTAATTGAAGAAGAAAATACTTATTCTAGCTTCAATTACATGTTCTTCTATGCCATCAATGTGACAGATTTCCTAACTTGAATATCATCAATAACTTTAACGATTAATATCTCGATTCATAGGGTAAAGCGATACATTTTTTTTTGCCAGATTTGTTTATTTCGTGCAAAAACGTGTCGAATAAATCTAATAATTTGTAATTGCAGAAGCAGAACCCAATCAGAAATGATAATGAAATTGACATCGAAAATTCAATGTCGATTCCAATATCATTTCTGACTGGGAAAATCACTTATGTGTCCCTCTATGTCATCGATATGATGGCTTTTCTATGGTAAACTCTATCTCACTTTAATTTCAAAAGTATATACTAGTTATCATCAGCTACAGAAAATATAATATTAGGTGTACAACTTTGCTTCCGCCGTTTTTTTCCGAAATTCGAGGCTTTATTGTAAAAAACTGGTTATACATTTATGATTCAAAGTATTGTCCATCGCTAGCCACTACTTTCTCCCATATTTCGGGTAGCGTATCCCGCGTCGAAAAAACTGGTCATCTTTTGAGGCTATCCACGAATCGATCCAATTTTTTACTTCTTCATAAGATCGAAAGTGCTGGTCAGCCAGGCCGTGTGCCATTGATCGAAACAAGTGA
>Ga0157363_1005324_pt1 | contig 11974 bp, 5 predicted proteins | sample AttsexASBM1_FD_111477 | JGI IMG/M metagenome (GOLD analysis project Ga0157363, IMG submission 111477) | Fungus gardens microbial communities from leaf cutter ant in Ribeirão Preto, State of São Paulo, Brazil - Atta sexdens ASBM1 | ecosystem: Host-associated > Fungi > Mycelium > Unclassified ...
ACATGCTAAGCACTCTTGCGTTAATGCCGATGTATGAGAAATAAACAGATCTAAGGGCATATTAATCGCGATATCATCATCCATAATCCAGTAATAATCATATTCTGGTAGAAGATCCCGCGCAGCATAGGCTATATAATCACCGCACTGCCAACCGGTATGCTTAACGGCATATAATTGATTATCAGATAAGTAATCTCGGCCAACTCGCCAATGGTCAGGGGCGAGTTGTTGCGTCAACGAGTGAGGATCGGCGAACCGCTCCTCAAAGACGTAATAATCCGCCGTCGTAGATTGTCTAAATTGCGGCAGTAATAATGCTAACCGTTCAGCTTGGCCTGCATGTCGGATAATAAAACAGTGCCGCGTCATACCACTTAACCCTATTCTTCATTCAACACAGGTAAAACATAACTAGCCTATAACCATTGTTGCCAAGCTTGCGTAATGCGTGAACTGGAATATCGCTGCGCACAGGCCTTCGCCCCACGCTGTAGCTGAGTTTGCAGTTCACTATCTTGGAGAAGTCGGATAAGGGCTGCAGCCAATGCGTCTTTATCTCCCGCATCCACTAACAATCCCGCAGGCTGACCAGCCAAAATATCACGCGGGCCATACTGTATCGCAAAACTGACTAATGGGGTGCCAAAAGCCATAGCCTCAATCGCCGACAAGGGATGCCCTTCTTGATTTGAACACAAGACCGCACAACACGCCTGCTGGTGCACCGAGGCGATATCCGACGTGTAACCGTTAATTTTTACTGATTCACTAAGTCCTTTCTTGATAACGAGATCAGCAGTTGCCTGGTGCAGTCCACCAACCCCATAAGTATAGAGTTCGGCATCGGGTACGGCTTTAAGGACTTGCTCGAACACCTCAAGCAATAATGCATGCTGTTTTTCCGGAGAATAGCGCGCAAAGTAAACCACCCGTTTTGAAGGTCTCTTCTTGATCGCGGATTCTACTATCGTCCCGTCCAAATGGTTGGGGATAACCTGCATAGATTCTGCAGGGATCCCTAGCGCACATAAATCCTGGTACTGCTCCTGCGTCAAGATGATCAGTTTATTGACACAGTCTGGCGACTCAAGAAGATGCCGATACGTTGATTTTAGCTGCCCATTAGCCAGCAGGTGCGAAGAGTGGATCACCGCCGAAAGATAGCAATCCATCCTTTCACTCGGTTTAGACAATACAAAATCTCGCCACGCTCGATTCTTATCAATAATAAAGTGCCAACGCCCTGCTTGAGGAAGTTGCTTCTCAAGCGCCCAGGTGGCGAACTGCTCTTCAGTCGTAAAAATCCGTTGGCAGTGATCCTGCACTTCAATATGGGTAAGTTGCCATAACTCATTCTGGATATGCCAGTGTCTACGCAGTAAAACGTTTCCGGCTTGGTCAACGAAATCGTCAATTTTTATCGTCCCCTGGGCAAGCCGGTAGCTTCTTTTACCTAAGGGACAGGTCTCGCTGGCAGCAACCTGCAGGGTAAACTCGCCATTAAAAGAGGGTAACCCCTCGACTTGCCCAGTCTGAAAACACTCAACCAATCCGAAATAAAGGTTTTTTACCGGGACCTCTGAATCAAGTCGTCCCCGCTCACGAAGCTGATTTAGCGTGGTGAATAACGATGCATTATATTGAAGCGTCACTATCCACGGTGTTGTCTGCAGTTGCTCACGAAATAAGGTGGCGCGACGCAGCGCCGCCACTTCAATACCATTTCCCACTTCACGTAAGTTTTCTAACAAAAAAACAGGGGTACGTGAGTGGGGCTCAGGCTTTTTTAGGCTAACCAACGGTTGCTGTTGTTGGCTGTAATAGTTAGCGTAGGCAACATAACCTGACAGATAATGTTCGACATCATCGATACGCACGCGATAGCTGTGGTGACGAATAAAGAAACTATTTACGATTCTGGCCGGATTTTTAAAAAACATCGCCAGTTCTGGCCAGAAAAAGCCATTAAGTAAATAGCGCGCACGATACTCTAATGCGTCAGTAAATTGCTGAAGTGGGAAGTCACTCAACAAATGCTGATGTACAGCAGAGGATTGAATACGATTAATCATCGCATTCGCTGCCATCATTAACTCAAGTAAGGTTGGATAAGTCGTAACGCGATGACGCACAAAATCTAGATGATCGCGTACATTATCTAAGCCAAACTTAAAATATTTTTCGAGCGGCCGATAAAGTGTTAGTTCGTTTACACAATAGCTAAGCCAATGGTCGTGAAACTGCCAATGCTTATTTTCAATAAAATATTCAAACGCCCGCTCAACACTCTCTATCCAACGGGCATTTGGCGATAATTTATAAAGGCGCATCAATGCGAAGGCCGCTTCCCCATCGTAATAAATGATTCGAAAGGGCTCCTTCACTGACAGATCGTGGTTTTCCAAGACGTGGACGAATTTCCCCTGTTCATCCTGCATCAGTAATATTCCTTCCGCTAAAGCTTCCATCAGCGGTAGATAGGTCATATCGCCAGTGACTTCAGTGTATTTTGCATAGGCTAAGATACTGACTGCATTACCGCCGAGTTTTATCTCATCGCCGGTATCCACTAAAAATGCCGCCTGCCGCCCCTCCGCTAAGGTTTTATATTGGATAAGTTCATCGGTCAGATACGCTAAGGCGCGCTCAATCGCTTGCCGCTGTTGGGGCTGTTGGGTGACCTGCCACCCTTCAATGAGCGCATAGGTGGAGCTGGCATGACGTAGCGCGTTATAGGATTTAATCTTCCGGTCAAAACAGGGAAACCAACCATAGTGGTACTCGCCCGTCGATTTAATTTGAGAAGCAAGATACTGCGCAGAGTGATTGATAAGGTTCGGTACATACGCTTGCCAAGGTTCGGCTATTTTTCTAAATCCAGATGCTTTGCCTTCGCGCTCAATCGTTTTTGCCCCAGAGGCATCGCAGAAAACTGCTTGGGTTTTAAACCGCCAGATCCTCTGTTGGGGATCGGTGGGCCAACCTAGTGAACAGGAAAACCGGCGCTGAGCGTAATTGTCGAGATTAGTCTCATTAGGGATAGCAGCCCCCACCTTACCGTCATACAGTATGGCATTCGCTGCTAACTCTTGTTCAAGGATGGCATGCGTGAAGTCGGGGTCAAAACTGAGTCCGAAACGGAAATAGTTACGCTTTGTTTTACCCAGCTTATCTTGTAACCCTGCCCAGCTCATCTCTTCGATATGATCGACTCGTTCAACTCGTAACAGATTTGGAGATCGTGTTGTTGCCGATACCGCTGAATAAATTGCGAGCCAGATGTCCAAGCCTGTTTAAAAGTCTTCCTGGTCGAAATATGAGTGTATGCGCGCTGTTTTCCATCGCAAAGACTGAAGAATAGTATACAAGCAGGATAAGGGGCGGCATGCTCGGGCGCGTTAACGCTCATCATTTCAAAATGCGCCTGTTGTAATAAATCACTTAATGCCATATTTAGCGTTTCCTTTAAAGTGTGGCAAATCGATTAACGTTCGCGCAGGGCTTCTCTTGCTCGGTTGAAAGGCTTGATTAAATAATCCATCACCGTTCTCTCACCGGTTTTAATATCAACGGTAGCAATCATCCCAGGGCTAATCGCAAAATGTTTACCGCGTTTATTGACCAGTGAATCATGGTCAGTACGAATATAAACACGGTAATAATATATTTCTGGCTTTTGTTCGTCTTGAATCGTATCCGGTGAAATCGTTTCAACTACACCGGGTAGACCGCCATAAATGGCGTAATCATAGGCCGTGATTTTTACCATCGCCTTTTGACCTGGATGGATAAACGCAATATCCCGCGGTGAGATACGGGCTTCGATAAGCAAACGATCATCGACGGGGACGATTTCCATTAATTCGCCATTCGGTGCGATGACCCCGCCAATGGTGGTCACTTTAATATTTTTGACAATCCCCTGTACCGGTGAGCGAATCGTTAACCGACTCACGCTATCACTACGCCCTCGAACCACCTCCGCTAATGACGCTACATCAGCATTGGCTTTAGAAAGTTGTTCACGCGCGTCCACGTAGTAATGGGTTTTTAAATCAGTGATCTTTAGCGCAATATCCGATTGCTGTTGCTGCAACCTCAGCACTTCCACACTACTGGCTGCACCGGTTTTCGCTAAGCGCTGAGTGATAGTGAGTTCACGATTAATCAGCGACATTGAGTCTTGTAGCTGTCTCATCGATTGAGTTAACTGATCACGGCGGCTTTGATAGAGGTGCGTCTCTGCGGCTAACAAATCAGGATAAGACTGTAAGCTAGCTGGAAAGACTAGAGGACGATTATTCACTTCCGCATCCAAACGGATGCTCGCGGCTAATGAGGCCCGGTATTTCGCTTCGCTCTCTCCAACGTTAGACTCGCTACGTGTCGGATCCAATCGTGCAACCACCTGCCCTAACTTCACACGCTGACCTTCTTGCACCGGTAACTCAGTGAGCACCCCACCATCCAGCGACTGCAACACTTGCTCGCGTGAGCTGGGGATGACCTTTCCTGTACCGGTCGAGACCTCATCGACTTGGCCAAACCACGCCCAAACGCCGAAGATAATTACTAACACCGCGAGAATCGCGATGAGATACGCTGACTTGACGATATGCGCTTCGTCCATCTCGCCGCCACTCAATATCTCGGTGGGATCGTAGGGTAAATAGCCTTTATTGGAGGTAGTGGATTGGCTCATAGCGTCGCTCCTTGAGGGCTAGTCTCTTTCCCTTTGGTTTTAAATAGCTCTTCACGTGAGGTGTCCATCGCAATACGCCCCTCTTTTAAGACAATCACGCGTTCCGTAAGCGATAAGATAGCGGCACGGTGGGTGGCAATAATTAAGGTACGATGACCAATCCATTTTTCAAGCCGTTCGATAAACTGTTTTTCGGACGGCTCATCAAATGATGCCGTCGGCTCGTCCAGTAGCACGATATTCGGATCGCGTAATAGCGTACGCGATAACAATAACGATTGACGCTGGCCTCCTGAAAGTCCCGTTCCCCCTTCCATAATCGGATGCTCTAACCCTAAAGGAAGTTGTCGAATAAAATCGATGGCCCCCGTCAGTGTTAAGACTTCAAAGATTTCTTCGTCATCACTGGTAGGACGTCCAAGCAGCAGGTTATCGCGGATAGTGCCATGAAATAGGCGAGCTTCTTGCGTCAGTAAGCCAATATTCCTGCGCATGTCGGCCATATCGATATGCTCTAGACTTAAATCGTCAAGCCGTACTTGACCAGAAACCTTATCCAAGTTTCCACTCAACGCTTGTAGTAGCGTCGATTTTCCGGCCCCCATCCGTCCCAATAAAGCTATTTTTTCCCCTGCGTTAATCGACAGTTTGTTTACTTGCAGCGGGATTGACTCATTCTCTTGGCCATAACTAAAGGTGGCTTGCTGTAGCTCATAGTTACCGTGAAGTAGCGCGCGGTGAACCTTCATCTCATCCGGATGATCTTCAACTGGCAGTGCCATCAGTTGATCAAGACTATGTTTCGCCACCTTAACTTGTTGCCAACGAGCGAGGACTCCACAAAGCGCTGTCATCGGCGCGATCATTCGCGTCGAGAGCATCGAGGCTGCGACCATGGCACCCGTAGTAATATCCCCACTGATCACTAACGGTGCACCAACCACTACTACCGCCGCATAGACTAAACTTTGAATTGTGGTGCCCCAGGCAACCAGACCATGGGTTAATTGACGAGTTTTTACGCCAGACTCTGCGGTGATGCTGATACAGCTGTTCCATTGCTGTAGGAAGCGGCTCTCGGCCTGCATCAACTTAATATCTTGGATCCCTTGTAAACTCTCTACCAGAATAGCGTTACGTAAGGTCACTTCCTGTAGATTCTGCTGGGCTAAACGGGCCAGTTTTTTCTGATAAAGCAGCCCAGGCACTAGCATGATAATCACCGCAATAGGCGCAATCCAACTTAACCAAGGCGAAACGATCACCAACACCAGTTGAAACAGTAAGAAGAAAGGGAGATCCACCAGAACGGAAACGGTACGCGAGGTGACCATTTCACGAATTTGCTCGATCTCACGGACTTGCGCAATAAAACTTCCTGTCGAACGAGGAATGGCGGAATTTTTTAACCGTAGTGCATGGCCAAAAACCCGATCTGAGACGCGAATATCGGCACGCTTGGCCAGTAAATCGGTAATATGTCCCCGTGCCAGCTTCAAGATAAACATGAAGACCACGGAGATAATAACCCCGCCAAAGAGTACATATAGCGTGGGATAGGATTGTGCGGGAATAACGCGGTCATAGACCTGCATCGAGAATAAGATGCCTGAGAGCGCCAACAAGTTGATCACGAACGACGCAACCATCACATGTAAGTAAGGTTTTATGTCTTTGATAATCAGCTTTTTCAGCCAATCAGGCGTATAGGTCGAGAAGTATTGGACGGTGCGACTGTCTTTAACCGGCGCAATAGGACGAAAAGCAACCACCCACTCCGTTTGCTCTAGCAGTTCGGTCACACTTATCTGACTGACTAACCCGCCCTCTTCCATAAAACGTACACCGACACAATCTTGTCCATCGAAGCTTTCGATGACCACAACTGAACCGTTTTTTAGGGTTGCGACCAACGGTAAACGAAGCCCAGAGATTAACTTGTCAGATTGATCTAATAGGGTAAATTTTAATCCAGCAAGTCGGGAAAGGTGCTGTAACTTAGTTTGCAGGCTTTGTTCCGATAACCAAGGTACGGCGGCATCCAATGCACCGGGGGAAAAGGATTGGCGATAGTGTCTCGCGATTAACGTGATGGCATCGACCCATTCGTCGCGTTGAGTTGTAGTCTCTTTTTTAATCATGGGCGAATATCCACTCCCTGAATGCGGCGGTTATCTAAACGGAATACTGAACGCATCATGCCGGTACTGAATAGGCAATCGAGTTGTAAACTGTTGAGTTGCGCCAATGTTTGCGCTTGGCTAAATTTAGCTTGGAAAATTTCTTGATCGACGTTCAACAGGTCAAGTAAGGGACGTGTGCCTAATTGCAAGTATTGATCTTGATAAAGCCCCAAGGTTTTCTCACCAAGTGCCTGTTGCCGCTGTTGAATCACCAAGGTTTGCCCCAAGTTAGTGGCTTCATCTTGTGAGGTAGCTAATTTTTGATAGGCCTCTAACTGTGCAGCTTTGATCACCGCATTGGCCGCCGATAAGGCTTGCTCTGCTGCATCACGAGAGGCACTTAATCCCCCACCTTGATAAAGTGGCATTTGCATACGGATGGAGGCGGTATATTGGGTCTTATCCAACTCGCTACTACCCGAGTAGTGGTCATTTAAATAATGCGTGACTTCCGGTTCTAAGGAGATGGTCGGCATCATTTGGGCATTGGCATTATCGACATTAGCTTGGGCTTGATTTGCTCCCGCCCACGCCGCCAATACCGATGGGATTAATTTATAATCTGGATGCTGCACCGCGCAGGCTCGTGTTAACGTTTCGGGCACATCTTGCGTGACTCGGTTAACCCCTTGTACGCCAATATAGGTCGCGAGGGTCGCCTGCCAGCGCTGCAAAGATGCTTGGTATTGCATCAAGGTTGCTTGGGCTCCCTCTATACGGGTATCGGTTTGTACCACATCGGAAAGTGGACTGGCGCCCTCAGTGTTACGCTGCCGGATCAAGTTACCAATTTGTTTTAAGGAGTCGAGCTGTTGAGTGGCCATAGTGACCAGCTGCTGATACCCCTGCACCTGAACCACCGCTGAAGCGGTATCGTGGGCAACTTGGTCGATGGTTAGCATCACTTCGGCCTGTTGCTGAGCGACCGCAGCATTGGCGGCACGCACAGAACTGGAAACCTTACCGAAGTCGTATAACATCTGAGAAAGAGAGATATCGATCGAGGGCGAATAGCCTTTATTGGTGTAAGTGTTGCTGTAACCATTATTCACCCCAGCATTCACTTGTGGATAGTACTTTGCTTTGGCGACATCGACATTCGCCGATTGCTCAAATAACTTACCGACTGCTTGCGTAATGGTAGGGTGCCAGTTAACCGCCATCGCGACCGCATCTGACATATCCAGCGGCTGACCATTATGCACCGACCCATTCGGCGTGACGCTATATAAATCTGGAAGGTTCTCCTCACCAATCATCTGTTGTGCACTGATTATCGACTCATCAGCCAGCGCCGGAACGCTAGTGATAATGCTGATCCCCAACACCCCCCGAACCACTAAATGACTTAAGGTGATCAAGCAAAATTTCTTCATAAAACAACTCTCTTGCATCGACAGTAAAACTTTTTAATTTATTACAGACGTAAAAAAGCGAGAGTTGCCTCCCGCCTAATTATTATGATGACGAATTGTGGTCAATTAATTCATCGAGCGTGACGTTCACGCCTTCAAGAGTGACCAGTGTGGTTGAGCTGTACGCACTGCCCGTTCCATCCCGGTCAATCGAGACGACGGTATTACCATCGGTGTGACTGACAGAAACGTAGTTCCCTAAAGTACTCGACTCACCGTCCCAGCCAACCAATAGCGCCGAAACGTCAATGTGGTCACCATCACTGACGGAGAAGTCAGTCCAAGTATCGCTGCCATTGCCTCCAGTGTTGTCATCAGCCAGCAGTTTATACATCACAGTATCTGCACCACTTTCTGTCGTGAAGGTATCGTCATACGCCGTACTCGTGATGGTATCGGCATTGGCGCTACCCTTAATCACCGGATGCAAATCGATGGTTAAGTTAGCGGTCGATGAAGTGCCATCGCTATCGTTCAATGAATAACTGAATGTCTCCTTAGAAGTAATGGTCGACGTATCGATACCTGCTTTTAAGGTGTAGGTATAAGAACCGTCATCCGATAACACTAAGGTTCCATATTTACCGTACAACGTGGCCGAATCACCACTCACCGCACTGCCGCTCGCATCCGTAATCGATTTATCACCCCCGCTTACCGTATACGAGACCGAGGTACCTGAAGCATTATTACCCGTTATCGTAAAGGATTGATATTCACTCCCAAAGGTATCAGCGACGCTATCCGAATCCGTACCGTCTAGGATATTGCCGGTTACGGTTTCAGATTCAGTGTAGTGGTGAGTCGTATCCACCGATGTTCCAGAAAGTGAACTGGTAACAGTAAGTGCTGTTCCGCCAGCACCGCCTAAGAGCGCAGAGTTAGACGCGCTATACACAAAAGTGACGGTATAGTTTCCTTCGGTTAATTCGCCAAGCCCGAGTGAAGAAAGCGAAATAGTTTGAGTCGAAGTATAAAGGTTCAACGTGGCAAGCGAGAAGCTTGACAGCGTGGTCGACTCAGACTCTCCTGTTGTTTCATTTAGGATCGTTAATGTCCCAGAAATTGTCGTAGTGGAGAGATTGGCAATTCCTAGTATCGTATTATTTGCGGCACTAAACTTTAATACCAAGCTTGCACTATCCAGCATGGTGCCTGACGCAACGGTGAAAGACTCTGTCGCTGAGTTAGATACAGTGGCGCTTTTTGCAATAGTTAAGGCACTAATCAACGTATTGGTGGTATAGGTTAAGCTAGTACCGGCTGCCAACTCAGTGTCAGTACTGACAGAGACCTCGTCTGCTACTGCCGTAGAATGAGTCCCTTCAATAGTCAGTGTTAAGGTCGCTGTCGCAGTCTGACCTGATGCATTGGTAATGGTATAAGTAAAGACATCCGACTTACCGATGTCGCTCGTCGCACTGGTCGGTTGATAGCTATAGCTGCCATCCGCGGCGATAGTAAGCACACCGTACTCCCCTGTAATAGTGGTTGACCCACTACTTGCCACAGTAACCGCACTAGCACCGTCAACACTATTGGCTACCACACTCGTTACATGAATGCTGGTTCCCGTATCCGCAACGTCTCCGGCAGTATCAGAACTTAATACATTACCGCTGGTATCACCGAAAACATACTGCACAGAATCGGTAATATCGACGCTCAGTACCGTCCCAACATTCGCGCTCACCAACAAGGACAATAAACGTCCAACTACGGAAGATGAGTTAGCAGATGATACGGCGACTGTATAGGTTCCGGAAGTCAAGCCCTGGATATAGACCGAACCACTATAGGTAAGGTTAACCAGCCCAGAGTTAATTGTTATAGCGTTAGACAGCGTTTGAACGACTTCACCTGTGCTCGTATCAATGACCGATAGGTCTGCACTAAAGCTATTTAACCCTAACAGCGTAAGCAGCGACGTTAGTCCCGCGACTGCGCTTAATGCCACGCTTCCGCTCACATCCAATGTGACGTCTTCCGATGTATTATCACTCACCGTAAACTTAAAGGTGTTGGACGAGAAGAGTGATACATCGACCACACTGAGTGCGGTCAACCCTATCGCTTGAACGATGTTTCCTGATGTGCCTGTAAGATTATCTTGAACAGCGGTAACCGTCGCCGTATGCGTATCGGCATTGGCTATAAGTTGGTCATCTGTTCCCGACCCACTGTTATCTGAATAAGTAATTATTCCCTTATCTGATTCATTGTTCGATGAGTCAGTAAGCGTTACTGATAGGTCTTGATTGACAGATAACCCTTCCGGTAGTTTAACCTCAAATGTTCCATCGTCATTGACTGTCCCAGTCGCCACAACATTACCGTTACTGTCGTATACTTTAACGGTTGTACCTTCCTCACCTTTACCTGATAGCGTTAAAGTACTGTCATCTATCACCAGATCAGTCGGTTCATTTGGTGCCGTAGTATCTTTAGCCGTTACGGAAACCGCTTCGGAAGTATTCCCTGATGTATCAGAAGCTACAACGCTGATCGTCTGACCATTCGTTTGTGCAGCATCTAACGTGACAGAGAAGGTTCCATCGCTGTCCACTTTCCCGGTTCCAAGTGCTTTACCATTTGCATTGGTAACAGTAATAATTGATCCGACTTCACCTTTACCTGTAACGGTCACCCCATCATCGCTTAACACAACATCAGTCGGTGCTACTGGCGCGGTAGTGTCTTGTGCAGTAACAGATGTGGCAATGGAGGTGTTACCCGCCGTATCGGAAGCTGCAACGCTCAGTACCTGTCCATTGGTTTGGGCTGTCGTCAACGTTACAGAGAAGGTACCATCGCTACCAACCGTTGCACTGCCAAGAGTGTTACCCTCGGCATCTTTGACCGTTACAATCGATCCAACATCTCCTTTACCTGTCACTGTGATGCCATCATCGCTGAGTTGAACATCACTAGGGACCGCTGGTGCAGTCGTATCCGGTGCGGAGGTAGTGGTTGCTGCAGAGGTATTCCCCGCAGTATCTGTCGCCGTCGCGCTTAAGGTTTCACCATTGGTTTGTGCTGTAGTTAGAGTAACGCTAAAGGTGCCGTCACTACCAGCTGTTGCACTGCCCAAGGTGTTGCCCTCAGCATCTTTGATGGTAACGGTTGAGCCAGCTTCCGCTTTACCAGTTACTGTCGCACCGTCATCACTGACCGTAACATCAGTCGGTGCTGCTGGCGCAGTCGTATCTGGCGCGGTAGTCGTTGCTTCTACAGAGGTATTTTTCGCCGCATCCGTCGCTGTGACAGTTAAGGTTTCGCCATTGGTTTGTGCTGTAGTTAGGGTCACGCTAAAGGTGCCGTCACTACCGACTGTTGCACTGCCAAGGGTATTGCCATCAGCATCTTTGATAGCGACAGTTGATCCTGCTTCCGCCTTACCTGTGACTGTCGCACCGTCATCACTGACCGCAATATCCGTCGGCGCAGCAGGCGCAGTCGTATCTGGGGCGGAGGTGGTAGTTGCTGCTGAGGTGTTTTTCGCCGCATCCGTCGCTGTGACAGTTAAGGTTTCGCCATTAGTTTGTGCTGTAGTTAGGGTGACGCTAAAGGTGCCGTCACTGCCAGCTGTTGCACTGCCCAAGGTATTACCGTCAGTATCTTTGATGGCAACGGTTGAACCTGCTTCCGCCTTACCTGTGACTGTCGCACCG
>Ga0157363_1005325_pt1 | contig 11973 bp, 3 predicted proteins | sample AttsexASBM1_FD_111477 | JGI IMG/M metagenome (GOLD analysis project Ga0157363, IMG submission 111477) | Fungus gardens microbial communities from leaf cutter ant in Ribeirão Preto, State of São Paulo, Brazil - Atta sexdens ASBM1 | ecosystem: Host-associated > Fungi > Mycelium > Unclassified ...
ATATTTATAATTTATATATATATATATATATATATATATATATATATATATTTATTTATACATGTATATGTACGTGGAAGTCAAAAATTAATAAAGTTAAAAAAATATAATCTTTAAAATAGAAACTATAACCGTCTTTCTCTTCAGCTACAGCGCTATTGTGTCATTTATGAAACTCTTACTTCTTTCAAAAACGCATCGAACATTATTTTTTTTTTGTATATATGCTCTACTAGTGCATACTGTGTTTATCGACACGGAGTCCTCTTGATGTTCGTCTCTCGAAAATCGCGCGGTTGATTTTGGAACAATTTTTCCTTTTCACTTTCATTTCACGCAATTTTCACGAAACGACGAAGATTTCTGAAAATTATTAATTTGAGCTTTATTATATATCTCTCCCATAAGTTATATCTCTTCAAATGATTTTCTTAAAAACCGATCTATCACATTTAAGTAAATATATAACGAAAAAGTGTTTTTGTCTCTAGTCTGTTGTGAGTTTATCGTATTCTATCTTCTCTCTTTAATTGTCCATTAAGTGCTTTATAAATAATTTTGCAAATTATGAACTTTCGAAAGTACCTCGAACGAATGTCGCAGTTGCGTTTGAGTAAATACTATCAGAATTTAACATATGAAAGTCACAAATGATAATTAATACATAGTTCAAATTTTGTATCTTTAATTACTTTTTAAATATCCCTTACAGATAATTACCGGATTCTCTTATTTATTCGCAATATAATAATTATAATATTTATTAATTTACGATCTTTTACGGGTAGGGTAAGCCTATTTTTGTTGCTGTATTACTATATTTCATCTAAGATACAACAAAAATAGGCTTCAAAATCGAAGATTTTGTTAGTGAGCGGAATTATGCAATAGATTCTAATATACAAGATTGATAAATTATAATTATAAGATTGATAAATATAATTTACAGATATAAATAATTGCTTTATAACCATTAATAAAATATTTGTTACAAGCAATTAATATTTACATGAATAAATAAGACCTATCGAATATTGAAAGATTATTATAAATATTTGATAATAAGATAGAGCGAAGTTACTTCTTAATTATAAAAAGTAAACAAAAAAGATTCTTACATGATATTGAATTAAATAATACGCATTGTGCTATAATTTTCTTTCGCTAATTATAGCGTAACGAGTGATTCTTTATTACAAAACGTGTATGCAATCTAAATGAACGTGATAATATACTTTATTGTACTTGCGTTTTTGATAAGTGTTTCTAGGTGGTTTTATGATAACAATATTATGGAATTCCTCTTGAATACGAATAATTGCATGCGATATACTAAATAAATTTCGTAAGATCCTAGTTAAGATTATATAATTACAATTATTTTTTTCTCGGCTAAAAGAACGTTGAATAAACTTACGTAAGAATTATAATACTTACGTATGATTATAATTAATACAGTTTTTCAGGATCAAACTATTTTTCAGTATCTATTTTCCATTAAATCGTATTTTTTAATTTAATGATAAAATAATTCAGATTTTTTTATCTCAAATTTTGAGAAACGATTATACTTATTTTTTTCGTATGTCACATTACTGATTGTTTTAATTAAGTAAGCATAAATTTTGCATGAATAATTTGTAATATGATATTTCCTAGATGTAATTATTTATTGATATAATGCTTTATTATAAGACTTTAAAACAGATTTTAAAACAATTCAAAATAATTTTTTAATTCGTAGAATAATATTTAATTCTAATTGAATCTTTTACAAAATATAGAATATATTGTAACTTATTGTTAGTGCAAGTGAACAAAATGAATAATTTATGTGAAGAATGTAAATTAAAAGAATATATATTATAAAATATCTATAAGAACTAACATTAGATGGTCATATGTATACATTCTCGCATAACAATAAACGTTTGACTCTTGATTTGGATTATTTTCAGTACACGTTGCGTTCAGATGTAATAGTAAAAATTGCATAAAATATGAGGTATTATAATGAAAAATACTATGACGGTTCTTATTACTTTTTATTATTATTTTATTATTATTCACACACATATTTTATGCGATTTTTACTATTGAATTTTATGTACTGAGGTTGACCCATTTCGAGAATTGAAATATTTATTGTTTTATGAGAATAAATTTATGTACATACATAACCATCTAGTGTTGGCTTTTAAAGGTATTTTAATGTAAGTTACACACTTCAGTGCTAATAATAGAAGATAAATATTGTAAAATATGGAACATAAAAGCTGGAAAGAGAGAGTGGGAATAGTATTGCACATAATAGAAATTATCTATCGATGAAACGAATTATAAACAGTAAATAAGTTGTAAGTTATAAGAATGAACTTGTTATTGCCATTACATAATAAAAACATATTTTTTGCTTGCACAAGAGTTTTTCTTCATTTGAGTAGTTATCGTGACGATTTTATCTTGTGCAGTTTACCTCGAATAAAGTAAAATAGCAACATTGATTCCAAGAATCAATTTCCGTAAAATTGTTTACGGAATGTTCTTAGCTGAAGCTCGAATAGTTGAGTCACAATTTGTATATCATCCTAGATTGCTTGATAGTATTTAAAAATTTACAGTTTTACATTAAAAGAAATAAAAATTATTTTGAAACTTGTCAAGCACAATTATTATCAAATATCAAATGACATAAAATGAAGAATTAATTAACAATTTTTTACTACGCATTATCGTATGAATAAATTAATATGTTTTTATGACAGTAAAACGAAAAATTTTTAAAAATATGACATTATTTTTATCTCTTAAAATTATGTAAAAAGGATCATAAAATATTATACAAATCAAAAGTTTATAGTTTCTAAAGCTTCACTTAAAGATGTTAATATGTCCATGTAGACATATTGTATTTTTATAAGCACATATATTTTTCTCATAATGACGTTAATGATTATAATGCATGCTCACGTCAATCTCAGTTTTGATACAATACCAATATTTATCTTTTTCTGATAATTTATACGAATTTATATGTATCAGTTTCATGAAATTGATTGATTCGGTGTCCCGACTCTGTTTGCTTTTACATAAATATAATTGTATCGAAACAATAAATTGAAGCTGCCTATACATATATGTATAATTGAACTTTCAGTTACCGCGCAAGGTTCGAATTAATTCAATATTTCTGTCACATAAAATATTTCTGATGCGTACTTCCAATTCATCGTCAATCTGTTCGTCATATTTTGCAAAATATGATATTACGTTTCCCCACGCGACAGATATCGCCGAGTATACGGCATGTGGATATCGATTAAACGATACATCTGATAGCACGTTCGTCAAACATCACTTTTAATTAAACGGGGTTGAAAGCGGACTCTTTATTGTAGCTGGCAGTACGGCTACTTTTGTACGCAGATAGAATTCGTATGACGTCAGAAAGTTAAAAAGCTTTTCGCTTTTTCGAAATCCTAGAAAAATCGATGACACACATATACATAATATCTTATAATCGTATATCGTGTATTTATATACGTATGTCGTGTACATTATAGAAAGTTTAGCAAATATAGTGGCCGAATTAAGGAGACATCTCTTTCGGACCCTAAAATTCTTTATTAATATCGTCTTAATCCTAAGACGTTTCAAGGCTTCGCGTTATAATCATTTTTAACTTTCACATTTTTTACTTTCTCATGCTATTGCGCATACTACGATTGAAAATTTTCTTTTTCTAAATCACCTGATTAATTTTATTCTACCTTTCCGCAGTATACAAATTTATTATTATTTAAAATTATTTCTAATTTCTGCACATTTCTTTATGCGGGAAAACGTGCATCTGAAATTTCATTCTAATTAGAATTTTGAAGACATCGTTTACGTTTTTGATACTCGTGTTAAATTTTTATCAAATTCTTAATTTCGTAGGAACTTTTAAAGGAATTTATAAAGAGAGTATATAAGAGTATTTCTATTTTTTTTTTTAAATAGTTTATAAATTTTGGTCTCCTTAACTTGCCAGTGAGATACGTATTTTCTTCTCTGTGAATATATATATATATATGTATAGTTTGTCATTTGTCATACACAATTGTGCGCCCGTCATGGCGGGTTTGTAAAACCTGCCGTGCCTTATCGCAAACTTATATAATAAATAACAAAACTTTCTTTACAATCAAGCAACTTTTTCAATTAGTTCGATTATCGCAAGATAACGCCATATCGATACCGTTATATAATTATGTCGATAATTGAACTGTACTGTAGTTGCAACAAATATAATTGGATCTTCACTAATTATTGACGAGCATGTTAATCGAACACTCAAACAAAAATGTGAAAAATGATATCGTGTAACATGATTGTTTCACGAAAAAACTTCTTCCAGTGAGAAATGATCGTCAATTAAATGTCCAATCAACATCGAGTTGATTGTATCGATTTGACATAAATTTTATGAATCATTTTTTACTGAACTATTCAAAAATCTGCCTTGGCATAAAGATAAACTTATGGGCATAAGCAATGAGCAGTCTCGCAAGAAACGAATCTCAGGCGGGACAATCACATTGTTTGTGCATTCGTACTGTGATTCTCTACAGCTGGCTACATCGCATCGTAAAAAAATCCTTCTCTTATTCTCCCGCGTTTATTGATCTTCTAACTTCCAAACGTGGAAGACATCTAAGCCTAAAACCGACGTGTGTTTGTAAAAATAGGCAAGTCTTACGCGCGCTATGTACGGGTGCGTCGTGTTCGTCGCCAGGATTACTCCTTTTCTTCGATCTCTTGGCTCTCCACGCCCAGCAGAGTCGATTCATGTTCCTCGACTTCTGGCTCCTCAATGTTTTGTCCTGCACGTCTAATCGCTTTACGTGCACCACGTTGCACGTGAATCATTAAAGCGATTAGACCACACGCTGTTGCACACATTCCTCCAAAGATTGCATAAACTGTTATCATCGGTATATGGTTCACGGCCTGCAAATTCAATGAAATGGTATTATTTGCACGGCAATATCTGTAATATACTCATCTTTATTGTGCGATCATAAGTTAAAAAGTGTTAATTCACTGTCACATGTTTTTGCATTTATTTCCATTATATGAATATTTTTATTCAGCTAAAATGAAATATTTTATATCAAATGTTTCTTTTCTTACACATATTTTATTTTTCATAATGTATTAAGGCTCCTATTCACTTATCATGATTATTTCTTATTATGAGAAAATACGCAAGTTTTTACAAAATATGTTAAAATGGAAATATTTTAATAAAACAACATTTATAATCAATATTATTTTTGTAAAATATATCGAAAACTCTTCTTTTGCTATTAATTAATAAACCATATATATTTTGAAATAAATTTTATATAATCAAAAACAAAATAAGTTATGTTTACAGTTATGATAACTGTTAAATTTATAATATATAGAAATAAATGTACTCAGGACGATTTTGCTGAAGTATTTAAATATTTGGATTTATGATACATACTTTATTCGTATGTACATTCATCATTCATTCGATATCGTAATATCCCACAGGACAGGGCCTATCTCTCGGCTCTCATGAGATTTTCAATTTTTCTTTGCGGAATTAAATTGTTGTAGCCTAATATCTAAACTTCCAATATATGGGATTCACAGTTTAAGCTAAATCCAAACAGCGTTAATGATCAAAGATCTTTTAATCACCAGAGGGAATCATTTTCGGCTCCTTAAAATTGCATATGTGAGCGCAGATGGGATTTACAGATCCCATCGCGAGTCAATCGCACTGAGCGGCAAGCCATTCGATGCCTAAATATTTAAAAATTAGCTATATTTGCTGTAAATACAGATTTGAAAATAATGTTGTTAAACCATCAAAATAATTATGTAGGATATTCAAGTAATAATGAACAATGCTGCATAAAATTGTGATATTCTAGCGGCCAGTTGTTTGAAGATCCTACATAACTATTTTCATAATTTAACAAAATTACTTTTCAATTTAAATTATATCTAGCTAAATTTTTATATAAGATGCTTCAGAAAAATCATTCTTTTCCTTATAATTTAATTTCTCTCCAAAACAAAAAGTTTTTGATATATTTTATAAATCTATTCTATCAAATGCAAATGTTGTTTTATTGAAAAATATATCTATTTAAAAATATATCTATTTATATTTTGCAAATATTTTTGTTGAGTTTTCTGACCTTATAATTTAAGATAATAGTTGAGTGAGCAATCAGGAGCAATATTAATAAAATTAATATTGAAAACAATATTAGTTAATCAACAATATGCATTAATATTTTAACGTGTAAAATATTTATATAAAAAAAAGTTTATAAAAAATATATAAAATTATAAAAAAATAGATAAACTAGATTTAAAATAAAATGTTAAGGGAAATCATAGATAATATCTATTTAAAAAGTAAAAAAAAATTCGGTCACAGTGAGTAAAGAAAATATATCTTAATATTATAATTATTAAATCGCGCTTTTAAATATCTCTATTTTGATATTATTAAAAAATTATTAAATAAATATTATTAAATAAATAATCATGAATTTGAAATCGATTATTTTAATTTGTTATTAGGTCAATCATCGACTTATGCATGGCTTTGCGTGTACGATAATACATTTTCGCCAACTTCTGGCCATCGGCGCAATAACCTGCTTGAAATTCTGATTTGTGCACCCCGTAATGTACGGAATTCACGATAGTGTGCCGTTTAATACCACTGAGCCTCTGTCTGAACAGCTATTTGCGTCTGTCCATAGAATTTGATTTAATATTTTAATCGAGACATGGTAGTAATCTATTACACGTTTCCACATGTAAAATACTCGCGAGCAATTCAGTAAATTGAAAATATCTGAATAAAATATGTGTAAAATAATAATCCCCATATTTTTCTAAAGACATATACGTATTCGTAGTGTGCTGAAATAATAATTTCGTATCGGTAAACTTTAATTTTTTTAAGAATAAAATGTTCTTTTATCTCACAAAAATATCATAAATTTTATAATATATATAGTATTCATTATCTTTTATACTGCATTTTTTAAATAAAGAAGCTGGCTTATGATTTCGCGATCTTTATCAATCGCCCGTATAACATCGCGATATAATCTACCCTATTCCTTATCCATCGAGAAATGAATATTCATCAGAAAATGTTGCTATTCTCTGTTACCCCAGTTATCGCTTAATATGCAAAATACAAACCGGTAGACGCCGCTGCATCCGATATAACCAAGTCGGATACCGGTAAATATATGAATTAGCAGGTACTCAAGATTCTATTAATCCCCCTGTGCATCCTGCTCGCTGGTATTTTCAATTCCACGGTAAATTAAACACTCCGTTCGTAAAAGGTATTCTGCGCGGAAACGTGTTGTAAAATGGAGCGCCTTACTATGTATTATACAATTTATGAAAATTGGATAAAGCAAAAGGATTTTACTTGGCGAGCAGCTGTTAGCTCGATAAGTCTGCTTAAATATATAACAACAAAGCAAAAGTCCGAAATATGCAAGAGCTGTTGAATGAACGTGAAAATATTTGACGAAAATATATTTCGACAAAAATATCGTGTACATTATTTTTCTTGATGGAATTTTTAACGGAGAAATTATTTTCTTTTTAATGAACGAATTTTTATTAATTTATTGTGAAACGCATTCTCTTAGCAAAAGTAAAAATTTTATCTTTTTTTTTTTGCAAAATTACTATGTATAATTTTGAAGAAAACTAATAATTCCATCTCTTTTATAAATCCTTAACGTATTTTGTGCAATTGCTTTATCCTAATAACGTACGTGTAGTCTGCGCAAAATCTTCAAGTGCAGCGCAAGCGTTCTTATCTCAAGCAACGAGTAAGCATTTATCGGCTCAAGGGAGAACACGCGGCTTTTATATTGATTGGCCGAGGTCGATATTTTAAGAAAACAGCTTTTTCTACTCCCGTGACTTCATTTGTGCGAAAATCTTTTGTGCGAGATAAAAAAATGGAAGCAATAGAAGAAGAATTACACTTCCATATACATATGTATAAATAAATATAACAATGATATCATGAAATATTTTTAAAATAGCAGAAAATGTTGTACATGATGTCACGTTCTGCAATTCTTCAAGAAAGAAGTTAAAGATACGATTGCTGTCCCGATGGGAAACATGTGGGAAAAATAAAAGTTCTATGCGATTTCTCGTCCGCTTTTAGATTCACGAACACGCTCTGCCTATCGATCGGACAGAGTGCTTCAGTTTTAAATGTCTCTGGTGCAACGCGATCAATATTTATGCAGAACATAAAATTTTGAATTAACAGTCAGATGATTGTTAAATACGGAAATAATATATTTTGCTAATCCAGAGATATAAAATTACTTTATAAAATAATACTTTATAAAATATACTTTAAAATAATAACGGTAGTAACGAAATGAATTTTTAGATTCGGATTGATAAACTGAAAGAAACGTAGAAAAATAAAAAACTCCCAATGAAGATTAAAATAAAAAATGTTGAGATAATTGTTGAAAGAGTAATTAAAAATTTCTTTCTCTCTTTCTTTTTTCTGCCTTTTCAAAGAGCACTTACTTTAAATGGAAAACGAATAAGAATTATATATGATAATATATGTATTATATGTATGTAAATACGTGTAAGATAGAAGAAAAATGTTGAATTAGCAAAATTTAAAGGATTTCACCCATATAAAATTAAAATAATTAGTAAAAAATGCAACAATTGTAGAGCAGACATGCAAGAAGAAAAGCTTATATAAGAAGATACTTTAGAAAGCATTTCCGGGAAGAGGGAAAAGCAAGACGCGCGAGGAAATGACGAGTTAGCAATTTTTGCATAGGTAATTCGAGTGATCGATGCACTCCATCAAAATGCAGGACACTCTAAATCCCCTTGAACGCAATTCTTCGAGAACGTATGAGCGCTCGATCGAAAAATACGAGCACTTACGAACACTTTCCACGTCTTGACATCGGAATCGGAGGGCTCGCCGAGGAACCACTTCTGGGGCCAGGGTTTTATCGTGCCTTCCGGCGTTTTGAATATCAAGCCCTCGAGACTCAGTCCACTCGCGAGGACGCTGGTGGCGATGTTGCCCTTCTTATAGGAGGCTATGCCCGCTTTCACATACATTTGTGGTATGGTTTCGTTCTCTCGCAACTTCAGGGTCACTCTAGGCATTTTTGGCTTTTTGGACGTGCTCAGTGTCTTTGTGTCTTCCGTCGTACCGCTCGAGAACACTTTCGATGTCGTCGGCAATGTCGAGAAGATCGTCGTCGACGCCGACGGTAGAGCGGAAGTTGTTGTCATTTGATGATCCCTCGTCGACGTTTCCATGCTCGAAATCACTTGTGTACTAATTTCCGGTGTGTCTGAAAAGAGAGAATTATCTGAACCTACGTAGTCGACAATAACATCGGCTTAGTTGGAAGACTGATAACAGAGCATCTCGATGAATTATATTATGGCTCCAATATTTACGTAAAGCTGGAATCTTATTTTATGCCCGTCATTTGCACGTTTTATCTCGGTATTTCGAGATACAAGGGGAAATTAAATTTTATATTTGATCTCATAATGTTCATCTTGATTTAAGAAAACAAAGAAAAAAGAGAATTCACACACAACAAATAAAATTTACTTTATAATATAATATTATTTTAAATATAATAATTTAAAATATTTATTTTATCATTATTTATATTTATATATATTTATTATATATAATATTGCTTTAAATATAGTTTATTTCAAAATAGCAAAAAAAGAAGATATTAAAAAAAGAATTGGTTTTGATGTCCTGAATACGATAAACTATAAAATTATTATAAAGTTCGTAGGAGGCGTTTAGGAAACATTTCGAAAATTCAGTAAAAACATTGAAATTTGAATCTCATGTTCAATTTTGTAAGGTATTCTCTATTGGCTCCGAATTTTTTATTAATATTTATTATATAATATATAAGGAGGTCAAAATCTATAAAAAAAAATACTATTCCTCTTACTTACATTTTTTTGACAAACTCAGCCGCTTTTTAACATCTTTCTTTATTTTTATAAAAATAAATCATATTCTTTAATTATAAATTTATTATTATTTAAAATTGAAATATCGAAGATTTTTACATGTTATTATTATCTGCATCGCCTTTCTCGAGAATTTTTAAACAAGACAATACCTGCTAAAGTGGCGTCATCAACCATAACTTCCTCTTCTTCCTCACCTCGGAGAATTACATTGAAAGAGGTCGTACCGTCTTCAAGGTCTTTTCTCCTTGTGACCTCGGTTGTCGATGCTGAGGAAATCTTGCCTCTGTTTTTACTCTCACTGATGTTCTTCGTATGATTTCTTGATGTGTTCCTGACTGGCTCTACCCGGCTAATCGCGCGCATTGTGCTGGCGAAGAGGTTGTGATCATTCTGATTCATCAAGAATGGCGTGGCCACGCAAGACAATATGATCAGTACCATTATAGTGGCCATCGTGTACTTGATAATCCTCGGTCGAGCCTTACTGGAAGTCTGCGGGAATCCGCCAGACGAGAACTGATCCGTCTGCGGCAGTATCGTGTACTGCAGACTGGCATCGCCTTTCCGCACCGTTTTGTACATAATTATTCAACCTGTCGGGATAAAAATCTTGTTAGAAATACACGGCGGCGATCTCTCAGCCGGCCGAAAATATATGATTCTGTCAACCGAACGATCTGTCGTATTTATTTTCACGAGCATTCACACAGCGTGGGTTTCTATACTATAATCGGAATATTCAGTTTTATTGAGAAACAATAGTGGAATTAGTCGTCAATTTATAGCATTTAAATTAAAATGTATCCTGACAACGAAAATTAAATTAAATATATATTTTATGGGACATTTTAAACTGCATAAAATAAAATATTAAAAAAATTAAACTACTTATATTTAAACGATATACGGTTTTTCCGAGAAATTTAATAGGCTCTTAGATAACAATTTATGAAATAAATGTTGTAATATAAAATAATATTTATACAAAATCAATTTTGTATAAAGTTACTAGCAGTGATTTTATTTATTTATACATCGTTCTATATTATACAATAAATTATTTATATATAATCATGCAATTTATATATAATTGCAATTTATCGATTCATTTCTGCAATTCAAAACAACATTCAGTGACGTAATAAAATTATCATGATCATATCTATTTTTTTATGACGGTTTATGTCCGTGCAGATATTACTTACAATTTAGTGCTCATTTAGATTTAAGAATTTTACAATTGATATAATTTTGATATTTATTTAATAAAGAATTAGATACGAAGCAAAAGAAATATTAGAAATTAGTCTTTCACGGAATAGAGATAAAAACACATGTGACGCGAAATAATTCGTTCCTCATTGAATCATCACGAAACCAAGTTGCGACCAAGAAAATTCCAATGAAAGAATACAACTCTAGGCCAAACTAGTTACATTATAAAAGACATTTTTATAGGAAGAAGTTGTAAACGCCCTTTGTCTAACCTCCACTTGAAAGAATCGCATTTAGAATTAAAATTCTATTGTTATTAATTCGAAATTTCTATTTCACGAGACACAACACAATAGTATAATTTGTTGATTTCTTATACTCAGAAATTAAATTGTGACTAAATATCATTATAAGTTTTATAGAAGTATTAAATATAGTATTAAATACAAATTTTATAGATGTATAAATGCATCAAGTGCGAGCGAGAGAGGAATAAAATGTTCAAATGACGTTATGACGTGCTAATTTTTGTTTACTAAAAACTGCGATAAAAATCTAAGAGATATTCGTGATAACTTATTAAATTCTTATAAAGTAATTAAAAAAAGAAACATTGTTTGCAAAGTTTTGTATAATTTTTCCATCAGGTCCTCTCTCTTCATTTTATTCTTACAT
>Ga0157363_1005326_pt1 | contig 11972 bp, 7 predicted proteins | sample AttsexASBM1_FD_111477 | JGI IMG/M metagenome (GOLD analysis project Ga0157363, IMG submission 111477) | Fungus gardens microbial communities from leaf cutter ant in Ribeirão Preto, State of São Paulo, Brazil - Atta sexdens ASBM1 | ecosystem: Host-associated > Fungi > Mycelium > Unclassified ...
GAGAGAGAGAGAGAGAGAGAGAGAGAGAGATATGGACGCATCCGATGTAAAGGAAAAAACAAAATGGAAAGAGAAATAGAGAGAAAAGCGACTAGAGTTACGAGATAAAGGATGATCAAGAGAGAGCTCAGGGAGAGAGGTTGAGAGAAGTTTCTATAGAGAAAAAAAGGTAGAGTAACGCTAGACGGAGGAGAAAGGGAAAGCGAAGATAAAAAGAAGAAAAGGAGAGACAAGGGCTCCAGGGAAGAGGGAAAGAGAACTGGCGAAATTAGGAGGGAGTTGTGCGACAGAGGGATGAGGCGGAAGAGAACGAAGGGGGAGCTGGTAGTCGTGTAACCCCAACTGGTAACGACCAGCGCGGGAAGGAGACTCGGTGCTGCTGGGCTGTGAGAGGGGCAATTCTATGTTGCTGTGTGAATACAAGGTATTATCCGGTCAGAGAGAGAGAGAGAGGGGGGGGTGAGAGGGAGTGGGGAGAAGGAAGGGAGGCTGAAGAGCAAGGAGGAATAGCTGAAAGTAGTGGTGGGAGAAAAATGAAGGGGAAACGAGAGCGAGTACATACAACGATGCGGCGAGGAGAGATGAGTTAAACGAATGAACCGGCAGAGATAGTAAAGCTGGTCGCGAACAGTCCAGTACAGTCACGAAAGACAGGAAAGAGAGATGAACGATGATGGAGGGAGCCGGCAGCCGCAGCGAGAGCGCTAGCGGAAGAGTAGGGGGAGAGCGGATCAGAAGGGTCGGAAAGGACGGGAGGAGAGAAAGCCCAAGAGGGGAGGAAAGGGCATCTCCCGCTCTACTCTCCTATTTAGTTCGGTATGAGACGTCGTCGGTGGAACGTACTGTTGCGCGTTTCTCTCTTTGCTCGTGTGGTCCTCGTCCCGCGTCGAGAGCCGTGCCTGCAGCAATCGTTAGTTCGCGAACGCCCCGCGCGGCGCTGCTCGTCGGCACCCGTAACTTTGTGACCGCTTTGCTCACTGCTGCTCGTCGCAATTTCCTCCGTTCCTCGTCTATCCTCGTTGTTCGAGGAGCTACTTGGAGCTACATATTCTACGCCAACTGGCAACGTCTTTTCGAGTCATTCGATTTCTCCGAGACAGACGCCTCGTGACGAGGCGCAAATCGGTACGAGCATGAGATATCGTCTAGATCGCGGTTGATCGGCAATGACGCGCACGACGAATGGCGAGATTGCGCCGTACCACGCGACATCATAGGCTAACCACCCTGCACAAAGAGAGACCGGGAGGTCTGGGAGGAAGGGACAAGGGGAGGGGAGGGGAGGGGAGAGGAGAGGGCGAGAGACGTCGTTTCTTCGACGGCTCTGACGCCGACGCCGACGCCAACGCCAACGCCAACGCCAACGCCAACGTCAACCGATCGACGATCAAACATCGACGACGTCAACTGTAGAACATTCCGTACTGATACGTACTACGCACACCGTAGTGTTGTCGGCATCGTTGTGAGAAGCGTGACGCGTGCTAGGAGCACCTAGTTAGGCGCATTCTTCCTTGCCTCCGTTGACTGCTCCAACCGTAAGCTCGCATGTTTGCACGTAAGTACAATGTATCGATACGCACATCAAGTACACCAAGTACACACTTGTACACATGCACGATATGTCGCGCGCCGCCGCCACCGCCGTTGCCGCGCCGGTTGACGGTGCATACTTGCATACAGAGAGAATTTGCGTTTGTTTTGTGTACCGGGAGATGGAGCAACGGGATGGGACGAATTGACGAACGGATGAACAGAATGATGTTCTCTTTGTCTGTTTCTCTCCTATCCCATGTATTCCCCTTTTTGTCTTTGTACTTTTTCTTTTTTCCACACATACAGCTTCGCTTCTACTCTTTCTTTTCTACTTTTCTTTCCAGCACACGTACTTGCATTTTTATGCGTTTTCTCATTCCGCCTCGTCCTCGACAGAACACACAAGATTCACTTGCTGCAACAAATACTTCGAAATAAGCATCTCTGGTGAGATACATTATTAACTGTTGGCCATCGATCATGAAATGTTGAGATGAATTTTCTAATTTCATAGAAATATATGCTCGATAAGAACGCTTCCTAAAACTAAACGCATTCAGCAAGTATATTTCGTTGCTTTTTTTTTATTTTTTTATTATTCTATGAATATGAGTAAAATAGTGAATTAAGATCCAATAAAATATAGGTTTTTGCTTAGGATTTTAACCTTTATTCTGTTTGTAAATTGTACAAATAACTAAAGAAAGATAAAAGCTAATTTTTTTATTTCAAGAGAATATAGAGTATTAATAAACAAATTATTTTCCTATAAAAATGTTTTATGGTTTGTTGCTTATGATTCGAATAGCAAAATACTTACAGTGTAGCTTTAAAAGTTTCATAAAGATTTATACTTTTCAAAAATAAAGTGTGTGTGTGTGTTTTCAGGAAGCCTTTTAAAATTATTTATAATTAGTATTAGTCAAGTTTAAGAATTATAAAACGTTTAGAGAGAAATTATTAAATGTTTAAATATTTACAAAAATGAAATCATCACAATTGCTAACTCCATTGCAAAATCCTTAATTCTATTGAAAATCTTAAGAGACAATTTGAAAAAGAATATTAAACATATTTATAACAGCACAAAAAGACAAATTCTTATTATGTCAACAAATAATTTGTTTAATTATAATTATACGTTATATGAATCATGCATACCTCACAATCAGTACAAAACTCACGGCATTCATTTCGATAGATGATTGGATCTATTCGTTCTTGTCATGGCAAAGTTTAATCGATTCGATCTTCTGTTCATAATCGCAAATTGATAGACCGAAAAGTTTTCTTATCTTTCTGCTTAACTTGAAAAAGCCAAGTTGCTCCCTCGTTTTATGTAGCCTCTGATGTAGATCTCTTTAACCTAGGGATGTACAGAGAAGCATAGACTATCGATATTTTGTATTGTAATTGAAATACGCAGTATCGATATGACAATATATTGATTGGAAATGATTCGATATTCGGGAATGTCGTTACTTCTTTTGCATGTTTTTTCATTATGTAGAGATGTGCAGAGAGCAAAAATTTTTGATTTTAAAGAAAAATAAAAAATCACTAGGTAAATTCACTAATTTATCAATAAAATTATAAATATTTTAATAAATTTATACATACGCAAATGAGAATGGAAAGAGAGATTGATGAGAATAAAAAATTATGCATTTATACATTTTATGCAATACATATATTTATCATTTTATATATATAAAACTCTATCAACTAACAAAAATAATGTGAAAGATAAGAAAATTTTTTAAAATTTTATTCATAATGGCGTTGATCCCGTTGTCATAAATTGTTCTTGAATTGGCATTCTCTGTTACGTTTATGTGGTTGAATTTTGTGTGGAAATACAACATCTGTATCGAATTAATTGATATCTACGTTCCAAATCCGATATTTATTAAGATATTTATTAAGATTATGATAGAGAAACTAAAAATTTCGATGTAAATATCGAATGTAAAAAGAGTAATGATATGATATTCCAAAATATCGATAATTTAACTTATTTTACAATAAGATCGTAACTCATAATCCGTAAGAAATCATTAACCAATCATTAACCAATTGGTGATTGTTTTTCTCATATTCAATTGTGACTGATCAATTTTTACGGCTTATAATTTTCAATCCTATTGTAGAACAGGTCGCTAGACAATTGCGAATGATAGTTTGGCTTAGTTTTAAGATCATCGCATGCTCCGTACTTTTCGTAAGTGTTATATAGAGCCACTTACATATAAATTTATAAATGCTGAGGTGATACTGTTCGAGCGACTTGGATCATTTCTTTTATCATGAGAATTAAAACTGATCGCTTATGTTTGTCAAGCGTTCATGTTTGACACATTTTCTTGTATTTGTCAAAGCACTAACAATGTTATTTTTCATGAATCTCATTATTTTTCTTGACCGTAAATTAATTTAGAATATATGCATTGTTACATAACGAACGTTGGCATAAGTATCTCATTGAAAATATGAAATGTGAAATGCTTGTTCCGATAAGATTCTGATATGAAAAATTTCAAGAAATAAAGAAAAAATCGTAGCTTGTCGCGTCGACAGAATTCACACATCTCGGATTAAGGCAGTGTCACGCGATAGATAGAAAAAAAAAAGTGCATCGTTGCTTTGAGCAATAGCCAATGCTCCGAGAACTCGCAACACAAAGGCCGCCTTCAACATGCGCTCATTTTTTTTGTGCTGCGATGCGCTGCGTCGCACACGCGGAGTTGACATGAAGATGCTCGCAGCGACGTAGCACGTGTGTACATTTCATGTACTTTTTGTACATACGTATCAGTGATTCCCTTCGCATTCATTACGTTACGTGGACACAGCGAATTTTGAGATGGTACTTTTGTCGAGATTTTTTTACTTTTTGCTATATAGTTTTTTGATGGAGCATTCGATGACATCAATCGAGAATATCGTTGCTTAGTCAATTGCAATCATTTCCCAAATCCAAATTATATAAAACATAATATTTATCAGTGTCTGACATATTATCAGACTTGATTAGAAGATTCTAAATATAATATCAATATCGAAAAAATTAAAATTATAATAAGATGATGATGAGTAAAAGAGATTATTTTAAATCTCTAAACTGTATATTTCTCGGTTTTTGATAACATGTCTGTCTAAAATTAATTTGTAAAAACAATCGTATGTACCTTTACTCGAGTCTACAAGACTCGTAGATCAGTCTATTAAAACTAAAAGTATAGTAGGCGAAAGCTAAGAATACGCGTTTATATTATAATGTAATGCATCATCTATTATAATATTATTAATATTTGATTATGAGATATTATTTGGAATATATGTGTATTACTTTGTTCAGTTTTGGAATCCGCGCCATGTTTTCGCGTTCCCGCGTTTCATTTACCGTGATGAGAATTTCGCTCCTCTTCTCTTAGAACAGTTCGATATAAATAGACATAGTACTAGACATCGCAAAACGCGATATATGTATACTCGAGACGTGCTTCAGGAGCGCAGTAATTCGAGTTCCCTAAAAGTTCTCGAAAATCTTTTATGTCTTTTCCTTACAATTACAATGTCGTTTACACAATACTTGACTTTCAGTTGCGTAAACCATGTGCACGCTTTGATCATATAAATAGAATTATAATATTATCTGCGATGCGAATGCATTCTACGAAACATCTTGCGTCTTCTTGTTCCAATTTTTCGATTTTTCTTTCAATTTCCTTAAATTATTCCCGATTTTTTTTTTTTTTTTTTTAATGGAAATAGAGAAAAAGATGGAGCTCGTATTGAATAATGGACGCTATGACAAAAAGATGCGTTTCAATGTAAATGGCGGAATCTGTTCTCTTTGGCGACACACATAATCGTGTTAATAACGATACGTGTGTTGTTATTTAGCACTTCGGCGATGTGGAACTTCCATACTTGTGCTGCTAAAAGAGGAAAAAAGGCAAGAATAATTGAAACATCCGAAATTTTTCACGTATCTAACGAATGTTATGCGATAACTAGGTGAGTCGAGCTTATCGTCGGACCGCAAAATACCGCGATATTCGATCAATACCGTCAGGTATATTTGACGGGCATGCACACACGCAAATGTATATCACGTTGCAAGGGACGTTTGGCGGTTTAACCGCGCCGGTGGGTAAGCGGAAAAATGGAAAGGACGACTCTAAACAGAGACGGGAATAGGGATATGTGTACCCGTATATATATGTACGGGCTTGAGCGGATTTTAGGGAGAATTTGGCGGGCAACAACGGGACAACCAGATAGCTACCTGAGAAACCTTTGGAAAATTCATCTAGACATAATGATAGATCGTTGGCACTTCTATATCAAAACTTAAGTTGCGAATGCAGCTGCGTTGGGAAATTAAAAATATTTTAAGAATGTTAAGAAAATATCACGAGAGATTAGGTTTTTCGATTGAAGCGTACTTTATCGATATCGTTCAAGAATTCATTGTACAATTCTCATTTATACCTATATAATTTCGTGCTTATTTAATATTTGAACTTTTTTTACATACAGTTATGACAAATGAACAAATTGAAGCTTTGCAATTATGTTTTTATTAACTCTGTTACTCTTATTACTTTCTTTTAACATAAAAATAATATATACAATGTTCATAACAACTAAATTTTATAATAAATTAGGGAAAATGATTAAATGAAATAAATTGCTATAAACATATTATATGTATCTAAGACGTTTTGTAAAAAAATGATACGATAATTGTACAATTAAATATCAATATCATATAATTAATATCAAGATCTACTACTGCTTACATATTAGAATAATTCCAAGTAATTATAGCTAATTGAACACTCTAATATTTAAGTATTGAATTAACAAGTTGATAATGATTGCATTTTTCTTTATAGACTTCGTGTTTTGTGATTTATTTATACATGAAAAAATGGCGAGTATAGGCAAAAGGACACTCTTGCGTGATATCAATCCACATTTAATATGCCTATTATGCCGAGGTTATCTTATAGATGCCACAACCGTGGGGGAGTGTTTACATTGCTGTAAGTAAAATCGAAATTTAAGTAGCGTGCGCTTAGATTTATTTATTGGATTGACACTATTAATATATTCTATTTTTGTTATTCAGTTTGTAAAAGCTGTATCTTGAAGTATCTCAGTACTGCAGCGCATTGTCCATTGTGCAAACATGCGATCAACAAGGCGAAGCCAAATTTCAAGTATGATAATAATTTTTTGATAATTTATACAAAGATTTACTCTATCTATTCGAATTTTTGTAGTGATAATAAACGATCAGATTATTATTTCTGGAGAATGTTTAAGATCGCAATTTTTTTACAGAGCTGACAAAGCGTTACAAGATATTGTATATAAATTGGTGCCCGGATTATACCATAGGGAAATGTTAAAGAGGAGAGAATTTTACAAGAAGCATTCCGAACACGGTAATTGGTCATTCTAAGTTTGCTTAGACTGTAACGCCTAGACTGTAACGTCTGTATGTCCGTATATCAATAAAATAATATTCTAAATATTAAATCTTAAATATATGTTGATTAAATTAATTTTCAAACAATTAGCAAATTTAGCAACGCCGGAGCAACGCGGCGAGGATGTAAGCGGACGTTTAATATTTAATCCAGAGGATGTAGTGAGTTTGAGCTTGGAGTACCTACCACATGGAGCAGATCCACTGACTATATTGAGTACCAACGACATGGATACAAATCACTTGAACAATTTAAATAATACTAACAATAATAATAGTAATTACAATGATAATGTTGTTAACAATAGAAGATATCTGCAATGTCCGGCTCTAGTAACTGTTGCACACCTGAAGAAATTTATAGCAATGAAGTACAGCGTTGATGTAACGAGATATACCATCGAGATTTGCCATCGACGCGCGACACTTCCCGAAAATTGGACTCTTATGGACGTTGCTTATATTTATGCATGGAAAAGGGTTTGTTTCATTAATTTCTTCAAAATCTAGTTTTTCGATTTTTGCGAAATAAAATATATAGCAGATATATAAACTTGGTCAATAAGATAACAACTAGAGCATATGTGGGATTAGATTAAAATTAAGTGATTATATATGATGCTAAATTATATTCTTGTAGCGTATATATCTGTTATAATTACACTGCCTTATAATTCACATATTTTGGATCAATTATATAAAAGAAATTTACTATTATTTAAATTGTCTTTCATACAGATTGCACCGATGAGGTTTTTTTATCGAGTGGCACAAGAGGAACAAAGACTCGAAGCACCATTGCATCAAAGACCATCGACTCCAGGACTCGGAGCTCGGGAGTGTTTGCCACCGAATGAACAGCAGAACGATGGTAATTCAGGGAGTAATCCTGTTAATCATTTAGAAACTTCTAAATTAGAGATTAAATCTACGAGCGGCAGTATTAAGACAGTATCAGCAAAAGATTTGAACAAGACTGCCAATGACAAAATAATCTCATCCATGGATCATAAACAAACAACAGTCAAGATGAACAAAGAGAAAGACGAAGAAAACAAAATGACGATAACTATTGTAACGTCGACATTAACAACAACAAACGTCACGAATACGGTGACGACCACTACGACGAATGCATCTCCTTTATCAGGGACGAATACATCCTCTTCGATAGACAACAATTCGAATAAGCAGATAAAGAGTCCAATTAAGATACTGAAGAATCCAGATGGAAAATACGAGGTGCTTAAAAATTCGGCCTCTGTTTCGGATGTCAAGAATCCTACGAATCCTGAGTTTAGTGTTGTGAATTCTAACGGTGTAAAGATAACGCTGAAGCAGTGTTCGCCACCGCAGAATAGTAGTGCGAAAAAACCAAGAGTCATTAGCAATATTCTATTGCGTTGCGCCCAAACGGAGAAAGATACGCCGCAGTCATCGAGCGCATTAATAATCGAGCAATTGCAGCAAGAGCAAGATAAGGACAAACTTACCACAAGTCCAATATTGTCAGGTAAACAGGAAAAGCAACGACGTAAAGTAACTTTCATGGATCGATCTCCAATGTTCGAGAAGACTTCTCCTATTACCAACGTTACCATGCCGAAAACTGCATTGAAAAAACCGGCGGAACAGCAGGACAAGAAGCAATTCCTACAAGGTTTTCAGTTAACCGCTAGAGAACCATTAATGCCGGATGATAGCAAACCTCTCTCTCGAGACATTAGTGTTGCAATCAACATTGAAAAACGAATAGCGAAGATAGAAGAATCTTTTAAAAAGAAAGATTCTGACGAAATCAAGAAGAAAAAGAATGACATTGAAAACACCGGCTCGAACGTGAATAATAGCACTGTTATGACAAATATGATTGCGAAACGTGTTGTTGATGAACGAGTGTGTAATTCAGGAACGAGTTCAAACAGCATGAATATCGCGAGCGGCAATCATGCCGCCAAAACAGACGTATATACTTTCCCCAGCGATTCGTCAATTGTTCCAGCTGGAGCGGTCAAGAGGAAGTGTCCTCCGGGTGTACCGATTGCTGACTTGAAGCGTCGAAAAGCACCGCAACTAGTACAGAAACAGGAAACTAACAAGAAACAAAACGTTTCCCAATGTAATTCTGTTATTAACAAGCATACTTTTTCTACGGAACATGTAATTCCTATAAACAGAACGATCAATATGATAGGAAATCAAGATGTCGGATCGAGCCGTATATCCAATGTGAATAACACGAAAGCATCGACTGGTCCATTGCTTTCGAACGATACTAGAGATCTATTAGTGGACGGCTATGGTTTGAATATTCCAGCGAGTTTGAGTATAACACTAACTTCACCCAAATCTCCGGGAACTTCTGGACAATTCGTCGAATCCAATGATTCCAGTGATAATAATCGGAAAGTCGCGATGGGCAAAGTAAATCCCAGCATCACGTTGAATGACTGTTCGGTTGATCCACGCGTATTGAAAGCTCTAAAGACTGGACAGATTAGAATGCCAACTTCGCCGAAAGTTAAATCAACAACAGCGACGGCGACAACAACAACAATGGCGGCGGCGGCGGTGGCGACAGCGGCGGTAAAACAGACGATGACTATGATGGTGACTGATTGTGGAGAGGTAGCAAATCAACAATGTATGATACCATCTGCTGCCAAACGAAAAAGAGAATATGAATTATCCAAGGATATTCTGGATTTGAGTGGAGGCAATAAAAAGATGGACATACATCCTCTGAGAATTCCACAGCCGGGGACAAAACTTAATAAGACTAATAAAGTTATGGTAAGTAGAGATAATATGCAACCAGGAGGTATCTCTGATCAAGGTCAAGTGGTGACGCTAATGAGTGGTCACAAATATTACCGAGCGCCGCCAGGCTCTTTGACACCTGCCGCTCATCGCGTCAACGATTGCCCTCTATCGCCATCGTCATCGCGTACACCTGTCTATGCGCCATCTTTCAGTAATCTCAATCGATCAAATTCAGATCTTTCATCTGTCTTCCCGAGTCTGCCGAGTCTTTACGCTCTTCATCAGGCGCCAAATCTTCAGCAATTTCAAATGGATACAGCACGATTGAAATTGCGACCTATTGTAGGAAGTGGAGTAATGTCTGCGATTGGAAATGACAATGTTAATCTCAATATTAGTGGTATATCAGGAAAAAGTCACTTGGCCGCTCAGTGTGCACCTGTTAAACCCGCAAGATCTTCTGTAGCACCCTTAGCGGTTCCCATTAACAAGCAACAATCTACTGAAAAATCCACAAACATTAACGTTAATCGAACAATCCCGACTGTTGATTCAAACAAGTCTCTAGCTTTTCATAACAATGAAGCTCTCGAATCTACAGATGAAACTCGTGTCCAAAAGAAATACTCTTTGAATGTTGAAAATATAAATAATAGATTCTTGTCGCGGAGTGAATGTGCAAGAAATAATGATCAAGCCACCAATGAAACAACCAGGAATTCGAATGTGAATTCGAATTCCGAGTCCAAAAATGAAATCATTAATATTAATGATAATTTGATGCAACAGCATCGCGAAGCAACAAGTCCTAATATCGTATCATCAACTGCTTCACCGTCACCACCTCCTGGCAATGATGGCATGATGAACGCGAAGAATGAGAGTAGCGCTAAGAACGGTCATATCAACGACAATAATTCAAATGGAAGTAATAACAAACAAAAGAGTAGTGCCGAAATGACATGCAGCAAATCGCCGGATAGTCCGGATTCCAGTTCGATCACAATAGAGAATTCGGGAACAAGTAAGAGCTCAATCTTAACAGATCGGGAAATGCCAACGGACGCCCACACGTCGTTGGATACGGTTAAAGCTTCGGAATCAGCTGTGAATCCAGATAATAGTACCGTTGATGATTTGACCATTATTGACAACAAGAATAAGTTTGCCAATAAATTGGAAGCAAGTGAAATCGCGGAACAATTGACCTCTGTGCAAAAAAAATTGCTAGCAGTTTTTCCTTCAACTGAATGGGCAAAGAATCCTGTAGCCGCTGAACACTTGGGAAACTTCCTCAAGAGTTTGAATGCCACGATAAAAAGCGAGGAATTTGTCGAAGGATCCAAGACAAAAAAAGTTGATCAGAAAATTATCGGAAATGACGATAATAATAAGAAGCGGTAATGACATATCTTTCATGAGATTGAAAGATTTTTCAAGATAATTTCGAGCGATTGTACAATTCATAAGACATTGCAAAAATGATGTCTTATATCATTTTATGTGTAATGGGCTTTATTTTGATTAGAATTCATTCCGAACAATTCCATAATACGTTTCCAGGACTTATAATTTTGACTTTCAGTTCTTTTATCTTAATTAAACTTCTTGTTATGCTGGAAATTTCATTGAATTTTATCTAATTATCTCGTATGCAAAAAATAATGATGAGAAAAATATATGGCCTGCCGAGTACAGATAAATTCTAAGACGCTGTCATACAAATCAGAAGATGCATAAAATTATTTTTAATTGAAATGTGTACAGTTACATTTCATGTGAGAAAAGATTTACAGATGAAAATAACTATTTCGTTATACCATATATGTATATTATAGAATACATAAAGTATATAGTGTAAAAAACAATAGATTGAGAATATTATTTTTTCAAAATTTTTAAGAATAAATCTTTCACCGATCTACATATAAATGATCTACATAAAATAATCTATACACACAGACTATACACATTACTAATTCGAAAACTTGTAACATTCCAGAAGAAAGAATCCATTAATTATTTTTTTAACTTGAGAAGTTTCTTCGCTGATGCACACACACACACACACACACACACACACACACACACACACACACACACACACACACACACACACACACACACACACACACACACACAAACACAAAACGACACAACAACAAACACA
>Ga0157363_1005327_pt1 | contig 11972 bp, 3 predicted proteins | sample AttsexASBM1_FD_111477 | JGI IMG/M metagenome (GOLD analysis project Ga0157363, IMG submission 111477) | Fungus gardens microbial communities from leaf cutter ant in Ribeirão Preto, State of São Paulo, Brazil - Atta sexdens ASBM1 | ecosystem: Host-associated > Fungi > Mycelium > Unclassified ...
AGAACGTAAGATCACTTGCACAAGTAATATATCTTATCTGCATGTGCAGGTAATGATCGACAGGCGACTGATACCTCGCGGTCTTCGCGAGAAGGAAGACTCGCGAATGTCTCTCTTATCTGGCTTTTATAGCATCACATTATCGCTTTACGTTCACACTTTACGCTGCGCGGGCGTCGCTAGCTTACTACGACTAATGAGGATATAAAAAATAAAGAATAAGGATTTATTTACGTATCGCGAAGTAACATGTACTTACCGTCGCCCATTACCTTGAGACGATCTCAAAGGCAGATCCGGGAGGCAGGAGGCCGCTGATAAACCACTCGAAGAGAAGGGAAGCTCATTTAAAACCTATTTACTATTATCACTTTGTTCGGATCGAATTTGTCACAGACGTCAACGATGTGAGTATATTTCAATTAAAACAGATTTCATTTCCTGTTTATTTGATCAAATGAATGATTTGGAAAAGAATTACGACAAAATTAGGTCACATCAAGATGTTATATAATAAAACAATAATAAGTTTATCAATCTTCTTGCCGTGATTATTTATAATATAGGATAAATATTGGATCCTATTTATTCTCAGCAAAAGTTGCTTATTCCGGAGTCATCTGAAAAAATATAATAATAATAATTTGCGAAAGAATACAAAATCGATCTTTCAATTTCCAATAAATCTTCTTTAGACCCCTATTATCATAAGCTTTTATCTTTCGTGAGACAAACGAAAGATAAAATCACAATTGCGAATAATAGAAGGAAAAAACCGTGCGAAAAAGTATGTCTACTTCGTTTATATGTCGTTACATAGCGTTAGAAATGAAGACCGTTTAAAATTGTCGGATTTTTACAGCGTTCTTAAATCCAAATAAGTTACGTTCATATTTGTAGAAAGATCTCATCTATGATTCTCCCTCGCAATATCGCGCTCAAGGATCATGCGGAAAATATATCTTCGCACGTGTATCTCATCAGAGACTTAAACTCTTCACCGCTAAATCTGGAAACGTCGAGGCTTATCCGCCTTTGTCTTCGCAAAATGACTGTCGATTTCTATGTAAAAACCTGTGAGACATGATAATTACGAAGGCAATTATGCGGCTTGGATATTTTTTATCCGACATAATTAGTTCAGCGCGGGAGAAGATATTTTTCAAGGATTTAACAAAATGTGCTTAGGTTGGAAGACCAATCTTCGTCCGAGACATTAAAAATGTATCACTGACTAGCGTTATATAAAAACAAAGATAATCTATTAGAACAATAATTCATCTGAGATTTATAAAAATGTATATAGTTGTCATACAGATTTGTAATATTCCCGTAATTGCAGCGATATTCGCGCAAAGTCCGAGCCGCAAGTTACATCATGATCCAACGGAATTTGTGCGGCTTCCAAATTCTGGTCTTTCCGTGAGCTAAATCAATTATTGTCTATTTTATGAGGCTTCCGATGAAAGGTCGCGCCAGTTCAAAGATCTTGCTGCGCTCATATTGAAGAGATCGACTCGAGTGCGCTGCACGAGTTTTTCTTCTACTTCAATGCGTGTTAGATTTTACGCATTACGTAATTGCATGCATTAAGTTACGTGTTAATGTCCCAACAGAATGAGATAACTAATTGTGTGATAAACATCAATAAAAGCACAATATAACGTAATATATGTTTAATATACAATATGATGAGAGTATGTGTACCATTAATTTTTTAAGAAATATGCTTTTTTGAAAGAGAAATAAATTTGAAAAGAAAAATATCTTGTAATTTTATGATTTTTTAATTATAAAAGAAGAAATTTGGATGGTAAAATATTTCTGTGCTGAAAGGATTAAACTCAATAATATTAAAACCATGCCATGTTGCATTTTATTAAACCAACAATATGTTACATTTTTCTTCGAGAGATAAAACATAATAATATAACGTAAAATTTATTATGAATAGAAACTGCAAAAAGGATTTTCATATATATGAAATACTTTTTCTATGTTTAAAATTATTTTACTTTTATTGATTTTTGACTCTTTTAGTACTTCTTTAACAAACTTTCTTTTTTCAAGCTTAATATTATATCATTTTTTATAAATTCTTTTGTTATATGTATTATTGTTTGAAGATGACGTTTATGTATGTTTTTGTTTCATTATAAAAAGTTGAAATAAAAGAAGAAGCTGATTTCTTGAACTGATATTTTACATCTCGAATTACAATATTTTTATGATCAGATGTTTTATATCGTAGGAATTATTATTACTCCTATTTACATCTTGAGTATATAGAGTTTTCAATGTGTCCTGTATCTGTACTTATATCTAATTTAGAATCATAAATCGTCCGATCTTTTATTTATCATTAAGTAACATTATCGTACATTAATTATTTAAGTAAATCATGAAAAATAACTTTAATTGTTCTTATTTGTTATTGATCACATTATTTGCAACAACTTATGATCGTTCCCCATTTATTATTAATTAATTCATTAATTAATTAATGAGATCTGTGAAGGAAAAGAGAGTGAGATTTCCTCGCCACGCAATTATTTAAACAATTTTTTACTATTTATTGAAACGTTCATTCGAGTTTACATTTAAAGTGTTAATTCAAATAAAAATGACGTTCTTTTGACGTCGCGTTGTTATTAATGTTAAAATATTCTCGTACGGTGAGAAAATTCTTTCTAAATGTGTCTACAGAATCTTAAGGTAAGTATCACTTCGTATCACAGAATGAGATTGCTTTGCGACTGTAAAGATACCATTCTGTATTAAAAAAACAACACAAAATTGTTTTATTTTAAAGTTTTGATTGTGCGAAAGATTCGTCGCGTTTATAAATGGTATAAATGCGCCGGATTTCTTTTTATGTTTATAAGAGATATAATATAATCACAAAGGAATCTCCCTTTACATATAAATGGAACATTTTGACTTCGATAATTATACATGTGCATTATTAACAAATATTCTCTCGACTACATAGTGTAATTTTTCTATACAGTTAGAAATGGGCAATGGGATGATTCAAATTCGCAAATTGCGGATATTTTCAAAAAAGATTATGTTGAATCATAATTATTTAATTTCCCGTATCGGCTATTTACTAAAGTTTCTTATATTGATATTTGATTTCAATTTAAGTCTAATTCAATTCGAAAGCGTCCAAATGATATAAAAATGTAAATCTGAGAAAATATAAGTTTTTTCTCCTTTCTCACAAGATGTTCTATGTAAACATCATACATATATTAAGAGAATAGATGCAAATCGAGAAGAGGAGATATTTTAAGGTAACTTTCCTTGTAAAAATAAGAATCAATCGCAATCATCAATGAAAGTTATATTTAATGAGAGATAAGATATGACTTATCAAAGATTCCATAAAATCTAGACGGTGATCGTTTGCGATATAAAATGCTTACAACGTGAAGAAGAAAGGAGGAAGAGCTCTCTGTGTCGCATAAATGGATTATTTGTGTCAGATCAATTTGAAATAGATCGAATGTAATTCTCACTCTGTATCAATGCGAAGAAAACAATCGCAGCGAGAATCCTGCGAAATATGCGAGCACAATGGCATAGACAAATAGAAAAATCGCATTCATCATTCAGTCTTGTATAATGTCTATTTGCGTTTCTGAGAGAGAATCGCGTCAAAAATGGACACCTACAGAAGGTTATTTTCGATAGGCATTGTTCCTTCATTCTCCTTTTTTTCTAAGCAATCACGAACATTAGATCTGCTTTAAAAAAAAAAAAGAAAGGAAAACAATAGGAAAAATAGAAAACCTCATATCAAAACATGCGCCCTTCTTCTTGCAGCTATTCTTTCACTCCGTCGTAGTAAAGGTGGCTCATAGTCATTCGCATTGTAGTTTTCACAATATTCCCATTTGAATATTTTACCATCCCACTGCAAGTATAATTTTACATTTATGCGTATCTTATCATAATGATACATAATTGCACTTGAATAAATTGAAAAAATATAACTTCAATTTGTTCTATTAGGTGTAGTAAAAAGAAATCCATTATTTTTCCATTCAATTTCATGCAAAAATAATGGATTTCTTTTTACTACACCAAATATATACACACATAAAAGTTTTACACAAACAAAAACCTTTATGAAACAATTTTATTGATGATTTATAAGCAAAATATTTTTTACGATTTTTTAAGTCTCTTGAAAAATCATATAATTATCTCTTCCTTTTGTCATAAACGTGAACTCTGAAATAATAGCTGCGTTCCGTTTCACACATAATGCACATGATACATCATTTATCCTTGTTATTCGAATGTTAAACGAATACATTATGCACATCATGCGTGAAACAAAATGCACCCAATGACAGCTCTTCACAGTTGCGGCTTTTTTTTAAAAATGTATGATACATTTTTGTGGTAAAATAATTTTACTTACAGATGAGGTAATGAGGTTGTGATCAAAGGAATGCCAGCTGACATCACGCACGCAGCCTAAGTGAGCTTTTACCTTGTGTTCTATCTTTCCAGTTAGAAGATCATATACTGCGGATGAGAAAAGAGAATATGAAATCAGGATCGTTCATTTATAATGTCGCATATTAAGAGAAGCAGAATGTAACTCAAAGCTTACTAATGAGCCGGCCTGTCGAATCTCCCGTATAAATGTATCTTTGACCAGTATTGTCCGGCGGCGAAAAGCGACAACGTATTAAAGTCTTACGAACTGAATGACCGTAATATGTCATGATACTAGTATCACCATCTAAGAAACCTCGATCCCATACTGAAACAGGAAAATATCATATATACTTTGTAATTGTATGTAACAATAGAAATCAATTGTCATCTTAGACATTTCAGATATATCTGAATAATTTAGAAAACAAGAGTTGCCTTAAGGATTTTTCTTTCCTTTTCTTTTTTTTTTGACTTATAAAGATATTTACATCGTTGAGGTACAGGCTGCCATCGATAGTCCCAGTCTTGACGCTCTATAAGCTGGCGAGCATTTTGCTGGGCTTTACGAGAAGAGAACACGCGCGTGTCCCATAACTTGATGCATTGGTCTTTAGAATTGGTTATAAGATACCTTGTGTCGCCACGTGAATCGATGTATGTAATTCCGTCTCTATGACCGGCCAATACTCCAACTGGAGACGGATTAGATACGTTTACCAATCTCCTATCCCATACCTAAACCGACAGGAAGACATTGAAGATGTAATAAAGAATGAAAATTTTTCCAAATAATCGCGTGCATATCAGATCATTATCGATTCATTATAGCGCACATCGATTTCTTTCGTGACACACAGATATTCAACTTAAGGTCAACGTGATGCTACAAATGAAGCATTCTACAAGTAAAAAATAATTTAAAAATAAATCATTTAGTAAAACTTATTTGTTGTTTGTCTTCTAATTGATCAATTAAAAGCATTTGTAGCAATATTTTTCACAGCATCCTTATATATTCAAGAGAATGGCATCTCGGATGACTTAATTATACCTTGCATAATCCATCATCACCACCGCTATAGAAGATTTGCGAACTATTGTCTGCATAAGCAACACAGTTTACGTCTTCTTCATGACCTATGAACTATAAAAATGGACATTATATAAGAATGGACATCAGTACAAGAAGTGGCAATGCGCTTCTACATTGAATAATAATTTTACAAACTCGCTCGAATCGGCGTTGGCAATATAGACTGTATATGTAGAGGCATCGGTCATTGGCGCCACCAAGAATTTCTTCGCCGTTGTTTGAAAAGGCCAAAGAAAAAACGCAAAATCGCCGTACACCTGGATGTAAAGGTAGTGTTTCTATCGAGGCTTCAGATATATGACACTGATATACTGTAAAAGAATACATATTATATTACATCTTATATCTGCCAGCGTATAATTGCACAAGATAAAAACATAATATCACTTACAACAATCCGCCCAGCTCGAATATGCAAAATGTTGTCCATCTGGACTAAACGCTACGTCCAGAACACTCCATCCAACATCATGCGCCAACATCCGATTGTACAAGGTAAAATTACCATTGTTTGTCCGATATATGTACATCCATTTATCTGCAAAGATTCACAAACATTAAATATGGACAGTCGAATCAAATAAGTTTGTTCTTTTTAGCTAAATTCCTTGTTTATTCTTTTTCTTTTTTCCTCCAATATGGAGAAAAAAAGAAGATAAACCATGTGACATTTAGGCATAAACAGGACTATAATTATATGTGACAAGATTATATACAACAAAGAAGATTCTGGATGACGTGTAGCTTGATATCAATATGAATGATTAATAATCTATAGGTCATGAGTTTGATCTCAGTCCTCATTCCATGTACGTTTCATTAGGAGATCAACTTTAATAGGAAAATTTGTTTTAGTAGGAAGAGATTAAGGTCTCTTTATTTTGTAACTTTTATGTCTAGTTTATTCTTTATCTTTTTCTAGAATTTAAGAATTAGAAAAAGATGAAGAGAAAAAGATAGAGTTGATTGTGATTAAATTTAATCAACATTAATGGAAATAAATGTTATTGATAGCAATGATATCGTTACATTGTCTTTGCACAGATTCTGTATGTAGAAAGAAAGCTGCATAACAACTATATTATTATTATCGTTAAAAGTTACATAGGAGCTTAAAGTAAATATTTAAAAAATTGGATAAGAATTTTAAAAAGAATAAGAATTTTAAAGATGTTATTAAGTAGAATTAATGAAAATAATAAAAGTATAAGAACAGATATATTATACAATGTGGAAGAATAAGTTGAAAGCACCTTCGGCACAATAAACAGAATAAATCTTGTAGAATATACCTTGAGTGGCAGTGACGAAGAACTCTCCATCCTTGGAATATAAACCACAGAATACTTTCGAACCGAAGTCATGTAAGATCTGTGGCTTATTCGGCAAAAGATTGTTGGCTATCCTACGTTTTTCTTTAACACTAAAACCATTTGGTTTGAGGGCCCTCTTCTGTATCATCGGTATCATAGACGTGTTCTTCTCGTCAGTGACCCCCGAGGCATTTTTGGTGACGCTGATTATGTCGTTTTTCTGAAAAGCATCATACTGCAATGGCAAAAATGAAAGCAACATAAAAGACTCATATTTTTACCCTCGCCAAGTTTTATATAAATCATACTGAGGAACGAGATTTTACAATTAAACTCACCTCTAATCTGGTTGTATCTGGAAACCTCGCTCGTGCGCGAATTCGTGCCAATTCATCCTCCGATTCATCAGATATATCTATAATGGAACTGCAACAACAAAAGAGACAATACTGAGGATATTTGTCGAGGATATTTCCACGGTTGTGTCGACTAATGTGTAAGGTTATACGACGGGACGATGAATATACAAAGACGTTCCGTGCGAGTCGTTCCTTTTGTTTTTTTGATTTTCAGAACGATTGTACGAAGACAACGATCACGAATAAGAAAATACTGGGCGAAAACGAACAGCGATGCGTTCTCAAGAATATTCTAGAGCGAAAGACCACGAAAGACATTAGGACAGGCGAAAAAGGTTATGAAAATAGCGCGCGTTGCAATAATAGAGAAGAGTGGGGGGTAACGACAAAGTAAAGGTCTGTTCAGCGGGATGTTATGACATGTAACTATTCCACTACTCATTTCAATGTTGATTAACTTTAATCTCGATTCAATTAAACTCTTCATCCCCTTTTTTAATTTTGAGAATCAGAAAAGAAAAATTATTTGAATTAAAATTGAACTACCTTTGTAAGATTAACTTTGATCTCGGAACTGAAGATACAATTTCACATGTTGCGAAATTAAATAAGTAATTGGAGCGACAGATCTACCTATCGCTGTCATTCAAGTAGTTGAAATTTTATATTGTGAACCGTTTGAACTGAATGGTTTCAATTACAAACGTCAAACGCTCAGGGTAATATTTCATTTGTGCGTTTTTGTCGTACGACAAATTTTTCAAGCCTGTTATTGGCTATAGGATAGAGAGATCTGAGGATCTCTCTGTTCTGTACTGCACACATTTGTCGTACGACAAAGAGTACGGTCAACGCGATGTCGCAAACACTTTGAAGCATTTTTTTAATTGGTCAGTTTATAAAATTCTTTCTTCTAATTGGTCCATCAAATACTTCAAAGCATTTGTAGTGAGACTTTGATCAAAAACGCACGAATGAAATAGCATCCTCAAACAATATTGACAGTGCTGCCACATCGTGTCGACCGTATAAACCAGCGTTTATCGATATATATGACCTAATTTATATTTATCTTTCCTTATTTATATTTCCCTTTGTTACTGATCCAGATAAAAGGATTTGATGCTTAGAATAATCAGTGTATATTTTTTGTTACATTAAGATTAAATTATTAAAATATATAATTATAACAAATGTGGTTATTTTATCAAAAAAATTAACAAAAAGAAAAGGATAAAAGCACAGTAGTTGTTTTTCGTGATATTTAATATGTAATTAAGTTTATAAATGACGGTTTTATAAATGACGATTTAGACGGGTCACAATCTGGCTATCTTCAGTAAATTTAAAAATATTAATAAAAACGCAGAATTTACATAAATTTAACATTAAAATTCAACCGTTATAAATATAATTATAAAATAATGCTTTCTTTCTTCTTGTAGTTGCTAAGTCAATTAACATATTACAAATAATGTAGAATGAAAATTGCCAGATTCTGTTTTACAGATAAAATGATGAGTCTTAAGCAGTTTTCTTCACGCAGGAAACTCGTCGTAACATTGTATATTATTATTTGACAAATAAGAAAAAATTCATCGGTTTTTGACTAAACCGATAGAATTTAAGTGTTTGCGATATGGATTTTTGTTTTAGTGACCTTCTATTATTTTACAATAAGTTGTTTTTGTTTTCAACAAATTTACTTTTTAATAATTTTAATACATTTTAGATTGTTATTAGAGTTCGTTTTTATATTATAATTTCCGTTAATAGGTGGCTCATTGAAATGAATTAGTTTGTAAAAAAAAATTCTTTTGTAATTACATTATATTGTCTCTGAGGATCTCAAGAATTCAAAAGTGAGTCGAAACATATAAGCGGATTAATTATTAATATATATATAATATTAATATATAAATTAATATATAATAAAATTGTTTTGTTAACTATTGGTATTGGTTTGCACAAAAATTGTCGTGCTTGACTTCTGTTATAATTTTTATGTCCAATTTTATATCATTAAAGAATCTTTAGGAATTAATTTATATTTAGTTAGAATAATCTAATAACTGCACGGAGAGAATTTTTTCTTAGAATTTATCCTAAAAATATGGTAATTCTGGGACAATATTGTATTTCAAAGAATTTTATATAAATTTCTCTCATTCATTAATAAAACTACAATAAAATATAAAATAAGTTTGATTAATTTTACTGAAGTGTATAGTAAAAATCTTTAAAGTATTATATTGTACCACAACTCTACCATGTTTTCAGGATAAATTTTAAAAGGGTGATTTTTAATTTTCTCCATATGCTAATATAATTGTTTAATTCATTTCGCATTAATAAGTAATACATGAACAACACAAACAATGACTGCGTTCAGCAGAAAAAAACAACTTTGCAATTGTAAAATTCTTGAATATGATTAATTTATACATTTAGATTTAATACGAAACTAAAAACAAGACCAACCATATTAAAGAATTTTACAACAGCAAAGCTGTTTTTTTGCTGACCGTAGCAATATGGAAAATCTGTCGCTCAAGTGTCAAATTCAATGCTTCTTTTTCATGTATAAATTTGTCACTCTAATAATTCTGCGACAAAAGCCATCACGTGATCTTTTTTGACGTGTAAGAATGCCATCCCATAATGTACATCGCGTATCAAAGAATCCGATCAATCACTGACATTTCGTCATTTTATGCCGTTTTCGCACGCGACAATTTTTCCTTACACTTGCAGAATTTACAAACAGATCTAAGAGAATGATTCTGTGATACGCGTGCTAATTCGCTTAGATCTGTTCTATAGAGTCATAAGCGGTAAGCCGTAAAAAATTAACTAATCATAGCCGATTATTCTTCTCACACTTAACTATGATTGGCCAATTTTTTACGGCTTCCGACTCTATTGTAGAACAGGCATTATGCGCGATCTGCTGCATGGGACATAAAGAACAAATAAGTAACAATAAATAAAGGGCAAAGTAAAAGTTTTACACATTTTAATTAAATAGAATAAATTACAAATAAAGAAAAATAAAGAAAACAGTCTAAATTCAAATATAAAACATTACAAGTTTCGGCTACTCAAGATTGAGCACTCTTCAGACATTTACTTATCACAAAGATCGATGTACAAAATTAGTTATCGAAAATACTGTATCGAAAATATCGTATATTCTTTATAATAATAATAATAATATAAGCTTGAGTGAGTCTTCATGTAGAACTCGACACTATTCGCATACGATTGGACAGTCAAATGTGTTTCATATCTCTTGGAAAAAGATCTAATCAATAAAAAAGATAAAAAAAAGTCTTCTTACGAAATACTAAAACAGATTAAAGTAACATACTGGAATTCAAACAAATAAAAACTTACCAAAAGTTATGTGTAAATTATTCGGACAAGTTTGTCTAAGTATAAAACCAATTATAATATATACAATTTAATAGAACGCAGATATGTAAGACGGACATTTTGTGTCAATTATAATGTACACTCGCTGATATGGACTGTCAGTATCGAAGAGTCAAATTTTATTTACAATAGGTATATATACCTTATGGAGACCTTTAGTTTGTAAATTTAGATTATTTTTCTGCTCTTTAATACTGAGTATCTCCGAAATTAAGCGTTTCCTATAGCAAGGCTCTTCATCTAAAATTTTAACATTGTCCCATTGGAAATCATGATTATTTCGATTATGATTATACGGCCTGTGCTCAGTTATGACAGAACGGACAGAAGTGTTATGTCTAATATGATTACGATGTTCTGTAATTCTGGTTTTTCATAAGGAATAAAATTGTTGCGTACGTAAAACGGCAAAATGTCATGCCTGGTTTATGCTTCGGTCTTAATCTTACTATTAGTCTTAGACTTAATCCTAATTTATACTTGGTTTATGCTTCGATCTTAACCCTAAAATTCTAAAATTCAGCCAATAAGGCTTCCAATCTTAATTGATCCTAACTGAAATTTGTATTCCATTGGCTGAATTTTAGGATTTTAGGGGAGATTAAGATTGAAGCATAAACCAGACATTAATCTTAAAGACTAAAGTTAAAAGATATAAACTGTCTTGAGACTAAGATTAAGATTACAGTTAAGACTGGGGAAGCATAAACGACTTTATGGCATTCTTTGTTGCCAACTTTTAAGACTAAGATTAAGACCGAAGCATAAACTAATGATTGATCGGATCCTTCGATACATGAATATATAAATATGCGCGTAAGGCGATACGCGTCATGGGATCCTAATTATTCTGCTTTAGCTAAATTGCTTGAATCTTTTATCTGCTTTTATTGCTGAAGCAGTTTGAGCGGCTCGTGAAAATATACTTTAACTTTTTTCTCCAATTTTTTAATGAAAAAGATAAACAGTAAGTTAGATTCAGATTAAATTAATTTTATATTAGTGGAAATCGACTGGGCATAAATTGACCAGTCAAGAAGCTGATGTAAGAGAAGCAGCAACATATCTCTTGCACATTTGACTGGCAAGTTTTTTCGACGCGTATTTCACAGCTACACAAATACAAATTATTCAGCAAAATATTCATTTTATGACTGTTGGAAGTTTTCTTCGGTAAGATAAAACTCTCTCAAGCAGAACTGTTAAGTCACGATAACGTCAAAATGACGTTTAAATGAAATGAATCGGAAATGATTGAAAAATGACTTTTAATGATTATTTTGGAATCATTTTGACATCATTTTGATATTATAA
>Ga0157363_1005330_pt1 | contig 11969 bp, 2 predicted proteins | sample AttsexASBM1_FD_111477 | JGI IMG/M metagenome (GOLD analysis project Ga0157363, IMG submission 111477) | Fungus gardens microbial communities from leaf cutter ant in Ribeirão Preto, State of São Paulo, Brazil - Atta sexdens ASBM1 | ecosystem: Host-associated > Fungi > Mycelium > Unclassified ...
GTATAGCGCTAATTCCTAATAGCCAAATTTATTATAATTATATTGTGAAATAATTTGCAATTTCAATAAAACATAAATAGTTATTTGAAATAATAAAAAATGATTTTAATGTCCTTTACTTATAAGTCTGTCCTTTACTTACTCTTACATTTCTCACAATCAGAAAAGAAAAATGAAATATCAGGAAATTCTGTCACTACGAACAAACGTAATAATTCCCAGAGTAAGGAGAATAGGTAGATTTCGAGCAATAAATATATGGTTTAGTCAATGATAAGCTCCATTGACAAATTGATTCAGGCTGGCCATGCTTTCCACATATAGAAAACAATTCGCAGAAATGTTGGATTATTACATCCTGTTTCGTATTAATATTTTGTAATATTTCATATTAATACTACAATTTGTATTAATACTTCATATCATAAAAATAATTATTACGTAGCAATATAGTTTAATATGAAGTTAAATATAAATTGACCTAATAAACCAATTGGACTGGTTGTTAATAAGTAATTGGCTAATATATAGCAAAACATATTATGCATTTCTGTGTATTTGTCAAAACTTCGATAATTTGCGCAAAATTAATTTCGTTGTATTTTAAAGATTTAAGCCAATCGAGTCCAACAAATGTGCAAATTTACGACCTAATAAAATTATAATTATATTAATTTGCGAGTTGTTATTGTCGATTGTTACCATATTGATCTCCTTTGTGTATGAGAAATTTAGCAGCAACAGCTGGGTAACGAATTCCATTAGCATAAACCGCTCTCACGGAACAGCGATGAATGAATAACACACGATGCTTTGATACATTCTTGGCTTTGTAACGATCAATCGATTTAAAGTTAATTTATATAAAAACAGACAATTTTTAAGTACATAAATTTTCTTAAAATTGATTTCTTTAAATTCTATTATTAGATTCTATTATTAGATTCTATTATTAGAACACTTGGATTAAAGTCAAAATTTTACGATTCTCTGTACACGAATATCTGCGTTATCGCGATAAATAAATGATACATTGTGTCATGTACGTCATATGTATTGAGAAAATTAAATTCCCGACGCAAGTATATCGCGGTTATAAGAATGGACATGAGACCAGATGAGATGAATCTGCCTTTCTGGAGGCTCCTTCAATAACGAGTTTATCACAATTTTACGAGCGACTAGATAGTCAATACACGACCATGCGAACGGCAATGCATGATTGCTCTTATGAGAATATTTGCCCGAGACGTCGGAGACGTCATCTCGTGCGACTAGAAAAAAAAATGAGAGAAGCATTTTCTAACGATATCTCATTCCGGTCGCATCTCCAGCTTATCTCGATTTTATGGGATTATCATCGTTGATGAAGTCTTGACTGTGATATATATTCGTATTTTTTCCTTGACGCTAACACGCGGAATTTAGATACGTAGGATTTGCGGAGTTATCCGGATTTTCGAGGGAACGTGAACTGTTTAAAAATTTATATACGCAATATGAGCTTAAGTTTGAGAGGTACATATGTTCCTCTTTGAAATTGACGCTCCTAAACCGTGATTAGAATTTAGCGGATTTACTCGACGCTCCGTGAAGTTCAACATATTACACGATTGCGTTTCGAATGCGTGATATTGAGAATTTATTGCCGGGTTGCAACCCTAACGCTTTAATAATAAAAACTTTCGAACATATGTGTACTACAATTTCATGTATCTATATGGTTATATCTATGATCTACGAAATTGAAACAGCTAGCGGTAGCAATTTTCATAAATAATAGATCAACTTTTCTAAAAATAAAACTACCATCTGAATTAATAAATATCAATATAGAGTGAAAGAGTTATTTCATCTAGAGCGATATAGAGATATCATTTTTATTGCTTTCACTCTTTTCTCATGTGAAATAAGAAAGAACTTCCTGAGTCTCCTCGATAAAGACATTCATTATGCAAGAAATCCAAAGATATGTTCTATATTCTAGTATGTATCCCGGATGTGAATCACCATTTCTATTTAGTATTATATCCTTCATTCAAATTAATGACCATTTTTAATATTTAAACTGTGCAATAAAGTTAGACGCGTTTCTAGCCCATCGGAATTTAATCGTGAAGCAATTTATATTACAATTAAAATTAATTAGTCTTCATAAATCAAGATTCAAATTATAAATAATATAACAAAATTGAAATGTCAAGTTTTTAAAAAAATTCAAATTATATAAAATATTAAACTTTTTAAATTTTTTACTTGAAGTGTGGATAAAAATAACTCTTTCTGTCAAGCTGGAGACAAATTATTCGATTCTAATCTTCGCTTAGAACATTCAATGCTTCAAGTTCTTTTTGAAAGTTTGCCAGACTTTAATGGAAAATTGAATGAAATAATTGAGTAAAATTGTAGTTGTAATTAAGAACTGTATTATGTTCATCCCTTCCATCTTTTTATTCTTAAAGGGTACAAAGATATAGATATACCGATTACAATCGAGATTACAAAGTAGAGTTTATCTGTGTCATGCTAACAATAAAATGCTGTCTCAAATTTAATTCTCGATATAATTCTGACAAAAAAATGATTTGGAATTTCATAATTCGGATGACCTCTCATCGTTGTGATATCCACACGGAAGTAACTTTCTGTTCGATATACAATTTACACGACGGTGAATCCTAAGAATGCTTGACTTCGTGCTCCACTTAAAGAGATAAACTTAAGAAACACTTGAAGATTCAGTGCACGTCCGACAACCAAGCACTGTTTTTCCTCTTTAGAACTGCAAATATTATTTCAAAAAATTTACGTAGCTAACTCAAGATCTCTTTTTGATCTTTTCGATGTACATCTCGTTATTTTCAATCTTTTATAATATTTGCATTTGCATTACAAGGATATTATTTTGAGCAATAGTTAAAATAATATACGAGAGAGTACTAAGCAAAAATAATAATATTCCGTTATGTAAAAACAAAGGGATTAAGGGATAATTATATAAAGAATATAATATACTATTTTATACATTGAATATTTCAAAAAAAAGAGAGAAGAAAAGGTGCATGTAATGACAAAATTTTCCGAACAGTTATGAGATTAAAAAAGATACACTTGTTAACATGGGACTGTAATGCATTTCATGCATGCGTATATGGCAACAAAATTCCACAATGTGGTGGAATTTCGACAATCTTTCGCTTTGCTAGTGCTGAGAGTGAAGGTGCCTTTGTTTCAGAAAAGTCCCTTTTCCTGTCACTCGCCATTGCTGCCATTGTTATCGTGGTTGTCTATCCGTGGTTTAGGTCCTTTTGAGAATTTTGCATGGCGCGAACGATGAGCAAGTCCGATGGATGATGGATTCGTTATAAAATTTTGCTGCATGCGCGAATTCAATAAAAAATCGTATCTAAGCGAAAAAGAATCTTTTCAGACATTTTTCGACATTTTATTTAAAATGTAACAGTAAAAACATAAACGTTGTTAAACTTGTTAAATTGAACGAGATAGGTTTTTGGACTCTTTTAATTGGTCTCTTTCGAATATTGTATTTTATCTTAAAATAGTATAGGATTACAGTCAATTTTTAATTAGACATAAAATAACTCCGTAAATATTAATGGAGAACGATATCAGCGAAATGGATACATGGCTTATTGATAGTAGAACTTTCATCGCATATGTCCTTCTTAAAATGATGTATCGTTTCGTTGACATTTATATATTAGTTTATGCATGATACTTGATTGAAATTCGCTGCGAGAATATCATCGTGCATTAAATTGATTCATCGAAGATTAAATTGATTCATCTCTTTCATAAATTTAATTCAAAAAAGTTTCGACAGCTGAAACAGTCCTTCTTTTTTAATGATGACAATTTTAAGAGATTGATGTAAGAATTATATCGTTTCAATGGCAGGATAATTATCAGTGCTGAGTTATAAAAAAAATCACATGTTTTTAATTGTAATCAAATCGATAAATTATCAAAATAAGATATATTTTTTTAAATAGTTAATTAAATATGAATTTTTAATTATTTCTGTCACGTATAAAATAAATTTCGCTATATAATAGAAATGATAACGCTAAAGGTTGCATGAGAAAATTACTATTCTCGCTGTAATCTTGTGATGATCTAATTTTAAGCGCTCAAGGGATATGGCAAGGTGAATACACACACGACGTACACAGCTGTTGTGTAGATAAAGCTGAGTATAGTGTCCATATTTTGTGATACATAGTTTTACGGATTTTAATATATTGGATCGTCCGGAAAGTTCGTGCCGCAAAAGATTTAATAAATGAAATTAAAAATTTAAATCTTCTGCGTTTCAATTTCCTTCAAAATCGGCACGAACTTTTCGGACGACCCAATATAATAATAAAATTTCGAGCTTGGATTTATCCTTTGGATCAAATTCACTGGACCTGTTGGCACTTTGTTAGACGTATTAACGACTTTTTAAGTAAACACAGAGTTGGTAGTCGGATCTACGTTTGAAAATTAAAAAATGAACAAAATGTAAAAAATGATACATTTGATGTAGAATTGTTTTCGACATTTTATTTATCATAGTTGTACTTTATATTTTTACTTTATATTACAGAGTTAAATAAAGAACAATTTCTCAAAAATTAAACGTTAAATGTATTATCTTACTTTATAAATTTCATATCATTTCTTCATTTCAAATGTGACACAACTAAAAAACTTAAATTAATTTTTTTATTTAGAAAAGGAGAAAAATTATTTTTCAACTTTCATTTAATAAGAAAGTTATCGATTAATCAAATAATATCGGTAAAAAGAATGTATCATTAATGTGATTAAATTAATATGATTATTTTTGTCATTTTCATTTCACAATCCTTAAAATCCATTGTTTTTTAATTACAATGATTTCGACAATTTTTATTATTAAGTTTAGATATTTGATAAGATAATGTTTACGTAACTCATTCATGGTATAACTCATGGTATAACTTGAAAATTACATATTTTTGTAGGTGTATCTCTTTTAAAGTAAAGGAACGATATATCCGCATCATATTTTTAATATAATACATGTATGTGAGATGATGCACAAAGATTACATGAAAAATTCTATTGAAATCTTCTCAAGAGATGTGTAATAAAACTGAATTATTCGCTGCCTTTGTCTAAGACAATATTGCTGCATATAGCTTATTAGAAGATATTTTCCACATTTATCGTGTTTACATATCTTCACATTTTGTAATTTTTAATTAATTAAACTGGAATTAAACACATCGCAATTTATGAAATGGTTGACAGTGTCACGGAATACGGTTTCTGCATATTCAATCGTACTTAATTATCCAATTTCCTGACCACATCGTAACTACGGTAACACGCAATTTCAAACACTTCCGTAATAATTATCATCAGTTGCGAATTATTATTTTATTTTAGCACCGATAAACAAAGATTTATCTGGAGTTGTTTATTATATTCGAAAAACGCCCTTTTACTTAAAAAAACAATCGCTTTTCAATGAAAGATTATTTGTATGTTAATTTTAAAATAAATTTGTATATGTCGATAATTAAATAGGTTAAATTTTTGTATTTTAATAACGAAATAACTCACTTATATTTATTAAAGTAATTTTTGTTGAAACGTTATTTTATTAATTATCGACGTTTGTTATTTTATTGTTTGTGAAAATAAAAGTATAACCATTGAATTTCTCGGGTATATTTATCTTCGTAGAAATAAACTAGACGCGCCTGTCTCGTCGTTTTTCACGATACGCGTAAGCCTCAGCTCTCACTACTCCAACCTCTATTATTAAGAGGCTGCCGTATCTTTTCGATCAAGAAGACAAACTAGGCTCCATGTTTACTTTATGGAAACAATGTCTCGATGTGTTTTTCTTGGGAAAGCAGCATTTCGATAGTTTCGACTCTCATGTTCGTTCCAAAAATTCTAGTCATATTTTGATATTTCCCGGCATGTTATACTGAAAAGTCTTGTTATATTAGAATTCTTATTGAAAAATTGAATTCTTATTGAACAAATCAGAATTTTCTAGTTAAGTCTGTCATAATACTATTACAATTTTAAATTTAAATTAATTTTAAATGTTATCTTACATCTACTATAACTCTAGTTGAAATGATCAGAATTTTCTGGTTCGTCCATTTTCTAGAAATTTTTTTCAGTGAAGTTATTCATTTTATGATTAATCTCATTTTACTTTCTAAAACGTGATGACTACGGAATATAAATTTTTTCATTACCCGCACTGAAAAATTTAAGATTTTAACTCGAAAATTAGTTGCGGAGATAAACATCATGGAGATATTTAATTAAAAAAATTTACGTTGAAGAGAAATTACATTTAGAATAAAATATCTGTAAACAAAGGACGAATGAATCTTGAACGACTTTGATACACGATAGATTGCAGAAAGAATCCGCCATGGTTAAATCGGTTATGTATATTCTTAGTCGATGCTCGTATCAATCGTGCTAGTATTAAAAACTACTGCAATTCCTACAATTAGCAATAATAATGATCGAATTTATCTATAAATCAATGATACTCCGCGCCAGATGGTTTGCGCTCCAAATTTATTAGTTTTTTTTCTTTTTCCGGAGAAGAGTTTTTTTCGTTTCAATAAAGTCACTTTACCTGCGTTTGACTAAAAAAATGATGACGAGAGCGGCTTTATGTAGATTCAAGAAAAATTATACGAGGAAGAATAGAAATTGCGCTACTTTTCTGAAAATTTAATTATTATTAGACGAACTTAAAAGTGATATCTATATATTTCTAAAAATTGTTATAATTGATTATTATATTTTGTCGTATTCTATTTTATCTATTTTATTAATAAATTAATTTTATTATATTTCTCTGTATCCTTTAGAATCAAATAAAAATGTTCAAATAAAAATTCAGCCATAAAGAAAAAAAAACATTAATTGTTAATCCAAATTGAATTCGAAACAAATATATTGCTATTGAATTTTTTTGATTACATACAATTCGTTAACAATATTTTCCCAAAGTTTCTCGTATAAAGTTCAATCTGCTAATATTGCTCGGAAAAACGCGATATGGAAAATTAAACGTGTTTTGTAAATCACTGACACTTCACGTCGTTCATTCTACTCACACGAATGCATTTAAAATTGTGTAAATTCTGAAACGAATATGAAATATACATCCTTTTCCTGCGCGTATATGCGCGAACACCGAGAATAAATACTTTAAACAGTTTACCAGGAGAGAATATATCGCACACGCTCGTCGAGATATATCCTCTCGCGGCTTTCATCGTTGAGCGTGAAAGTTAAAACGTGTTCAGATTACAGGTAGAACTCGCTACCATCAAGGGTCCATTCATACAAAACTCACGAACGTATCGTCACAAAATGACATTGCTAACCACGTCTCCTCGAACGTTTTGTGTGCAGAGTGCAATTTGCTTTCCGTCAGGTTATACAAATGCCGCTATTCCAAAAAGAGCGTTATCTCGTTTAAACCTAGAAATAGAAATGACTAATGCACTTTATGTCGTTATGTAATTCGTTAATCATAGGCATGTAGTAGTAACAAAATTAACTTGAAGATCAAAGTTTCATTTACCATTTCTATTCTATAGGTCACTTGCTTTTTTTCTCTTATTGCTATTTTACAAAATTTCCCACAGTTAAAATATTCTATAATTTATATTTTTAATAAGCTTTCTCAAGCGATAATTTTTTAATAATGTCAGAGAGACATTTTATTCGTATAATTTTATTTTATTCCAAAGCTCTTTTTGTCTCTTTCTCTTTCTCTCTTTAAAGCAGAGTTGTAATTATTAAAACAGCATTATTATTGAATCTGCAAATTATTAGAAACGTAAGAAAGAATTTTTGTTAAGAAATACATTTCAAATGATTTTATTCGTTGAAAGTAATTAATAGCGACTATCTTTCGCATTTCCTGCTTGTTAGTTAAATGACAGAAAAAGTGCGCTCAGACAACATTAGTTTTTTACCGTTAATTCTGGAGCCAATCCTTTCGTCCAACAATTTCCTGTCGATACGACGTGGCGCCATTCACCATCGTCGTTAATCGTTTTGTAAATACGCGAACACTAAAGTTTCTATCTAAAGTCAATCGTAAAATATTTACTTACATTGCCGCACGCAAACCATTGTGCGTAAATATTTGATTATCAATTTATAATAGCTACCGCAACAAAATTCAGCCTTTTCACTTCGCCTTCCCGATGGGATACACATTTCTTTTAAATGTATCTTTCCCTTTTTTAAATTTAATCAAGTCATAAAACATGTCTCGATTTACATAGGAAATGTTAAAAATTGTAACATTTATTAATAATATTACAAATTAATAAATCGCGCGTATATTTCATTCTCTCAATATATTTTCAAGAGAGTTATTTGTTCAATTTAATTGGAAATTAATGGATTTAAATAATACAAGTATTATAAAGTTCAGAAATATATATTTAAAAATAATAAAATTTTAGTCATTGTTTATAATTCATTTCAAATCTAAAAGTGTTATTAACAAATTTTTCTCTCGAATATATATATATATGTATATATATATATGTAGCTGCAGAAAATTTCATGAAAAATTTAGATATTTTCCAACTAATAAAAGATTAGAAATGTTAATTAAATTAAAAATATAAAATAACACACAGAATATTTAATATGAATTAAAATGTGAAATCGGTTAACAGTTAAATGATTCGCATCGAAGCTTTTAGAACGCACAATTTCACAATTTTTCTTTCTTTCTTTCTTTTATCTTCACATTGATGAAACTGCTTTGCAATTTGCGGAAGGATCCTTAAGTGCTTTTCGTGTTACTACAAACTTATAAAAGTTTTGGACGAAAACGCATAAAATTGCGTGCCAACAGGCTTTTACCGTCTGTACAAAAATAGGCGCTGTTGTGTGAATTCGTTTTGCTTTTGTAAAATTGGATAACAAATGTAATTCTATGTGAATAAAATAGAAAAACGAATCAATAAGTTAATATAATTTAAGAGAAAAAACAAATCCTATATAGTTGAAGCGAATCTTGATGCTTAATAATACTCAACTTTTTTAATACATTTTTATAAATTGTACTATAAACTAATTTGATTTGTCGAATTTGAAACGTAATCGTAAACTAAAGTCGAAATAATAATATCACATATTAAATTTAATGATACACTAAAAGAAAAGATTGGTTGCTACAACAATTTAGATAGTAAAATATAGCATTTTTATATGGCTGCAGCAATCAGTTTTTGGTTGTAGCAGCAAATTTTTAGTAAATATTTAGTATTCATAGTTAAATATTTATTAGTACATATCTCAAAACTGTATATATTATTTGAATATTATTGAAATTGTATATAATTAAAATTAAATATTATTAAAATCTTCGCACCAAATAGAATTCTTTCTTTTCTTTGACAAATTTATAAATTACTTTGTTTTTCAAGTGATTTTCTAAATTATTTGGTAAACTGCTTATTAAGAAACTTTTCAGTGATGCTAATTTTTAAGCTAATAATTACGTGCAATTCAAACGATTGATTAATTGGCCTATTAATCAATCGTGCAATTGAGGAAATTACGAGGATACGCATTGCAGGGTAATCTCACCGTGCGTATAATTCCGCGCGTATAATTCGCGATAATGTCCGGGGGCTGTAATTAGATATCAATCGATTGCAAATTATCATAATGCGTTCGCGGCGGTTTTGTGTTTTGTATCGAACGCATTGAACTTTTTTTTCGCTTGCTGACAATAGCATTACGGAATCACGATTGGTGATTGCGGTGCATGTGCCTCATTAGGTGCTTTATCTGTCAACAATTAATCCTTTTGTTGTTACAAGTACTGCACGTACGTCATATGCCCTCTCGACCACGATCATGTTCGAGCATACAATAAATATTAATAATGAGCATTTTATGATGAAAATCCATCCAGGTCGAATTTTATGCATTAACACAAGATGCTTTAGTATATCCTTCAATATTTCAATTTCGCGGCAAAAATTTTTCTCATGAATTTGAAATCGCTTTTTTCTTTAAAAAATTTCGAGAAAGATCTTATAAACTTATAAAGTCATATAAATTCTCTCATATTTTGCATTAAATGATAATAAAATTTCTCAACGATAAAGTTTCATATTTTACATCTCTTCGACAGAGAGAAAATCCTTTTAATTTTTAAAAATAAACAACGAATTTTCGTTATTTAATTGTATCATAATCGGTAAAAACTTTTTGGATGAATGGATTTGATGCGATATTCAGTTTGATTCAAATAAAGTCTTTTCCCTGCATCTTGTGTTTTTCCTTTCATCTTTTTGACAAGAGGTTTAAACAAACGCAATTCGTCAAACTTCGGAAGAATTTACGTAATCGAGTTTGCGAAATTCTGTGCGAATCCTTCTGCGATGTTTGTTCAACCTAAATAATTTCTTTGCGATGAAATTATTTGTCTTGCCTCTTGTTCATTGTTAAATATTATCCAGAAAATATTCTTATTTTCACGTGTCAAAAGCAATCAGTAGATTTTTTTTTCTCATTTCCAAGTATATTTTTTTACATGTCATAATAAAAGATTTGTTATCTCTAATAAAGCAAACGCTTAATAATCCCTCAAAGACTAAATAACGAAATGTATTTTTTAAATATGTATTTATGTTTAATATGACAATTTAATTATTTGTAAAATATTCCGTTATTCTATTTTAAATTTCTATAAAATTTTATTTAAGTCCTGAATTTTTTTAGAAAATTAGTTTCAATCAATTTCTTAAAGTTTTAGTTCCAATTTCATAATTATAGTAGTAATATAGTTACGAATTATCCTGTTCATACTAGAGATATACGAGAATTATACGAGAGGTTCTGTAAATATTCACATTAACTTCTATGAGTTGGCAAAATGCATGGAAAATTATTACTGTTAAATGTAATTTTTCTATAAAATATTATCCAAGTCCTGAATTTTTCAAATTTGTTTCAATCAATTCCTTTCTCCACATGAATAAAGTCGATTTTTCTAATTTTAAAAATATAATCGTGAATTATCCTGTTTATGTTAGAGAATATACAAGAATTACGAGGGGTTCTCCAAATATCCGCAATAACTTCTACTGACAAACTGCGAAAAGTTATTACTGTTCATCGTAACACGAGAGTCATGGAGTCTTACTACTGTCTGTGGCAATGCGGGGTCTTACTACTGGGAGACACAGTGCTAGAATTTACTACTGGATAATCATACAAGCGCGAAGTTACTTCTGTAACTGTAAGGGTTATGCGTGCAATTTGTCATCCGATTTGAAAGATTGCTTTTGCTACCTTTGCGTTGCTGCGGCAAACTTTAGGTATCTTTGTAACTAAGAAGTCTTTAAAACAAACTTGAGACAAAGATGAGATTTTGATATCTATTTTCCCTCTATTTTATAAAAAATAAATTGAAGATATTATATTTTATCCAGATTCGAATCCTGGCTGAGATAATATTTTTCGTAATAAATTAAATTATTCTTTATTATTTATTTCGTAAAATTGAATCATTTACTGTTCTTAAAATACTAGATTAAATCAAATTATTACAATCCTTCTAAAATTCTTATTAACATCAAAATGAATTAAATTGCTTGTTAATTTAATATGTCTTATTACTACTCTAATTTTATCGATGATTGCATTTTAAGACTGAAAAAAATTTCGGCGCGCGATTTACATAATTGAATACAAATTTACTGTGAAATATTTAAACTATTTTACTGTGAAATATTTAAACACTAAGATTTGCTTTGACCAAAATTATTCTCATCAATCCAATACGAATTATATTTTTATATCTTCTTTTAAAAAGAGATATTACTTTCAGAAGTTACTATAGAAGTTACTTGCATTCATTATTTGATTCACAAATTTGATTTACAATTTAA
>Ga0157363_1005331_pt1 | contig 11969 bp, 3 predicted proteins | sample AttsexASBM1_FD_111477 | JGI IMG/M metagenome (GOLD analysis project Ga0157363, IMG submission 111477) | Fungus gardens microbial communities from leaf cutter ant in Ribeirão Preto, State of São Paulo, Brazil - Atta sexdens ASBM1 | ecosystem: Host-associated > Fungi > Mycelium > Unclassified ...
TCATATGATTACATTTCTGATAAAAGTCCCGCATATATTTTATCGCGCAATAAAAATACAGATGCATCCTTTAAATCGCCCGCATAACCGCATCGCAATTTACAATGTGATTCTCCTGTAATTTTTCGCGCGCCTATCGTGAGATGTATATGGAGGTGTCAGCCAATCGTTAAATTGCAGGCGTACCGATAGGCCCTTATTGTTAAAAATCCCTGGCAACAAAGCTCGGTGTAATCGATAACTGACGCGGATAACAAGGCTACGCGTTTCGCGCCCCTGACACGTCGCGCGTCGGTGAGAAAATGCACCGACGTATAATGCAACAATACAACGCTTTGTTTCTGAACGGGCGTACGGCAATAATAAGCATGAATAATACCACGGGGACCACATTTCTCGATTAAATTTTAAATTCTAAATTTCTTGCAGTGAATCTCATTCTAAGAGAGTACAACCACCCTTAAAAAAAGGAAAAATATTTCACTTCTTAAAAAAAAATGACAATTTTCACTTTTTATAGAGTGAATCTCTTTTCTGAAGTAAGATTTCATTCTTTCGAAGTGAAAATTCACTCTAAAAAGAGTGAAAAATTGTCACTCTTTTTCAAGAAGTAAAATATTTTCATTATATTTTTTTTCAGAAGAGTGATTGTATTTTCACTTTCTTGGAGTAAGATTTCACTGTAAAAAAATTAGGATGTAGCTAAATCAAATTTAATTGAATTTTAACTCAATCGTTAAAAAAACATACAAATGTAGATGCATTTATCGGAGTAAACCATTTTAACTAAAATAAACGTAAACACGATTGGAAACAAGGAGAGCTTTCATCTCGTGAAAAATACTTCAATGCAATCTATTTTTTTCATCTTCTTTCTTTCTCTCTTTGAAATTTAAAATAGAATTTCAGAGAGTTTCAAATGCAGTTCCGAAAATGGAGCAATAGTATTTAATGAGGTTAAAAGGATTGCAGTCATAGAAGATATGTTCGCCATCGAGGGAAAACTTACGTTACCATAAATTATGCAGCGAGATCCATACGATCTTCGCAGATCATTATCTAAGATCGACGGAGCTTGCGTGGGAGTTTAGGGCAAAAGTTACATTTAGGTCGTGGCTTTAATTCACATTCTAAAGGTATGGAGGAAGAAGGGGTACGTGATTGATTTCTCATTCTGATCAGTAATTTTATTTTGCTCGGCGTCGAGAAGAGCAAATTGATCTAAGAGCTTCATTACTATTCGTAAGTTGCCGTCGCTTTGTCTGTCGACCATTTTCGCGCCTTAATTAAAAACTAGTGGAACCGGTAGAGATCCTCGTTAGTCTTTTTACATAGTTTTAAAACGAAGAAAAGAGAAGATGGAAACTTCGGTGAAACTCTCTTATTTCGCGCCGGCTGGTCCTTCTTCAATTATCAAATAATAATACTATATGATTATCACATAATAATTTTGGAATAGTGTGTATATAGAGTAAATAATTCCAAAAATAAAAACTAAAATAATTGTTATTTTGTAATGCATGGATAAAATAAGATTAATTAAATATTATAAAAATATAATTTATATCCATGATTCTTATTAGTAGCAAACAATTTTTCGTTAATCTTAATTGTTGTATTATTTCATTAAATTTAATTCTTAAGTAGAAAATCTTCATATTCGCACATATATTTTATTTTCTTCTCCTTCCTGAAAAATTTCGCCTTTGCCAGATATATATCGTTCGAGTTATCGAGCAAATTCGAATCAGTGATCTCCCAGGAGAAACAACTTAGTTTTCCGACAGGACGCAAGTTTTCTCAATCGGTATATAGCAGTTGCATTTCCATTTCCACGTATCGAGGATAGACGATGCAAAGTTCTTATACACGTTTTCGGCGTCGCGACGTTCCCGATCCGTGTCACTCAGGTCAGATTTCTCTCTGGGGTTTTCTCCGTTATCTCGGGACAAATCTCCGTAGAATTGTTCTCATAAACCGTAAGACTCGCCGCGAAACTCACTTTACTTTGCAGGAGCCATAAGACGAATCGGGACCAATGAAACCAACGTGCCCTGGCGGTTGATCATGATTTACGGCGCTCCGTAAATAGCAACATTCTCTAAAGTGAATTTCTGCGCTGACGAAATTTCGGGTCGGTTTGCAAATTTCAAGGAAATTTTAGTTCCGCATTTTTCGTAATTTAACGTAATGAAATATTAGCATCCTAATGTGAAAGAAACTTGCAACGTCTAGTTTTAACCAAATTATAATATTATACATTCCTCGCATTGTAAATTATACGCTTTACTCCGAAATATCGCGAAACTCTTTCAAAAGCACATTCTCGTAGTTCGTTATATAACGATAAATGAGTATACAAGATGTTTCATAAAACAAATATTTAAAATTTATCAAAAGACAATTAAACTTTTATATATGTGTAATAATTTTTAATTCCTCTTATTATTCAAAAATAATCCGCATATATATTATTTGTAATGTATACAAACAATATGTTGTATTTCATTAAATTTAATTCTAAAAAAATTTAATTCTAAAACAATCGGATATTAAAATTGCCTGGTACTGCTTATACTGATAAATTTATTTAATCTCCGTTTTACTTTCAATCTTAACCTTCAGAAACGCACTCCACTTAATGCTATATGCGATATATCAAATTTCTAAATATAGCAAAGACAATGCTCTTCTGCGATACGCATAATTGTACTAATTATAGTGATTTAACGCGCGCATTATTAAACTTGCCAGCTCAAGCAATAACCTTTAATATCATCCGGGACGGCAGGTTGTATATCACTGACAAGTATGAGCGTGGAATTCACTATCAATCTTCTTCACAAGAATTGTTTTCACCATGAATTTACAATTTTAAGCTATGTATGTACATCTGCGTATATAAATTTCAAATATCATTTTCAAATTATAACATTAAACAATTTTTGATAATAAACATTTAAATAAAACGCAAAAAAGATGATATTTTTAAAATCTTGATTTATAGTGATAAGCGATAATGTTCTTGTAAAAATGAAGACATCAATATCATTTAATATCTCCGAATTAATATTTATATGTTATATTTTTATTAAAGAAATTGTAAATTAATATATCCGTTTATATTTACAATCATAAAATTTAAAATTTATGATTATAAATAATTTTGTATTTTATAATTTTTATATAAAGTCTATTCATTGTAATCTATTGGTTGTATCTATAATTGTATTGATATCTATAATTGTATCTATAATTGTATTGATTAAAGATATATATTGACTAATTTAATATTTCAATATAAAATTTTCATGATGTTAATATATTATATTTTATATATATATATATATATATATATATATATATATATATATATATATATCGTTAATACTGCTGTATTAACGTACAAAGCATACACAGCTGTTAATGAGGATTTCAAATAAATTGGGGCGAACATTAGGAATATTAGGATAGATTAATATCCCTTCCATTCGTACCTTTTAATTCCGGTCAAAACATTATCTCGCTTACTAGACTTTATCTCGCCTGCCAGCATCCCTAGCTGTGGTACAGAGCTCGTAAACGTGTCTGACTTAATGCGAGACGGCGATATATCGAAATTGCGAAGCGCACACGGAATGCACTACTGCTCCATTGGATGGAATCGAAAACGCCGTGAGAATGTAAAACACAGCATGAAAGTTGCATGACCACGTGATATATTTGGATAATCAGTAACAGAGAGAAAAAGAGAAAATTTATATTTAGAGCTTCTTATATCATTTATAGTAGATAACAAAGTGTAGAATTTTTATTTTTATTTTAAATTCCTATTCATTTTATAATAAAATTTTAATAATGTTCACAGATTGTTTACTATTATATTCTTTACACGTAGAAAGTTTCCGTTCTTCTAATTAGAATAAAAACAATTTTTAATTACATTCAAATAAAGTAAAAAAGGGCTAACCTTTCGTGTTATTTTTTTCCATTTCTTTCATGCTGATTTTTACTTATACTTTTATATTCTTGCAATGTTTATCTTAACTTTTTTAGCTATCTATACATATATTCTTTATTTCGCAGTACTTGCTTCAGACTGATAAATCGATTTTTCCTTTTTCTTTTTCTCTGTTGTCTCTATTTTCTCTTATGTTCTTCAATTTCCGTAGAAACGAGCACCGTGTGTCAAAATTGTTTAAAATCGAGATCAAGAAAATATGCAAGAGATTTCGTGGTTGAATTTATTTTTCGTTTCTCTTCATGAACCTGAGGTGGGTAACAATAAAGCCGAATTGCTTCGTGACGGTCGCGAAATTACAACAGACAGAGATTTATCTCCGTCAAGCGGTATGATAAAGCGAGATTTTGCTGTCTCTAATAAACTCCTTCTCCCTTCCTCATTGCATCTGTCTTGTCGCCAAAAAATATTGATATTTTATCTTACCGGATAAAAAAGAATGTCAAGTTATTTCATAAATTTATGTTATCGGTTTTTTAAAATGATTTATCAACAATCGTATATTAATAACAGTATATTGAAAACTGTTAACAATGTATTCGTTAAATATGTCATATAAAAATAACTCTTTCTCTTTAACGTATATAATCTAATAATTTTATTTATTATATTCATAGTTAATTTTAATTGTTAGAATATCAAGTCATACAAATACTGTATAATATTTTAGAAACAGTGTGTCCTGGAAATCGAAAATTGAAAATACCAAGATTGAAACCTAATATGTATTATAAACATTATAATAATCAATAGTAATCAGCTGATATTGCCGAGTTAACTATTATTAACAAATTTTAACAAAAAAAGACAAACGCCAAGGACGTGTGCCAGTCGATTTATTGTTGCGAGAAACGTTTAATGTTTTGTGAAAATGAATTTACATCAAACATTCTATTCTTTGATTTTAATTTAATTATTAATAAATGATCATGCTTTTTTACTGGAATCGTTCGATTTGGTGAGGCTCTTATTGTTCAGCGCCGTCCGAAAATTGTGGATAAATTACATTTAAATCGAAGAGGAAAAGTTCAAAGTGCAATGCGAAATATAAATCTAACAAGTATCAGTTAAAAAAATAATTATCATAAATATCGCAACGGAATGATAATTAAAAATTTCCATTTCTTGACGTTTTGACATGTTTATAAATCAAATTAATTATGGAGTTAATCGGTTGCGTATATTGATAAATGTTACGCACCAAATAATTATTCACAGAAAATTATCGCATTTTGTGCACAGAGATAACAATGACTTGTCACACAGAATGACAGCCTGGTAATCTCGCGTATTCAATAACGTGCCATTTAAATACATTTATTTACAAAAAAATTATATAATTTGTACATGTCATCTAAAATTTGTTACTAATGATCAACTCGTCAAAATTAACTGATTATTACAGTATACGTAATACCTTCCTAACAAGCACGTATAAAATGCAAATTAGCTGAGCAGGAAAAATTCGATATAATCTGAACTGGGAAAATAAATCAATAACAGATGATGAATCGGTACACGTATAAGCGTAGTACTTGTACATATTGTGCGCACCACTGCCCAGCTTTGACCTACTTATGACTCGAAAACTAATGTAACTCCGATACATTATCAGGATTTTCGATTGTAATTAATCTCTAACATATAACGAGCTATTAATTTCCAGAATGCAATGCGCTATTAAAATTTTACGGTAATTGCGAGATATATTGTGTGTGCATAATAACTGATTAACTGATTTAACTGATTTCTACTACATATGAATTTTTCACTGAAACGTTATTGTACTGTTATATCAATCTTTTGAAATGTAATTTCAAATTTCCATCAAGTTTAACGTTACACTAGAAACTCGCTCATCGTCCTATATATTCAATGTAAATTCGTCTTTGCGTACTGATACGAAACAAGACCGCAATTAGGAAGTTACACGAAAGGGCAGCTTTCGAAGAGATGGTACCTCAACCTCGTAACATTTAACACGTTCGCTTGTAAATGTTTCTTTGTTAAAATAGATTCTTTTTTCCCGCCTACTACATGTACAATGAGATACATCACTCGTGTGTAGGGTCGTTCTTGGTGGCGAACTTCGCCTAGTGTTCGCGATCGTGAAATTTAGCACCACGTAGAAAAAATACTTTCTCAACTGAAATGATCGTCTCCTTTTTCTGTTCATGCGTAAAATCGTCGATTTATTTCTGGTTTACTTTCTTTTTATGTTTATCGTCCTCTTAACTAGTACCCATTATTTATTGATAGTATGAAGTTCAAGTATCAGTTAGTTCAAGTATCTATTTTTTTTTTGGTGATTAGCAAATGTAGAACGAAAAAATATATTTTACACATTTTACTATTCGGTTATTTTCCGGTGAATGATATTTAATTAAATAAAAGTAATATAAAATAAAAAATGACATATAGATTTCATTTTATCAAAAATGAATAAATTCTTCGTGAAAACTAAAAAAAAATATTTATTACGCAATGATGTTTAAATTAAATTTGTCATATAATATTTATAAATTATTCAAATTACGAAAAAAAGAAAATTAATTTTGTTCATATCGTACGAGGAATTTTATAATCAGTTATAATTTTTTTCTATTTTGCTGGATGTCAAGCAAAACAGATATGAAAATATTCTGCTACGATATTCTATTCTTCAGAATCTATGAATATTGATTGATATCAAATCAAAAATATGAACTTGAATTATATATTACGATGAGTAACATGTGAAAAGATTCTCATGTTTTGCCTACATTTTTAAAACGAAATTCATTTCACGAGAGGATATCAAAAGATCAAAGGCCACGATTTGTAACGACAGAACTGCAATGAATAACATTTGACCTAAAAAGAATCTCATTTCAGCATGAATTTTTTTGGCTTATACATACATTTCGGCATATACTTTTGTCTCAATCTCCACGAAGAAAAATATACCACTGCAAATGTAGCGAACCTTCTCGTTATCTAAAGGTGAAGAAACGAGAGTGCGCTTGTTTCTTCGTTGTTAAATCTAAGAGAAATTCTTTTCGTTCGCTCCTCTCAAAGCAGGTATGACATATACACGTTTTCATTTCTGCAGGAAGAATACAGAAATGAAATTTACTTTTGTCAGTGAATAATATTCGTAACATTTTTATGATTAATGGTTGGTATTCTATGTCATTCTTTCTTTTCCATTTATCGTTATTATGCAAATACTAATTATTAGCGCGTTTCTAAAAAGAAAAACTATTACATTATTATATTCTAGAAAAAAAATTGTAGATTTCAAGTAATTTAAATTACAGCTTATAGAAAAAGCTTGTAATAGAAAATAATTTTTTAAGATATTCGATGGTAATATTGTATAAATTTTCAGTGTATAATCTCAATAGATTTAATCAGCGAAGCGTTAATTGATATATATTTCTCATTATTTTCAATTAAAAATAATTATAAAAGTCTACCTCAATAATAGGGATTAATAAATAGTGTAAGGATGACCAATAATGCGGTTTTAATCTCGTTGAAGTCATTAAATGAGATTTACAGCTAATTTAATAACCGTGGGATAGTGTGACAAAATTAATAATATCACACGCGATATTAAAATCCATGGAAATAAATGAGAAAAATTTTTGGCACAAATCCTATCGCTGATGGCGAAAAGTTGATGTCACCGACACGCAATTAAAACTTGGAAATAGGAATGCTGCACTAATTTCCGCTTTGAGTTCTGAACGCTTCCTAACATCTTCCTACGACTTTTCTCCTTCTGCCTGCGGTATAATCGCTCGAGAGAATCCGGAATGCTTTCTCCCGTTTGTCGGTAACCGGCATCGCATTTCGCCGGGAGAATTCGAGTGGCAATGTTAGGCATCCTCATGTATGAGGACGCCTGACATCGCTTCTCGAATGTTTCCGGATGAAAGAAAGAGCAGATGAAAGAAAAAAGAGAATTCTGAAATCTGTCGTGTCTCAAGACGAGCTTGTGGAGCTTAATTAAAGAGAATCCAAGTGCGGAACATTAGACGAAGGAAGTCTCGACGAAGCTTTTCTCGGCACTCTCGCTGATGTGCCGAGCACGAAACGGAATTTCTCTTTCTCTTTCTTTCTCCCTCTCTTCTCTCTGAAAATGGAAGAACCAAAAGCAGCCACCGGAATTTACACCTCGATAGATTTAAGTCGATTTTCGCATTATATTTGTATAAAAGGAATCAGAGAGGAAATACAAATATTTTACTAATATACTCTAAAGGTTTTAAATGAAAAATGTCGTATTAATGCAGTTCTCACTTTTTCCAGTTATATCTGGATAACCATTATAATTTAAATTTGTCAGAGATATGTCATCTCAAAGAAATTTTCTGTCAGATATCATATTTTCAAACAGCTTTTTAATAATCATCCAATATTTGTAATGTGTTTGGAGATCGTGCGTTATTATATTTCATATTTTACGTAAGATGTAATAGTAGATATTTATAAATTTTTTATATATAAAAGGATTCTTTAGAAAAAATTTTAATCTCGTATATCTCGTATATACAAGATAATTGTCTCGTAATGAATAGAAATAGAGAAACCTAAACATACCTGTACTCCTCCAGCGCCTACGATGAACAACAATTGAACCATGAAAAGGGCTGCCAAAAGATTCATTAGAGTCGTTCCTGCCAGGCTTCTCAAGTCAGAGAAGAGGCTAAAACATAAAAAAATACAGTCAATTATTAAAAGATTCATTGATAACTACAGAATAAAATTTTATTCAGCTCATGAAAGAAAAATAATTTTACATAACACTAAAAGAAATATTAATTCTTTACTAAATATATTTTAGCTCAAATTAGGAAATAATCAAATTAGGGAATAATTAGCATAAAAGTAATTAAAGAAAATTACTTGGCACCGAAAATATAAAATGGGTCAAATAAAAGAATCATAAATATTCAGAAGATTGGCCACGAGCACATTACATTATTCTCACTAGAATGATAACGATATAAAGAATAGATGGAGAAACGAATACAAGGGTGAACGTGATACATTACATCCACGCGATAACACACGTTCGTGGGAGAAATATCTCGATATCGAGAAAGTTGAGTGTTCAGTAACAATCGCATGAAAGTTTCCACAAAGAAATAAATTCGATAATCGCCAATCACGTGACTTACAAGAAAAAGATATCAGTTGCATTTGTCTTCGTATGTCAATCGAAGAGAAATGTAATTTAATTTTTAAAAAAAACGGCATTTCTAACATAAATATTAATATTAAATATTTAATATTTAATATTAAATTTAGTTTTAAAGGGACGTGATTCTTTGGGTTTATTTAAATCTTCAATTAAATCATTTTAATGAAAATATTACAGTGTTATTAAACTCTTGTAACGACAGATTTTTTTTTAATTTGTAACGATTACAATAAAATAATAATATATAATATTATACTAATAATATATAGATATCTATTATTATAATGATAATAATAATTTATTAAGTATTTATTAAGTGTTTATGCCGTGTTTACAAATAAGAAATTATTAAATACTGAAAAATAAAAAAATCTTATGTAAAAAATAATTATACAAAAACATTATTGTCATCATTAAAACGTCATTCTATCGATAGATTTGTATGTCATATTATTTCCACCATATTAATGGAAAAAGAATTCTATTTCAATTAATATACGGAAATTAAAACGTGTCATTCTTGTATATCACTCTTTATTGCAATCGGAGTGCAAGCAAGCCGCGACGAAGATAGGAAGTCCTCTTAAATTATGGATTTGCCCCACTTTTCGGTCGCCTACAATTAAGTGTCGCGGACCGTTCGTGCAGTCATCCTCGTGAATAATTCGCCCATTCCGTGAATAATTCATAAATCACTGCCGAACGGCTTCTAGCGAGAAAGGAATCCGCCGCTGACGGAAACAAAGGAACGATCGCGATAGAGGAAAGTTACAAACGAGAACTATCGCTCTTCCATCTCAAAGATGAACGAAGGCAAAATATTCTGGTTAAAGAACGGCTTACCACAGAAAAATGCGATTATTAATAAGGCGATGGGCAAAGGCAAGAATAACGGAGTTAGCTCGTAGTAAAGATCAAGCTCGAAATATCACACTTGAACATTTTCAATTTAAAAAATTATTCATAAAACATAGTATCTCTAAAGACACTGAAATACGAAAAAAAATTCTACATAAAGAAGATTCAAAGAAAAAGGAATATTCCAATAATTCGACAGCTTTTTAAATTATATTTTTAAATAGATATAAGTGCAATCATTTTGTGATAAATAGGTAATGATATAAAATATAAATCAATTTTATTGCCAGCTCTAAGAAAAAAAGATACAAATATTCTTTTATATAAGAGAATATATATATATATATATATATTATTTTTCATAAATATTCTTTTACATTGGACTATCTATCCCCTTTTTTATAAATAGAGCGCGTATCCAAATATAGCCTAATATAAATTTATATTAGTATGACGAGAAATGCATAGACTTCATAAATTTTTTTGATTTATTTGTCGTTTGCGTGACATCGATATTCGGTTTATGCAGAGGAAATATCGGCATCCTCTTTTCTAGGTCGCCAGCTGGAAGCGAGACACATAAATCCACATTGTGTATGTACGTCATGCATGTACTTGATACATCACTAATGAGAGGATAAGCCGCACGTACTGTTGCGCGATCTGTTCTTTCTTTATTAAAATTATGCTGTACCGATTCTTTATCAAAAGAAATATCTCGCGCAAAAAGTAACATATTAAATAAAGATATAATGTATAACTTTAATATTATGTAATATTAATATAATATTAATTGAAATAAATGAAATCCATACTTTGGATATATCGACAAAGATAAAAGATTTAATGACTATTGTACGATTAATAATTATTAGTTTCACTAATAGTACGTATTATTCTGATTGCTTGTTTTATGTATAATTATCTACAATGCAATTATAATTATAATTATATACAATCGAATTTAATAAAATACGAATGAAAGTAAGTACTATTAATATATTGTAAATATTTCCAGTTCGAGACAGCCTTGACTAAAGGTGGGAATAAAAAGTGTAATGATCCTCTTGCTCGACTGTCGACACTTTTTTGTCGACATTGAAAGTTTTATCGTTTTTATGAATTATTCACAAGAATGGACGCGAAACGAGAAATCACGCGTAGAATATCCACAGGAGCAGTTGAAATCCATTTCCGTGACTCTCAGGAGATTTTTTTTTTAGAACTACCCTTTATTTCTTTAGCGAAAGTTATTTTACGTGAAATTTGATTATCTTACAGTGATTTCTTCGTATATAATTATTCGACGAGTTACGTATCCGCCTGTCTCATCAATCTCAATTATAAATTTAAATTCAAGTTTCAGAAGAAATTACATCTCAAAACTTACAAGTATAAAGTACGATTTGTATTGTCAACACACATTTACGAAATAATTAATAGATTAATTTTGTGATATATTTTAATTCACCTTTTTCACATGAAATAATATATATATTTATAAAATAATTTTAATTATTTACTTTTGCTACTACTGATGTAAATAAACAAACAGTCTAAAATACAAACTAATGAAAAATGTATAAGCTATCTACTTTAGTAAATATTCCAATTTACTGCGTGCAAAAAAATATGAATTTAACTGTTTTTAATCTCATTGAATATGTGAAAATTCATGTTAATATCATGTAGAAAACAATTCAACATATTCACCGAACAAGTCTAAAAATTACATTATAATTTTAAAGTTAGAGTTCCACCCGTTGATGCTGATATCTCGAAGGACGACAGCGCTATTAAGGATAAATGTCGCTGATAAGCAGTGACGTTGCGTTACGATTTATCAAGGTTCCGACAGCCACGATCGGAACCTACGAAGACTTCGCTCTTTTCGTTGAA
>Ga0157363_1005333_pt1 | contig 11968 bp, 9 predicted proteins | sample AttsexASBM1_FD_111477 | JGI IMG/M metagenome (GOLD analysis project Ga0157363, IMG submission 111477) | Fungus gardens microbial communities from leaf cutter ant in Ribeirão Preto, State of São Paulo, Brazil - Atta sexdens ASBM1 | ecosystem: Host-associated > Fungi > Mycelium > Unclassified ...
CGCTTGGAAAAGGCCGGTTTCATGCTCGATTTCGGCGACGACGAGTCGGGCCTGTTCGTCAAGTACGTGCGCCGGGGCTCGGGCTACTACATCGACGTCGGCGCTTCGGAGCTGATCGCCGACGGCACCATCCGCCTCAAGAGCGCCCCGGGCCTGGGCGTCGAACGCATCGAAGCCGATGCGGTGGTGCTGACCGACGGCAGCCGTCTGCCGGCCGACCTGATCGTCTATGCCACCGGCTATGGGTCGATGAACGGCTGGGCGGCCAAGCTGATCTCGCCCGAAGTGGCCGACAAGGTCGGGCGCTGCTGGGGGCTGGGCTCCGGTACCACCATGGACCCTGGCCCCTACGAAGGGGAGTTGCGCAACATGTGGAAGCCGACCCAGCAGGACAACCTGTGGTTCCACGGCGGCAACCTGCACCAGTCACGTCATTACTCGCTGTACCTGGCGCTGCAGCTGAAGGCGCGGTTCGAGGGCATGGCGACACCCGTGTACGGGCAGGCGGTGGTGCATCACGTCGGCTGACGGTAGGCGAGGGCAGGTGCCCAAGCCGTTGGCACCTGCCTGAATCTTCAGTCGTGCAGGTCGGACGCAGGCGCGGTCGGTTCGGCCGAAGCCTGCGTCGCTTCTTCGGCGGCTTTCGCCCGGTCGGCCTTGCTGACATAGGGGTTCTTGTTGCGCGGCGCGAGCTTGGCGCTGGCCTTCTTGGCGTTCGCCTTGAACAATTGCTGGAGCTTTTTCTGACGGTTCATGGGGGGCGGCTCATCGATCGGAGGGGCGGCAGGTCCAGGCCTGCGCAATGCCGCGCATGATACGCGAGCTTCCCCGTTTCGTTGATGCCTGCGAAGTCGCGCTGTCGGAAAAACGGCAAGGCGCCCAGCGACCCTCTCCAGGAGGGCCGTCAGGCGCCGGACCTTACGCCCCGTTTCGCTGAGCGGCGTAGGTCTTGCCGAACGTGGCCTTGCCCCAGCACACACCCAGTACGGCGGCCAGGGTCGAGGCCGCAAGCACGCTGAGCTTGGCTGCCGACAACAGGGCTGGGTCGGCGAAGGCCAGGGCGGCGATGAAGATCGACATGGTGAAACCGATCCCCGCCAGCAGGCCGACCAGGGTCACGCCTCTCCAGGTCACGCCCTCGGGCAGGGCGCAGACCTTCAGCTTGACCAGGACGACGCTGGCGAGCAGCACGCCCAGCGGCTTGCCCAGCACCAGGGCCAGCATCACGCCGAGGAAGACATGCTGCGGCACCGACTCGCCGAGGTCGACGCCCGACAGGCTGACGCCGGCATTGGCCAGGGCGAACAGCGGCATGATGACGTAGGCCACCCAGGGGTGCAGCCCCATCTGCACGCGCTGCACGGGCGGCAGCACTTCGCGCTGGGCATGGCGCAGCTGTTTCAGGGGCTCGGCGACGGCCTGGGCGTCGGCGCCTCGGTGCGAGAAGCGGTCGACCAGTTCATGCAACGTGCGCTGGAGGGTGTCGAGCGGGCGCTCGGTCATCGGCTTGGAAACCACCGGCGTCATCAGGCCCAGCAGCACGCCGGCCAGGGTCGGGTGCACGCCGGTCTTGAGCAGGCCGAACCAGACGATCGCGCCCGGCACGATATAGGCGTAGGCCTTGCCCACGCCCATGCGTTGCAGCACCAGGACCAGCAGCACGCCTACGGCGGCGACGAGCAGGCCAAGGTAGTCCAGGCTGGCGGTGTAGAACACCGCGATGATCAGAATCGCGACGATGTCGTCGATGATCGCCAGGGCCAGGAGCAGGACCCGCACGCCACTGGGGATCGACTTGCCCAGCAGGGCCAGCACGCCGACGGCGAAGGCGATGTCGGTGGCGGTGGGCACGGCCCAGCCGGTGCTGGCCACGCTGCCATGGTTGAACGCCAGGTAGAGCGCGGCAGGCATCAGGACACCGCCCAGGGCGGCGCCGAGTGGCAGGGTCGCCAGGCGCAGGTTGGCCAGGGCGCCGTCCTTGATCTCCTGGCGAATCTCCGCACCGACCACCAGGAAGAAGATCGTCATCAGCCCGTCGTTGACCAGAAAGTGCAGCGACGGCGAGACCGAATAGGCACCGATCCCTAAGGTGACCTGGGTGTGCCAGAAGTGTTCGTAGCTGTCGGCGGCCGGGCTGTTGGCCCAGATCAGCGCGGCGATGGCGGCCAGCAGCAGGACGATGCCGCTGACGGCCTCGATGTGAAAGAAGCGTTCCAGGGCCGAAAGGGCGCGTTCGGTAAGGATCTGTGGGCGGGGAATCGGGGGTGGAGTCGGGTTTCGATCGGACACGGCAGGTCTCCATTGGCGGCCCGACCAATGCGTCAACTTTAACCTGCGCTCGGCCCCATGCCGCCACGCACCCGCGGCGATGATAAAGGGGCAGCGCCAGCCGATGCAAACGATCGGCCCATGGGAGTGAACGAAACGGCCGTCGTGCGGCTCAATCGAGCAATCGGAGCTTTTGGAGACGCCTGCATGATCGCCCGTTGGCGCTGGATACTGAGTCGCATCACCAAACGCTTGTGGTTCCGGGCGACGCTGTTTTCACTGCTCGGCGTGGTCACGGCCTTGCTCGCGGTGGTCTTCAAGGACCTGATCCCGGCCTCGCTGCCCACGCGCATCGGCGCCGATGCGGTGGACAAGATCCTCGGCATCATCGCCTCGAGCATGCTCGCGGTGACCACCTTTTCGCTGAGTACCATGGTCAGTGCCTACAGCGCCGCCAGCAGCGGCGTGACCCCACGCGCCACCACCCTGATCATGGAGGACAGCGCCACCCAGAACGCGCTGGCCACCTTCATCGGTTCGTTCCTGTTCAGCCTGGTCGGCATCATCGCCCTGAGCACCGGTGTGTACGGTTCGCAGGGGCGGGCGCTGCTGTTCGTGGTGACCCTGGCGGTGATCCTGCTGATCGTCTACACCTTGCTGCGCTGGATCGATCACCTGTCCAAGCTCGGCCGGGTCGGCGAGACCATCGACCGGGTCGAGGCCGCAGCCATGCATTCGCTCGGCCAGCGCGCCCGCTGGCCTTACCTGGGAGCAGTGGCGTACCCCGCCGAGCGGGTGGTACCGGCCACGGCCCGTTCCCTGGCCAGCCTTCAAACCGGCTACGTGCAGCACATCGACGTGCAGGCCCTGGGCGCCATCGCCCTGGACAAGGGGCTGCGGATCTACCTGGAGGTGCTGCCGGGCAGCTTCGTCCACGAAGGCCTGCCCCTGGCTCGTCTGGCGCCCTTGGACCATGCGGCCACGTGGGACGACGAAAAGACCGTGGAGCGCATACGCGGGGCCCTGACCGTTGGTCTGCGCCGCACGTTCGAGCATGACCCACGCTTCGGCATTTCAGTGCTGTCGGAGATCGCCTCGCGTGCGCTGTCCTCTGCCACCAACGACCCTGGCACCGCCATCGACGTGATCGGACGCGGGGTCAGGACCCTGGCCTGCTGGGGCAAGCCCCAGGCGCTGACGGAGCAAAGGGAGCCGGGGTGCGATCAGGTGTACGTGCGCGGCCTGCACGTCGATGACCTGTTCGACGACTTCTTCGCGCCGCTGAGCCGCGACGGTGGCGGCTTGCTGGAAATCGACCTGCGCCTGCTGAAGGCGCTGATCAGCCTGTCACAGATCAACCCGCCCCTGTTCAAGGCAGCGTGCGCCCGACAGGCCGACCTGCTGCTGGCCCATGCGGAACGCTCGTTGATACTGCAGCGGGAGAAAGACCAGTTGAAGGCGCTGGCGGCCACGACCTTCGATGCATTGGCAGGGTCAAGTTGAGGTTTTGGCCGGGCGGGATGAAAAACGGCGTGTGCGTCATCATGCGCGGTACCTCTTTTCAAGCAGGTAAAGGTCATGACGCGCAAGCGTGACGGTGCGTTGCCACCTGCACGCCTGCCTGACGGGTTCAGCCTTGCCCATCCTGGCGGTGACCGGCTACGCCGAGTTCGTCGCTGCGCGACTGGCTGCTCATGTCACGGCGCCGTTCATGGCCCTGGGCTGCGGCAGTCTTGAGCCAGACCAGCGGCTCGATCGGCACTGGATCGTGGCGACCGCCTTGCATGAGTTGGCCGGGCGAGATGTGATCGGTGAGCTGCGCGTGGCCGAGGCGCTGGAGGTCTACCGGCTCGGCTGATGGCGCTGGCGACTGGCGCGCGCGTTGCCGATGGCGCGCTCCAGCGCCAAGGCCACGGTATCGCGCTGCGCTTCGTCGAACTCGCTCAGTAACAGCTCCTCGACCGCCTGCTTGTAGACACCCCACATGCGCGTGCGCAGGTCCCGGCCCGTGTCGGTGATGCGCGCGATGGCACCACGCCCATCGTCCGTGGCCTTTTCACGCGTCACCAGACCATCCTTTTCCAGACGGTCGACCAGCCGGGTGAGGTTATAGCGCTCGATGGCCATCACATCGGCCAATTCGTGCATGCGCCGGCTGCCTTCCGGGCCGCTTTCGATGCCCCACAGTGCGTCGTACCAGGCGTAAGGCGGCAGTTTGTCCTCGGCGAGACGGCGTTCGATCTCGCGAATCAGGCTGCGGTGTGCGCGGATGAAGTTGTACCAGAGGTCAGGCGAGGGGGGCATGGGGTCTCCGAAATGCCGGCTGTTCATTGCAGTTGCAATCATAACGCAGATAAGGATAGATTCAATTGCAAGTGCAACTAAGGGTGAGTCGTACAACGACTCGCCGCTGCCAGACAAGGAGAGTGACCGATGGCGCAGAGCTACCCGCTTCGCGATGAAGACCCCCAGGAAACCCGCGAATGGATCGACTCGATCGCATCGGTGGTGGAAGTCGAAGGACGGTCAAGGGCCCACTTCCTCATCGACCAGCTGCTCGATTTCGATGTTTCCTTGCACGGTGATTTCCATGGGCGGGTCACCACCCCCTATATAAACAGCATCGCGCCCGAGCGTGAGCTGCCGTACCCCGGCGATCTGGGCGTGGAAACCCGTCTTAACGCCTACATCCGCTGGAATGCGCTGACCATGGTGCTGCGTGCCGGCAAGCACTCCGGCGTCGGTGGCCACATCGCCACCTATGCCTCGGCCGCCGTGCTCTACGACGTCGGCTTCGACCACTTCTTCCGTGGACGCACCGAGCAGTTCGCCGGCGACATGGTGTACATCCAGGGTCACTCCGCCCCAGGCATTTACGGACGTGCCTACACCGAAGGCCGGTTGAGCGAGGAACAATTGAACAACTTCCGCCGTGAGACGGACCGCGCCGGCATCTCGTCCTACCCCCACCCACGCCTGATGCCGGACTTCTGGCAGTTCCCCACCGTTTCCATGGGCCTGGGGCCGATCACCGCCGCTTATCAGGCGCGCTTCATGCGCTACCTGGAAAACCGTGGTCTCAAGGAGCATCAGGGCCGCAAGGTCTGGGCCTTCCTCGGCGATGGCGAGATGGACCAGCCCGAATCGCTGGCAGCGATCTCCCTGGCCGGGCGCGAGAAACTCGACAATCTGATCTTCGTGGTCAACTGCAACCTGCAGCGCCTGGACGGTCCGGTGCGTGGCAACGGCAAGGTCATCCAGGAGTTCGAAAGCCTGTACCGGGCCGCCGGCTGGAATGTGATCAAGGTGATCTGGGGCAGTGGCTGGGATGCACTGCTGGCCAAGGACAAGACCGGGCTGCTGCGCCAGCGCATGATGGAATGCGTCGACGGCGAGTACCAGGCCTACAAGTCGCAGAACGGCGCTTATGTCCGCGAGCAGTTCTTCGGCAAGTACCCTGAGCTGCTGGAGCTGGTCAGCGACCTCAGCGACGAACAGATCTGGAAGCTCGCCCGTGGCGGCCATGACCCGGTCAAGGTGTACAACGCCTATGCCGCCGCCGTACGCCACACGGGCCGCCCCACGGTGATCCTGGCCAAGACCGTCAAGGGTTTCGGCATGGGCGAGGCGGGCGAAGGGCAGAACATCAACCACCAGCTCAAGAAGATGGGTACCGACGCGGTCAAGGCGTTCCGCGACCGTTTCGGCCTGGAACTGACCGATGACCAGCTGGGCGACATGCCCTACCTGCGGCCCAAGGAAGACAGCGCCGAGGCCCGCTACCTGCGCAGCCGTCGTGACGCCCTGGGTGGGCACGTGCCCGCGCGCCAGGCCAAGGTCGAGCCGCTGCAGATCCCGCCGCTGTCGATCCTCGACGCGCAGCTCAAAGGCACCGGGGAGCGCGAGATCTCCACCACCATGGCCTTCGTGCGCATCCTCGGCACTCTGCTCAAGGACCCGAGCATCGGCAAGCGGGTGGTGCCCATCGTCCCGGACGAATCACGGACTTTCGGCATGGAAGGGCTGTTCCGCCAGATCGGCATCCACTCCCACGTCGGGCAACTGTACACGCCCCAGGACGCCGGCACCCTGTCCTACTACAAGGAAAGCGTGGACGGCCAGATCATGCAGGAAGGGCTCAACGAATCCGGCGCCACTTCGTCATGGATCGCCGCGAGCACCTCGTACGCCAACCACGGCGTGATGACCCTGCCGTTCTACATCTTCTACTCGATGTTCGGTTTCCAGCGCGTGGGCGACCTGCTCTGGGCGGCCGGCGATGCCCGGGCCCGCGGCTTCCTGCTGGGCGCCACCTCGGGCCGTACCACGCTGATGGGCGAAGGCTTGCAGCATGACGATGGCCACAGCCACGTGATGTCGGCGACCGTGCCGTGCTGCGTCTCCTACGACCCGACCTACGCCTACGAACTGGCGGTGATCGTGCAGGACGGCATGCGGCGCATGTACGTCGAGCAGGAAGACGTCTACTACTACATCACCGTGCTCAACGAGAACTACGCCCACCCGGCGATGCCCGAAGGCAGCGAGCAGGGCATTCTCAAAGGGCTGTACCAACTGCCGATCGAGCGTGAAGCGAAGGGCGCGCTGCACGTGCAACTGATGGGCAGCGGCTCGATCCTGCCGGAGGTGATCGCTGCCGCCGAGATCCTCGAGCGCGAGTATGGGGTCAGCAGCGAGCTGTGGAGCGCGACCAGCCTGACCGAGGTCCGTCGCGAAGCGCAGCAGGTCGAGCGCTGGAACCTGCTGCACCCGCTGGACGAGCCGAAGGTGCCGTACCTGACCCAACTGCTGGACGGGCACCCGGGGCCGGTGATCGTGGCGACTGACTACATGAAGATCCATGCCGACCAGATCCGTCCATGGATCGGCAACCACCGTTTCGTGGCCTTGGGCACCGACGGTTTCGGTCAGTCGGACACCCGCGAAGCGCTGCGCCGCCACTTCGAAGTGGACCGGCAGTTCGTGGTGCTGGCGGCCTTGAAAGCCCTGGCCGACGACGGCGTCATTGGCCGCGACGTCGTGGCCAAGGCCCTGGCCGACCTGCAGATCGACGCGGACAAGGTCGACCCGATCACGGTCTGACTGTATGGGCCTCGCTGGACGGTACGCCGTCCGGTCGCGGCACAGGAGCCGCTCATGCACCCGTAGCCCCACCGCAGCGTTGCAGACCATCGCGGTTCCTGTGGGAGATTCTTTGGTTTCTGCCAAATGCTAATGTGGGCCCTGGCGGGCCCAATCGCGGCACTGGGGCCGCTCACCCGTAGCTCTACCGCGGCATGGCAGGCTATCGCGGTTCCTGAGCGGCCCCCGTGCCGCGATTGGGCCCGCAGGGCCCATGAAGTCAGCCACCGCGGCACGTCAGGCAAGCCTGCACCCAAACCGCCCAGACTCCATCCCCCTCACTACCGCCTCTTGCCATAGGCAACCAGGCCGGCCCTGCTTTATGCTGTCTCCAGCACAACCCGCCCACCCGATCGAAAGGATGCTCGACATGAACTCCACCCCTCGCACGCCGTACCTGTTCGCCGGTTTGCCGCTGACCATTGTGGGCATGACCTTCGTGGCCATCGGTGCCGCCGGTCAACCGGCGTTCCTGTACACCGCCTGTGGTCTGTTGATTCCCGGCGCCGTGCTGCTGCTCTGCGGTTGGCGCGCGTGGCGGCGTGCCCGCTGAGGCCTAGCGGGCGACCCCACATGCCAGTTCGTGCGGTGCCGAGCGCCCTGCATAGGCGAACCCCATGCTCAGCAGGCCCAAGGCCGCCATCCCGACGCCTACCCATAGCGGCGCGCGCAGGCCGAATCCGGCGCTGATCACCGCACCGCCCGCCCAACTGCCGAAGGCCAGCCCTGCCGTGATCACCGACGTGTGCAGGGTATTGACCAGCGCCACTGGTTCGGCAGCCGTCATCACTCGCGCCACCATCGCCGGGTTCAATGCCACCCCGGTCAGGCCCAGGGCCAGGAAGCAACCCACGTTCAGCCACACGCGGCCTTCGGCCAGGGCGAAACCCGCCAACGCCAGCACCATCAGCGCCAGCCCGCCGGTCAGCAGCGCACGCATGTGGCGGTCGGCATGCCGCCCTACCACGGCATTGCCGATGACGTTGGCCACGCCGTACAGCGCCAGCAGCGGGGCGATGTGTTCGGGGGCGATGCCGACCTCCTCGATGAAGATCGGCGTGCAGTAGCTGAACGCTGCGAACGTCGCGCCGATGATCAGGCCGCTGGTCAGGTAGGCCGCCCACAGCCCCCGGTTGCGGACGGTCGCCAACTGGCGGCGCAGCCCTGCATCGCCATGGGCATCTTCGTGCGGCAGGCGCGTGGCAGCCAGCAGCGTACAGGCCAGGGCCAGGCCGACCACCAGCCAGGAGCTGGCGCGCCAGCCGGCATGCTGGGATACCCAGGCCGTCAGCGGCACCCCGATCACCGGCGACAGCATCAGCCCCGCCAGGACGATGGCCACGGCTCGACCCCGGTATTCAGGGGTGACCAGGCCCGCGCACAGCGTCATGCACAAACCGATGCAGGCCGCGCTCGAGACGCCCATGACGATCCGCGCCAGCGCCAGCACTTCATAGGACGACGCGGCTGCGGCCAGGGCGCCCGCGGCCACGTACACGGCCAGCAGCCCCACCAGCGCCCGCTTGTTGCTCACGCCCTTGGCCAGCAACAGCATCGTGACCGGCGGTCCGCCCAGGGCCATGCCGACCGCGTAGTAGGCGATCAGGTTGCCGATCTGCGCCAGGCTGACGGAGAACGCCTGGGCCAGGGCGGGCATCATGCCGGCGACCATGAATTCGGCGGTCACCAGCGAGAAGATGGTCAACCCCAGCAGGTAGACCGTGTAGGGGATGGGGGTGCGGACAGACATGAGACGCTCGACTGCAAAAAGGCCGCCCACCCTAAGCAGAGTTGATCGCGTGGTCAAATCCGTGCGGCGTCTGAATGCCTCATGTCGACGATTGGACACAGGTGGCGATGCCACCACTCGGCATGCCCACACGATCTGTTTATGATGAGCGCCGTATCATGACGCTGCTCAAGGTGTCAGAGCTTTCCTACACTTACACGGCAGTCGGTCATACCAGACCGGCACGATCAGGCAATTGACGGGAAGGGCGCGATCCCCGATGTCCTTTTGCAGAACGACTATCGAGACCTTGCATGGACCGAGACAGTGCTCAGGCCCTTTCCACAGATGACACAATAGCAGCGCAGGCGCCGGGATTCCCCCACGACGCGGTGGAACGGCTGCAGCTGGCGCTGGATGCCGGCGCGATCATCGGCACCTGGGTCTGGGACATTCCGGACAACTGCGTCAAGGCCGACGAACGCTTTTCACGCACCTTCGGTCTGCCGGTGCGTCAATGCCTAAGCGGCATGCCGATCGAGCATGCCTTCGTCTCGATCCACCCCGACGACCGCGAGCGGGTCTCCGACAGCATCCACCAGGCGGTGCAGCACGGCGGTGCCTACCGCTGCGAGTATCGGGTACGGCATGCCGATGGTTCGTTCCGCTGGGTGGAGGCCAATGGCCGCGTGGAGCTCGACGCCAAGGGGGTGGCGATTCGCTTCCCTGGTATTCTCATGGACATTGAGTCGCGCCGTGCCGCCGAGGCCGAGCGCGATCGCATGTCCACGCTGCTGCGCACGTTCGCCGCGGCCGTACCGGGTGTGGTCTATGCCAAGGACCGCGACGGCCGCATGCTGGTGGCCAACCATGGCACCACACGCCTGGTCGGCAAGCCGCCGGAGTTCTACCTGGGCAAGACCGACCTGGAGTTCCTCGAGGACAAGGCCCAGGCCTTGCGCATCATGGAGACTGACCAGCGCATCATGCAGGCCGGCAAGGCCGAGCAGGTCGAGGAGCACGTCGACATGCCCGATGGTTCGGCAGCCGTCTGGCTCTCTGTCAAGGCGCCGCTGGTCGATGACGAAGGCGAGGTGGTGGGGCTGATCGGCTCGTCCATCGACGTCACCGCCAAGAAGAACGCCGAGACGGCCTTGCTCGAACTCAACCGGACCCTCGAGGCGCGGATCGCCGATGCCATCGCCGAACGCGAAGCGGCCGAGGCTGCCTTGCGTCAGTCGCAGAAGATGGAAGCCGTCGGGCAATTGACCGGGGGCATCGCGCACGACTTCAACAACCTGCTGGCCGGCATCACCGGCAGCCTCGACCTGATCGGCCTGCGTTTCGCCCAGGGCAGCACCGCCGACCTCGAGCGCTACCTGTCCGTGGCCCGTGGCGCGGCCCAGCGTGCCGCGGCGCTGACCCACCGGCTGCTGGCGTTTTCCAGGCGTCAGACGCTGTTGCCAGTGCATACCGACGTCAACGCCCTGGTGGTCGGCATCGAAGAGCTGATCCGCCGCTCGGTCGGGCCCGGTATCAACCTGACGGTACAGGCACGGGCCCAGGCCAACATTTGCCTGGTCGACCCGGCTCAGGTGGAAAACGCCCTGCTCAACCTGTGCATCAACTCCCGCGATGCGCTGGGCGAAGGCGGCGATATCCTCATCGAGACCCTCGACAGTGAATTGGCCACCGGCCCGGATCTGGACGCCGAGCTGAACCCTGGGCGCTTCCTGACCATTCGCGTGACTGACAACGGCGCAGGCATGAGCCCGGACACGCTGGCCCGCGCATGCGAGCCGTTCTTCACCACCAAGCCGGTGGGGGCAGGCACCGGGCTGGGGTTGTCGATGATCTATGGGTTCGCCAAGCAGTCCGGCGGACAGGTGCGAATCTGCTCGCAGGAAGGCGAGGGCACCCGGGTGTCGTTGCAGCTGCCCGTGCATGAGCTGCAGACCAAGGTGGCCGAACCGGTACCTGAAGGCGCAGGCAGCACGCCGGTCGCCTCGGGCGAGGTGGTGCTGGTGGTGGACGACGAGTCGTCGGTGCGCATGTTCGTCAGCGAAGTGCTGGGCGGCCTGGGGTACCACGTGATCGAGGCGTCGGACAGCGCTGGCGGGTTGGAGCGACTGCGCTCGCCTCAGCGTATCGACCTGTTGGTCACCGACATCGGCCTGCCGGGCGGAATGAACGGTCGCCGCCTGGCACAGGCCGGCCGCGAGCTGCGTCCGGGCCTGCCGGTGTTGTTCATGACCGGCTACGCCCACCCCCACGTGCTCGACCCCAGTGTGGACGAGGCCGCCACGGCCGTGCTGACCAAGCCGTTCGGGCTGGACACGCTGGGGGCGAACGTCAATGCGTTGTTGCGCGACGGTAGCGTGTAAGCGGCGCGCGGCAGGGTGACGAGGTCGACGTCATCGCGGGCAAGCCGCTCCCACACCCGTAGTTACAGCGCAGTGGTGCAGGCGATCACGGGCCTGTGGGAGCAACTGTCTTTTCTACTCTGTACATGCCTGACAGCATGCGGCGTCTGGCAGGGCCCTATCGCTGGCAAGCCAGCTCCCACCCAGACCTCTGCAGCCGTCAATGTAGGCATGGCTGCTCAGCAGGTTGTGGGAGCGGCGCGCGGCAGGGTGACGAGGTCGACGCCATCGCGGGCAAGCCCCACATCCGTAGTTACAGCGCAGTGGTGCAGGCGATCACGGGCCTGTGGGAGCAACTGTCTTTTCTACTCTGTACATGCCCGATCGCATGCGGCGCCTGGCAGGGCCCTATCGCTGGCAAGCCAGCTCCCACCCAGACCTCTGCAGCCGTCAATGTAGGCATGGC
>Ga0157363_1005334_pt1 | contig 11968 bp, 11 predicted proteins | sample AttsexASBM1_FD_111477 | JGI IMG/M metagenome (GOLD analysis project Ga0157363, IMG submission 111477) | Fungus gardens microbial communities from leaf cutter ant in Ribeirão Preto, State of São Paulo, Brazil - Atta sexdens ASBM1 | ecosystem: Host-associated > Fungi > Mycelium > Unclassified ...
ATAGCAAAATTATTATAATATAAATAGCATTATTATTTGTACATATTTATATGATTATAATTTACAAAAAATATTGTATACGTATTTTGGCAAAAATATTTCACAACAACCTTTTATGAAAAGACATCTTTTATCATAAAACATAAGCGTTTAAAAAATTGTTAAAAATAAAATTTTTATACTATAGTATATTAAATCCACTTTTATTTTCGATTGCTGCCAATCATCGTTTTTTTATAAAAAAAAAAAAGAAGAATAAGATTTATCAAGATAAATTTTTAAAGATATATTTTTAACTATTTAATATTCTCAAAAAGAAAAAAATTTTATTTTATTCGATTTTGATTGTATAGAATCGTTTCCTCTTCAGAAAAAAATCATCAATATAATGGCTCAATCTATATATAATATTCTCATGAATTGACGTAGTTAATGTCAATAAAAATATTTGTAATCGTTAAGTTTAATATATAGGATTATACACCAATGAAAAACTTCTGCTCTCTATGTCGAAATAGGAGTTCTTAGAAAAACATTTTTGGCAAGGATCAGTGCGGCAGACGATAACGACGGCACCGCATAGCGATGACGTTTACTTCGTGGAATATAGTCTGAAAATTTGACGCGCTCCTACATTTACCATTGAGCCACTTCTATGTCACTCTATTTTCACCAATTGGTGAACGTTTCTTCGAAGAAGCGTTTATGTTCGTCAGATATATTACGCAATCCGACTTGATAACAAAATTAGATCGCATATATATTCTAATCTCATGAATAATCAATGACATTATATATTTCGAAAACTAATAATATTAAAACTAATAAAATCAATTGCAAATAGAATTATCTGTGAAACTTAAAATATTTCAAATAGTAGCGAGAAAAATTACTTTCATTTTATTGTAAAATAAGTTATTTTTGTTCACATGAATATTATTTTTCTTAATTAAAAAAACTTTTCTTAAATAAAAAACTTTCTATGGAGAAATAATTTTCAAATTTGTTAAGTAATCTAGAAATATCCTTTTTTAATAAAAATAATGTAAATTTTATACGTGAATATAAATTTTTTACTACATTTAAACTATATATTATATTTAAACTATATATTATATTATATTCAAACTATATTAGAAAAAATCAATATAATTCATGTAAAAAAAAAATAAAAATAACTTATTTTAGAGTAAAAAGAAAAAAAAATTATTCTCGCTTATTATTTGGCATACTTTTAATTTTAAGAATAATAGAAAGATACACTTGTACATACAATGATAAATTATATTCATTTATCTTTTCTGGCACAATAGTATAGGTATAATGATAAAAAAATATATAATCTATGTGTTACACACAGATTATATATTTTTATCATTAGAATGATTTAACTACATCTATTGTGATTTTTCTAACAATGTAAAAATAATAAAATTATTTAGTTAGAGAAAAATATACTTTTTATAATACAGAAATATGTGCATGTATATATATATATATATATATATATGTATATGAATTAAATTCACTTAATTATCAATTGACATATGAAAATGTTTATTATTTTTTGTAAATTAAAAAAATTTCTGAAATAATTTAATTTAAAGAAAATTTTTTAAATAATGTAATAAAATAAAAATAAAAAAAAAATATTTTTTAAAGTACATTATTATATCTTACCAAAAAAAATATATTGCTTCGTTACTTCTTTAAAATATTTTATCTAAATATTATGTACGTAGTCCAACATTTGTTCTTCTCTTCCTTCAAGTATCAATAAGGTTCTGTCGAAAATTGCCTGAGTAAATTTTCGTCAAGTGAGCTCAGAAATAATTGAATTGATTTCATTAACTGTTTCCACCATCAACATAAAAATATTTTAGTAATAAATTTATAAGGTAATAATTAAATTTATGATCTTTTTTATTTGATGCGTTATTAATAAGTATATATTTACACAATAATAACATATACATTGCTGCAAAACTACATTCTTCCATATTGTTTTATCATATAATAAATAAACATAATTAAATACAACAATAGAAGTGCAGCATTTAAATAAAAAATCGAATATTATCATGTAATATATATCTAAATTTTATATATAATTATAAAACATCAAAATAAAATAAATCATAAAATTAATATTGTATCATGAACTAACCGTTCAAATTTTGGCAGTGTAGTAAACTTTTATAAAACGTCGGTCATGATACTTCGGGTAAAAATGCAGTTACACTCATATAATCTCACGAAATAATCAATTCAACTGTTTCAACTAAGACTTTTTATCCGTTTGTGTTGCGTTTGTTGTTCGAAAGAAAGGTATTACGGATATTTTGAGATTTACAATAAGGCAATATGTCTCTCGTCGAATCGTATATGCGAATATATACTTTAATAAATTTTAATCGGACTCATTTACTAATGCTCACACGTCAAAAAATGAAATTTAACATAACTTAACCTAAACTTAATATACTTGATAACGCAACGACCGGAAAACGGGAAAACACTAGCTTTCCTCGTATCTCGTATTCGCGGACAAACGATCACGAAAGACTGGAACCAAAGAGATTCAACAACTTGCATGAAGAGTGCAGTCTTCATGACCAATAAGATAACGTTATTTACGTGCCGATGTTGCGCAACGATGTGGTGCATCTACACTTGAATAGTGGCGCCAGCTGTTTCTAGTCTTCGCTGGCCTTCACGTTCACTTCGTAAACCAAATGGCGATTTTTGTCAATTATGTTGTTTGATGTACATATAGCAATAATATATTGACCGTATCGAATCTGTTTTCGGAGATCACGTGTCGTAAAAGAAAAAGAAAAAGATATATAGCAATATGTATAATAGCATTTATTAGTTTTACTCGAAAATTGTGCATTTATGTTATTATGTCGAAAGCCAAAGTTACAGCGGAATGGAGGAAGAGGGTAAAATCGGAGTACATGCGATTGCGGCAAATGAAACGCTATAAACGAGCGGACGAAGTCAAGATCGCGTGGAACCAGAATCGCAAAGTCATGACAGGTAAGTATTTGCCGTTGTAATGCTAAAAAGCTAATAGAATAGAATCTTTTCTTCAGCACACAAAGTCAAGAAGAGAATGTGGTTCATATTTTTCCATATTCTCACATCCTTCCATTCTTTATTGTTCTATTTTTAAATCTAAACTCCCTAACTTGTCAATTTCAACTACAGTATTATTATTATATAATGATATGGCTCAAAAATTTAAAAATGAATTAAAAGAGAAGGGCTATGAGTCAAATATAACATATAGAAAGATTGATAGATAAATATAAAGTCTTATTTAATTATTATGAACTTTAATAAAACATGGCTAACATTTGGATCACCATCATTATCAATGTTTATAAAATTTGTCAGAACGGTAAAAACATAACATTGTTTAATTCCCATTGTTTAATTATATAACCGTTGGTATCAATAATTAAAATGAATCTTCGTCTTGTACAATAAAAGAATGTCAGTGCATGATTATAAATTGGTGTCTAGAATGGAATATAATAAATTATAATTATAAATATAATAATGTAAAATTATATAAGGATAACAGAAATAATTTAATATTATTATAAATAATACAATACTAATATTAGTGAAAGTTAAAATGTGTATATCTATTATATTTAATTAAAATAATTAAATTCCAATTAAATTAAATAAGAAAGAATACCTTTCATGATTGTAGTTGAGAATTCAATTAAAAATGAGAATTCAATTAAAATATGTATCAGGCACAATAGATGCGATGAGAGAAAGATGTCTCTTTTCTTTGATGTTATGAGACAAAATAAATTTAAAATTGCTTTTCAGAGAAAGAAGGTAAACTTGATGTTAAAAAGTAGTAAGAAGTGAGACTAAAAAAGGAGAGGATAGATAGAGGGATGGAGGGATATAGATAGGAAAGAAAATACAATATTATTCCTATCTGATCTTTTTCAGTTTGTCTATACTTCTGTCTCTTCTCCACATCTTTTTATTTCGGATTTTCTTTCTTACAATATTAATTTTTTTTCCTCTATTTCTGTCAACTTTTAATTTTTATTTGTATCTATACTTTACAGCTAAATTCCTTCAATTTTCAGTGTTCTTTCTTTACTGTCTTTCTCTTACTGTTCCTTCTATCTCATTGTCCTCTTAATCCTTTAACTTCTTTCTGTATTTGTCTAAGCACAAACTAAAAAATAATTATAATAGATACTTGTCAATATTAGCATACAACTTTGTATTACATTAATTGTTTATGATTTTTTGTTGAATAGAGCTTCTTATTGCTGAACAAAAGCGTTGGACAGATGGAAAGGCAACGTGGCTGGCAATGCAAGACATTCCACCTCATCTTTCTTGTATGAAGAAAGCTGAAATTACTAGTCCCGATGGCGATGTGCAAAGTTGTCCTGTAAAAATAATTAATGCAGTGACTCCTATACCAACCATGTATACATGGGCTCCCATTCAACAGAATTTTATGGTGGAGGATGAAACCGTTTTGCATAACATTCCTTATATGGGCGATGAAATTTTGGATCAGGATGGTACCTTTATCGAGGAGCTTATAAAAAATTATGATGGAAAAGTATGGAGAATAATTAAAACATGATACAGTGTTAGGATCATGACACACAAAAAACTGAAGTGAATAAACAATAAGTGAATTAGTTAATGGTCGCGTTCAATAGACTCAACTGCTATTGGATGATTCAAAAGAATACACCGATAGCAGCGAGTGCTCATAACAGTTGAGTGATGCGATCATAATAGAGATTGTTTGTAAATCCAACATATTGATTTCCTTATTGCTTATATCTTACTGCTTAAATTTTTCTGTGTCATAACCCTGATACTGAATTATTTCTTCTTTCTTATTTAATATTGATGATAAGACAACAAGAATGTAATGGTTCATTATGTTATACTGTGTCAACTGTTTCTTATTGGAAACATCCCATGTGATGAATTTTATTGTCACTCATTATGTTGCAGGTCCATGGTGATAGAGAATCTGGTTTTATGGATGATTCCATTTTTGTCGATTTAGTAAATGCTCTAGCAAATTATGAGAGAGAAGATAAGGACAAAGAACAGGTAAAGAAAGGAAAGGAATCCTTAAAAGAAAAAGAAAATCAAAAAGAAAACGACAAGAAAGATGAAATAAAGATTGAAACAAAGACAGAAAAAACTGAAAGTGGGAGGACTGCTGCTACTCCATTTCCATCAATGCATATATTTAATGTAAGGAAATTATATAAATATTAAATAGTATAATCCTATAACATAATTGCTTTATAATTATTTTCAGGCAATATCGAGCATGTTCCCTGATAAAGGAAGACCTGAAGAATTAAAAGAAAAATATATTGAATTAACAGAAAGATTCGATCCAAATGTTTTACCGCCAGAATGTACGCCTAATATAGATGGTATAAATGCAAGAAGTGTACCTAGAGAACAAACGATGCATTCTTTTCATACTTTGTTCTGCAGGAGATGCTTCAAGTACGACTGCTTCTTACATCGTGAGTATATAGTGAAACGATCTATTTAACGATTATTTAAGTTGTATTTTGTGAAGTAGATCGCAAAAGTAATATTATCTTTAATACTAATTATTTATTTATTTAGTAATATAGGATATTACTTTTAGAGCTAAAGTAGAATCAATGACATAAAAATACTTCGCTGAAATACAACTTACTAAAGTATTGTATAATATTTTAAGTGTTCTAAATTGAAAGTTTATTAATTACAATAATTTGTGATTCCTGATTTATCGTAGCAGCCAGGGGGACTTCGCCGCAAGGTAAAGAACAATATTGCATACAAACTAATGCATTATCGATCGGAAGCTTTTTTTTGTTTAGCACAGAGACATCGTCAAGGGCTCATCTGCAATCATATTTCATTCATCGTTCATCGCTGTCTACTAAATTTTTCTCCATTCACTATGCCGAATTAGCCGACAAGAGTACATAGTGAGTTTATGATGTTGCTTGTAGGTCTTCAAGTTTGCCATCCAGGTCCGAATTTGCTGAAACGAAAAGGACCCGATTTGAAACCGTTTCCAGAGCCATGCGGGACTGAATGTTACATGCATTTGGTATGTTATTATGCTATATTTTAATGTTATCCTCAAAATCAGATTTGATCTAACTTTTTATGTAGGAGGGGATGAAGGAGAAGCTGGCGGCACAGGCGGCGGATATAAAAGAAGACGAAGGTGACGAGAAACGCGGTGGTCCTAGGAAAGTACGAAAACAAGCAAGCGTCGATTCTGGAAACGAAGCGAGCAGCGAGGATAGTAACGATAGCAATAAGTACGGTCAAGGAGGCAGTTGTCAAGGTTAATATATAATTCATTAATTTATTATAATCCATTAGATTACGTGTGTATGTTTTAAATTTTAATGAAATTCTAAGAAGTCTTATTTTTTTCAAATTAGACTTTAAACAAAACGTTAACAAAAATAACTCCAAATCTGAAGAAATGATGGAGGATCAAGCACAACCTGAAAATCAGGCACCCTTCACGTTATTAGGAATTGGCAAACGAATTAAGACTGAAAGTGAATTCTCGTGGACAGGTTCAGAACAGAGTTTGTTCCGAGCTCTTCACAAAGCCTTCCCTGGCAATCCATGTGCATTAGCACAAATTATGTTAACGAAAACTTGTCAGGAGGTTTATGAATTTGCACAAAAAGAGGCTTCGGATATTCCTGCTGTAGAAAATCTGAAGGACTTTACGCCACCGCGAAAAAAGAAAAAGAAGCACCGGTTATGGTCCATGCATTGCAGAAAGATACAACTTAAGAAAGATTCTGGTATATTCATTAATTAATTTCAAAAAAATTTTAAGCTTAAATTATGTTTCTTTCAATCTCTAATTATATTTCTTTCAATAGGTGCTAATCATGTTCATAATTTCGCACCTTGCGATCATCCAGGTCGCCAATGCGATAATTCATGTCCCTGCATACAAGCACAGAATTTCTGCGAAAAATTCTGTCAATGCAGCAGCGAGTGCCAAAATCGATTTCCTGGTTGTAGATGTAAGGCTCAGTGCAACACGAAACAATGCCCGTGTTATTTAGCCGTAAGGGAATGTGACCCGGATCTTTGTCAAACGTGTGGCGCTGATCAATTCCATATCACTAAAATATCTTGTAAAAATGTCAGCGTGCAACGTGGTCTTCGTAAGATTAATAAATTTCAAATATTATTAAAAACAACAAAGATGTACACAAAGTATAAGAAAATATTATTTGTAGACAAACATCTTTTAATGGCACCTTCAGATGTAGCAGGGTGGGGAATTTTCCTGAAAGAGTCAGCGGCGAAGAATGAATTTATTTCGGAGTATTGCGGTGAAATTATTAGTCAAGATGAAGCCGATAGAAGAGGAAAGGTATACGATAAATATATGTGCAGTTTTCTCTTCAATCTTAATAATGGTAAGTACAATATAAATACAATAAACATGTAAATAACTGAAAATGAGATAAATTAAAGAATATTTTCTAGATTTTGTCGTTGATGCAACAAGAAAAGGGAATAAAATAAGATTTGCCAATCATTCGATAAATCCCAATTGTTATGCGAAAGTAATGATGGTGAATGGTGATCACAGAATAGGTATTTTTGCTAAGAGAGCAATACAACCTGGTGAAGAATTATTTTTCGATTATAGGTATATTATGTAATATTAAATATCTAATATTAATTGATTCATCAATTGTATAATTGGAACTGTATAAATGATAATTTTTAGATATGGACCAACGGAGCAACTTAAATTTGTCGGCATTGAGCGGGAAATGGAATTTCTTTAAGAATTTATATATTTTATATATACATAATCAACACTTATATAAATAATACACTAAACACAGATACATATTGAAAATGAAAAATATATATAAGTACAAAATAAACACTGGTGTGATTCATTTATCAATATGTATAATAAAAGTATATTTCTTTAGTTTAAAAAATTAACATCTCTGTCTTCACTTTGTCTAATAAAATAAATTGTTTAATATTATAACATTAATAGATTTTGTATATATAAGAAAAAATGTAAGAAAAAAATTATAAAATTTTATAATAATTTTTCTTTTTTTAACATGTAAATTCCATGTGCTTAAATATTATCAATGTGTTTGTGAGAAGTTATTATTGTAATATTATGTAAATTGCTATATGTATATATATAATCTGGAGACACGGCAGTCTCGGCGCTAAGAAAAGCGAAGCATCATTACTATATCGCAAAATGAGAAAAGTAATAAAACGATGACATATAACTGACATATATCTGACATAGATGATTAATAGATAAATATAATCGATGTTGAGTCACATTTTGATTGCAAACACTAGGTATGACAAGTGGAAATATGTCTTATTTTTCAATTTGTATATGGTTTTAGACGTATCATTTATTAAAAAGTTTTTTTATAAAAAAATCGTTTTAGATTTTCTTTTTAATTACTTATATCAATTTATAATTTACAAATATACAACAAATTATACAACAAATTATTTATTACAATTTGTACGTAAAATAAAAAACACATTCTTTATTCGTACATTTGTCATGATTGTATATGTAATAATAACAATAATAATAATAATAGTATATAATGATACTATACATATGTAGATATCTTTCATCAAATCTTTATAATTGAAAATATGAAAAATTCTTAAAAATATTATACGAAATATGAAAATTTTTTTCCTCAGGATTTTGTAAGAAAAAATAATTGTAAAATTTATCATTGTTTAAATTTGTTTCAGAATAATCCGATTGAATTTTTTTTATGCATATTATAATTAATTACAAATTAATTTCAAATTTGGCAATTATAAAAAGGATTACATCAAAGATAAGAAAACGTGCAAAAATGCCTCGAAATTACGAACAGTTTCTCGACGATTATGCTTGGATTAAAGCGTCACGAATGACACGAGCTTTCGCGCAGCTTACAACGGAGTTACCGCGAAGGGATTGTAGGGAAGCGTCTCGGTGATCCCGACGTGGGAATTCGGCCACCAGTTGCAAGCTTCGCGGCTGCGAAAGCGGTTGGACCGAAAGTCTGTGAAAAATTTCAGATTGGAGGATCTAAACAAAAGTTTCTCTTCCCTAAAAATAATACGCATATAATATGTAAATCAAGTTTCGATCAAGTTTCGCATTTAAGTTATAGTAACGATTTTAATCCTTGAATCTACTGAAAATTAATTCGTGATTGATTTACGATGAAACAGGAGCTCAATTCTGCGACCAACGATATCATTTCTCGTTGATATCCGCGAATGTTTTTTGCCAAATCTTCTTACGAAGAATAAAAAATAAAACGCGGAAGTAGATTGAAAACAAAAATAATTAATAATGAAACCATGAACGGAACTGCGCACCTGCCGGTGATAATTGTGAAAATTCGCGCATTTTAAATTTAATTGGATTCGACATCGGAAGGTAAATATTTTATTATTTATGCGTGTATTGGATTTGTCTGTGATCTGATCCGGATTCAATATGCGCGGAGACGAATAGCGCGAAATCGAATCACTTTATTGGATAGTAAATTTTGTAAATTTAAGAATATTGTACGATGCGCAACGAATAAATATGTCGCGAAGAAGGTGAAGTGCAGAAAAGCGACATCGTGCCATCGATGATACTCGACCCGTAGGAGGAAAGCAATTTGGATTGAGGCCAAGCCTGAGGAAATCTCATCCGTGAACATGGAGGAAGAAGGTAATTTTTTAAAGAAAAGAAACTAATTATCAGAAGTTTCGTGTTAAAATTGCAGGAAGTAATAGTCCCTGATATAATAAATATAATTATTTACTTTCAAGATTAGATTATAACTTAAGTGATTATATATTATTAAATTTTATAGAGAAATATCCAAGGTGAAAAATTTTCATATATTTTTTAGAATGTCTATTTGAATTTTAGAATTTTTTAGAAATTGAAATAATTTTATAATTGTTTAAAAAACTTCGTAGAATTTTATATGAATTAGAAGGTTTGTTTTCAGAAGTGCTAAAAAAAGTCTACTTTTTATAATTGTTTTTTGTAATTTTGTTGAATTCAACTGATATATAATATTAAAATTACGATTTGCAGTATGTTTTATGCGATATTTGGACTTTGTTACATAATTATTTAAATATCATTAATATATAATAATAATAATAATAATAATAATAATTTGTCATCAGATTTTAAAGCAGAAATGTAATATTCTAACGTATATATGAAGCTATAGACAATCGACATTACTGTATTAAATTTGAATTTATGTAACATTTAAAGACGGCTATAGATTTGTTACATATCTATTATTGTCGTGTATCAGTATAGATGGGGATTGTTGCATCGTGCGTATCAATATTTTAATTCAATGATATGTGCATCATTGAATTAACATAATACTCAACAAGTCTTCTTAAAAAGAGATTATATTTATCCAAAATATATCGCAAATCATAATTTTAATACTAATATTTCCTAAAATGATAAAATTATTTATAAAATAATACATGTAAAATTATAATTGTCATAATATTCATAAACTTATGTGATAGTCGAGAACAGTTGCGTGATATACAATAAACATTGTATTGTTGTGACAGAAGCAATTTTTTGAAAATATGAAATTATAATGAAAAAGTGCTTTTATTATATGATATGACAGCTTATATGAAATACATCACTCTTGCTATTATAAATGAGATTTGAAAATATAAATATGCTATATTACATGCAAATATTAAAAAAATTATGATCTTCACATTATGTTTATAAAAAAATGAAATATTACTTTATTTTAAAAAATTGTTTATTAAAAATAAAAAATATGTTAAAACATTTTAGGTATTTCTGAAAATTATCTGAAAATTTATAGTGTTTAGAAATCAATCTATCGAACATCGCAAAATTTACACAATTGCGAAATATTCAATCAGCTGTTTAAAAAATTATAGAAACTGTTTATTGAATTTAGTTTTCATTTAAAATCCTTAGATTTATAGTATGAGCTTTCTCTAAACGTGAAGTCTGATAATTGTAACTTCATTAAGTAATATTATAAATAATATTATATTATATTATAAGTAATATTATATATAAAATTGATGACAAATAAAGAAACGTAATATAAGTACTTTTTTCTCCGTTAAAGATGCCTTTTATACCAATATAATAGTGATGCTGGGAAATACTCGCTTGACGAGAGCAACACACGAGCTGAAGTGGTCTTGTTCCCTAAGAATTGCTATTATGAAGCTTGGAAGACGTTACAGCGTAATGTGATTATGAAATACGCGCAAGAAGACGGTGAACACATATCAATATATAATATTGAAAAAATTCCTTTTGCAGAAAAAATTTATGTAATTTTAATAATTTTTTTATAATTTTATATAATTATTTAAATGTTGGTACTTCAAACATTAAAAATAACAAAATTGACAAGTTTCATTTAATAAAACTTAAAACAAATTTTTTTATAATATATTATAATATATACTTATAATATATATATATAATATCTTATAAATATACTGTAAATATTAATGAATGAATTTGTTTTAGGTCTTAGATAAATTTTTTCCGGTTTTTATGTTACATTTAAATATGTTAATGCAAATATGTTTATCAAAAGAAGCGCTTTTTAATTATAAGTGCTTTGCAAAATGTTTTTCATCTCAAAAACGTTTTCGCATAATTTTATGCGCTTTCACTATTCTGCGTGCAAGACTGCGCGAATGTATTCATTTTAATAAATTCTCGTTTTTATAAGTTCATTTTAATAAGTACTCATTTTTTAAATAAATTTATACAAGTATCAGTACGTATCATACGTTATATACCGTAGAAAAATGTAATAGCAAAGAGAATTCGTTTAAACATACGGCA
>Ga0157363_1005335_pt1:0-10000 | contig 11967 bp, 8 predicted proteins | sample AttsexASBM1_FD_111477 | JGI IMG/M metagenome (GOLD analysis project Ga0157363, IMG submission 111477) | Fungus gardens microbial communities from leaf cutter ant in Ribeirão Preto, State of São Paulo, Brazil - Atta sexdens ASBM1 | ecosystem: Host-associated > Fungi > Mycelium >...
GTGTGTGTGTGTGTGTGTGTGTGTGTGTGTGTGTGTGTGTGTGTGTGTGTGTGTAATCAATATTATAATCTGATAAATATGTTGATCAATATAACTATATTAATTAATTCTAATCGAATAGACACTTTTTTTAAAGGCAAAGCGAGATAAACAACTCGTGATCGCTGGTTGGTAATCGCAATTGATATAGCTGAATTACGTGCATGACGCAAGAGATGAGAATGCGCTTTTACAGCTGGATCATGTGAGCGCATTTTGCGCGCCGTAATTAGCAGTTAAACATTGTATAGCCATCGTAATTACGTTGTGTGATCGAAGACAGAAGGAGATATTGAGCTGGACAAAGGACACAAATTGAAGGCGACATCGAATGTGAACATTGTTGAGCAAGTGGACAGCATATGTTTATAGATGCGCACGTGTATATGTGTGATGTATTTGTGGTTGTGAATTTTGCACTTTTTCTCCCAATATCCTTATTTCAGCATCTTCTTCAATTTTATAATAATGTTTTATGATAACATATATAATTTACAGTCCTCTTCAATTTGCATTTTATCTTGCGTCCCCAAGAAAACTTGTTCTTCCTACGAGTCGTATCTCTCGTTAAGAATTAAATGGCAGATTTTGTTTATTAACAAGCGTAATTATCGCGGCATAATGTTCGCGATTCTTTGTCATCATAAGCTTTCTCCGTATTTGCAATAATGTCTGTGTGTGACGTTAATTATCGTTCGCGGGAATTTATTAGGGAAAGCACATCGTATTTTTCGCGAGATCCATCGATGACTTGTTATTAATTTATTGTCGATTACGGCGACGCCGTTATTATGGGGACTCTGGCGTTAATCATGCGCGCAGCCTATCGATAGGATCGACTCTCTGTGGATTTATCATCCCTCCCGATGAAACGGTGATTAATTATCACGATTGCCCCATCGGTATGCGAACAGCGAAAAGAAACTCAGTCCCTATTTAAGACTCATCCGGATCATTAATCTCGCCATTAACTCGACGATTTTTCTTGACGATTGTCTTTGTCAGGCATATATTTTTGTCAGCAGAAATGTTCGTCAAAATTTGATGGCGTTACTTAATCACTTTGGTGACTATCATCTTTTAATGTTTTTCTTTCTTATTATGAAGTCACTATTATGCAATGAGAAAAATGATTTGATTATACTAACAAGATATACATGATTGAATATATTTTGAAACCAAGCAGATTTTTTTAGTTATTATGATAGGATTCAATATTTTATAACTGGAACGTTAACTGTAATGAATTTGATTAATATTTTCTAGTTAAGACATTGCTCCTGATAGAGGGCAGCAGTAACCATCGATAAATAAATGAAGTGAATCTTTCTAGTGATTTTTCTTATAATTTTTATACGAATTGGAACATTTTTCAGAATTACTCAGAAATATTTAGAAAGTTCACATCTTCTTTCAGAATTTTTCATATGAATTCTGAAATATTCTGAGATTTCTCCATAATTAAAAAAAAATATTTTTAGATTTTTTAGATTTTTATAACATTTTATCAGAAATTATACTTACAAAAAATTTTAGAATCGAATTTATTTTCTTTGGCGACTCACTTTTAGATCTTTCAGATAAAAGAGACAATTTCAGAATGGCTGTAGAATTGCGATGCATAAGGCAAGTAGGAAACCGCTGCACTACTTTTATATTTGCAACAGCCATCATGAAACCAAATACAAATACCCCGAATCCTCAGTGTTTCTTAAATGGAATAGGAATGTGAAGAATCTCCCAGTTCAAATTGATGAATTTTTACAAGATATGGAATGTGAGATTTCTATACAAAAGAGATAAATTTCATAACTTAATACATGAAATGAAATGCCTTAAAATTAAAATTTTTGAGTGTGTGAGATCAGATGAGATTCGGACGATATCAAAATGAATGGCTACTCAGTGTAGACTACTCTAGTTCATTTAATGACACACACATCAGAATGGAGTGGTAGTCATTTTGAAGAATGATGTGTCATCTTTGGTTCGTTGCTTTTTCGGGTGATGTTATCGTACTTAAAAAGTAATCTAGTAAATATAAATATTATACAAGTTTATGTAAATAGAAGTAATCAGGAAATGGAAGATTTTTACGAGCTGATCAAATACAAAATTTATATACAAAGAAGCATGAAAATAACATTATCATGGGAGACTTTAACGCTAAAGTTGAAGACATTGGTACTGACGAGATGGTTGGTCGTTATGGATTAGATACAGGAAATGAAAGAGAAGAACGATTTGTGCAGTTCTGTCTAGACAAAGTGGTGATTCAAAATGCTTGGTTTTAGCTACACCCAAATAATCGTCACAATGATAGAATTGTAAGAAATCGGATTGTTTATATCCTGACGAACCAGCGTTTCAGAAATAGCATTCAATTTGTAAACATACTCTAATGCGGATATTAATTCCGATTTTAATTTGCTGTGCGCAAAAATAAAATTACGCCTGAAGAAAAGAGTTCCATCTAAGAGACGATTAAAATTTAATCTGAAGCTATTAAAATCCCCTGAGACGGCAAGTAGAGTGCGAAAAGAGATTAATTCCGAAGTGGTGGATATCTATGAATTCGTGGAAGGCTGCGAGATGACGAGAACTGGGAGAGGAAATAAAGGAAACTTATTATCTCGTTATAATGCATCTTTATTCTGTATGATTGTTATGAGAAAATGAATTCCGCCGCTGAATTCTTCAGCTAATAGTGGTGCTGCGTAATTGCTTACTAATAGCATTTATAAGTTAATGTTATAAAGAACTCTTTTAGAAGACATCTTATAGAAAGATTACTTTTTGATACAAGTTTTCAGATTTTAATGAAGTCTTTAAAAAGAATCTTAAAGAATTCTTCTTTTCAACTCATTAGACACAATACAGGCTTAAATAACAAGAAATATAAGTAATATAGCAACTGCAGTGAGAATTGCGATCGCGGTATTTGTTCGACTCATTTTCTTTCACGCACGCTCTCGCGCTTAATGAGTGATTGCATTAGAGTATATCGACTATGTATAAGAACTATACTTACATGGACGATTGCGCTATCGCGGAAAATTGACGCCAATCAACTCATCAGCCTCCCGTCGATTCAGCTAACGATCACTCATACTTGCGCGGTTAACTGGTATATTATATTAATTACATCGAGCGTTCTCCCCACCTGAAAATTCACGATTCAACGGCGCTTTATTGTCAATCGTAATGGAACGACATCCATAATCCAAATTAATTATCTTCAGAAACGATCGACGAGGCATGTGATGATTAATGATGTCAAATCGAGGAGTTGATCCAAGACAATCAATAGCGAGATATAGATTAATAGCGATATCACCTTCTCGTTATCGCTCCGTTACACCGTCACGCCATCACGTTACATTATATCCTGATATTTGCTTAAATAATTTATACGAAAGTTTACCTTACCCGCCGCAACATCCATCGACAATATCGGCGTTATTTTTGACGGCATGTTTGTTGTTTAGACAGGAAATCTACGTGCGCATTTGAGTCTCCAATAAATAAATGTCAGTAATGTTCGTTGCACACGCGAAGCATCGTCGCATTTTTTGTGGGAACATGAAAGTGTTCTCCTCAATTGTATGACTTTTAACAACAGTTCGGTATCGTTATATTATCTTTTTTTATCATGTGTAATATCTATAATATAAGTACAACGACAATATAACGATACCGATACTAACTTTAAGAGTTATAAAATTGGGGTACTGGAAAAGATTTCTCGTTGTATTATCGTTATTTGCTCCATTGGCGCGCGCGAGGGTGGTATTATTAACGGCGATAATTAACGACGCATTGGACATGTGGTGCGGAAAGAAGGTCAACGATAAATCAGACTGTGTCACGGCGCGGTTGTTCGTCGTTTACAAAATAATCGTCGTGGCCGGCGAGCGGCGAGTCAAGTCTGTAAATCACGCTTTAATTGCTCCTTATCAGCACGTCCAGTGAACGGGGACGTTCCTACGTATCTCGACGAAAAGTCGTCGATAAACAATGTTCAACATGCAAATTTCAAACCGCAGATCCGCCAAATCGTTTTGTGGCTTCCAAATGAGCTAATAACAAGTTAACTGCTACGTAAGAACGTGAGTGCGTCATCCTATTACTCTACGTTATAGAAGTTTCAAGAGATAGTCCAGCGGAAATATGCACTCTTTAATAAAGTTTCAAGTTTGACTTGAAAATTTTACTCGATTTGACAGATTGATTTTTAAATATTTTCCGTATATAACATATAAAGTGATTCAAGAGAAGGTTCAGGAAAGATCAATAATGAGACGACAAAAAATTTGTATGAACATTATTATTTCTTAACTTCTAACATAATTAAAAAAATATGATCTTCGATAAATTATTATCTCATGACACTTATTACTATGAATAAATTAAATAAACATTATGTTATCAATCATTGAAGGTGAACACTAACTTAATTTCATTTTAAAAAAATCATTGAAATTGTCATAGCTCAAAAAAGATGATTTTTTTTAAAGATATGAAAATGATATTTGTTAAGAATATATTTCTTTTATCGATATTATTCGATTAATCAATAATTTTTTGTCAAATAGTTTTTTCCTTTTCTAAGAAACTTAATTTATTATGGCGATTGAGCGATTCGGAATGATTTTCGAGACAGAGCGAGTTGAAGGTAACACGTATGGTATCATTCATTGACCAAGATTCTTGTGTTCTCATTTCATTGTATTTTTGTGGAGTTGGATGAAGAGCAAAATATCCAAGAGCAAGTAAAAATAGAGATGTCATCATCATTTAATACAAATACGAATTTTCCAGTTTTTTTATCATATACAGATCGTTTATGTCTTGAATTAATTTTCATCACTTTTACAAGTATACCAAAATTATTAAGTGATTCGTATATATACTTTAATTTCTTTAAAAAATATTTATAAGATATATAAACAAATTGTATATAAATATTACAACTAATTACTTGATGCTCTTATTTTAAAGAAAAGAAATGCACAGGACACGAATGATACTTTTAAATCTTTGCTATAATTTGTCATTGAATACAATAAGTAGCGTTTTTCGCTGTCAATGTGAAAAGGTAGGGAGAACAAAATAAAGCAGCACAAATATCTTTGCTATCGCGATTCGTCGAACAGAGCCGCCGAGAAAATAAATAGCGCCGTATATTTCTGCGACGCAAATGCTCAGTGATACTTAGCGCGACATTATTAACATGCCACGCTATACTGCCGGAGTAATTTGCATCCACGTCCGTGTTGGTGGACGCGATTGCTGCGTGTCTCGTTAACAATGATGCATATAACACGCGATAACGCAAATGAAGTGCATAAAACATACAATTCTACGTCTGTTTACCTTTTTTCCTTTTTTTCTCATCCCCAATTCGACTTTCCACTTGACTTCCGATTCAGAAATGAGCGACCTTAAATCGATTTTCTAAAGAATCGATTCTCTTCGCACGGTGGGTGCGTATTTGTATTTGATAGTCGTAATACGCTTGAAATCATTTTATCCTTTCTGTTATGAAATATTAAACAAAGATAAATAATGTTCGTGAATGTGTGAACATCAAGTAGAATACAAAAGAATTGATTTTTCCTAAAATTATTAAAGAGAGATCTCCAAAGTTAGATATGAGGCTTTAAAAACAGATAATATCGAACGCTCAATGAAAATGGAAGAGCCTGACAGCTCGGTTGTGCCCTCTCCTCGCTTCGTTGAGAACATAATTTTCAATAACGCGTGTTCACATATTCATAAATATGTCCTTAGAACGAATTTATGGCTTGGTCGATCTTATCCCGACGCAATCTAAGAATGCGTTGTTGTTATCAATCTTACGTTAGCGGCAAATGAGTTCCACGTCGAGGTGCACGCTGTGCGCTGTAAAACTCGCGTGTGCGGAATCCTAAGTGCTTTATTGCGGAACGAAAACGTAGCCGATGAGGAACTGCAGTTTTTCTGCGAAAAAAATTCTGAGGAAGCTCCTAATAAGCATCTAACAAAACTGATGCAAGTCTCGATTATTTTCGCAGATACAACATGTTCCCTATAAATGTTAATAAATTTTTTATCGCTGAAAAATAATCGCGTCACGGAACAACCGTAACCACAATAATAATTTACGGTACATGTATGATGTTATACGTATATGCACACGGTTTAATGCGATTTGAAGTGGGCTCTCATTCAGCGAAAATTGAGATTCGTGTCTAATTGCGAGGTCATTTGGCGCTGACGCGTATGCGAACACCTTTGCGGTATTAAACGGGCAGGAAGAAGGGCCTGCACGCCAGATATATCGAATGACGGCGCGCGCTTTATTGTTAGTCCGACGACGACACGCCTCATTATGCATAGAGAATCCGTACGCGGCCTGCATAATATGCAAAACTCCCTCTATTACCGTTCGCGACGGGCGTAATACGCTGCCGATCGGCGGGTCCGCTGTTTGGTCAGGAATATAGCAGCCATATGTTATTATACACGCTTTACTCTCCTTCTTTTTCATTATCGTCACGACGAGGATTTCGAGGAGTGTAACGGTACGCGAGCGATTTATCGGAATTAAGGACGACAGCGGCGAAAACGGAACTAGAATACGTCGCGAGTACCGTTTTGCATTCCCGAGTACGATTGGCGCGTGAATAAACTCGTAATATTTGTGGAATATCAAATTACATCTGTGTGACGCGGTCAAAATCTTATTAGAAATATTTTGAAGTATTTGATTGACCAATTAGAAGAATTTTACTAATTGACCAATCAAAGAATGCTTCGAAGTATTTGTAGCGTTTGTAGCATCACGTTGATCATTACCTTCTGTTCGCGCAGGGCGATGCTATATTGAATTATAAAATGTATCTTTTTAGCTGAGAATTTTTTATACAGTTGAGCCATTTTTTAAATTTGTCGCGTGACTTGAAATCTCCGAAAAATTTTATATTTAAAACAATAGATATATTCGGACATTAAAGAGAGGGAAAGCAAAGATTCTGAATACAAAAAAATTGCAAGTATATCTTTTTCTTTAAGAAAAGGAGAAGAGATGAACCAAGAAGCTAAAAAGAACAAGTTATAATTGAAGTGAAATATATTCTTCTCTGCGACTCAGACAATTCCGGATGCTTCTCGACGAACATAACAATGTTGAATTTTGCGCGAGCGCTATTTCGCCTTATAAATTGGCATCGATCAAGGTATAGCAAACTAATTCTGTATTCACGACGCGCTGGAACGCGGCAATAATTTCAGGCGCGAGACGCATCTCATCGTATAACAGAGCTCTGTCGCGCTAAGAGAATGATCTCTGGCTGTCGGCACTGTCGAGATAGCCACCAAACAAACATTATCAGCCATAATCGACGCACTGCGTTTAATCAATATTATCGACAGTCGTTTAAATCGAATCGGGCCCGACTTACTAGGTTTCTTATCATCACCCCGTCACGAGAATAAAATTACGCCGATATTGCGCTTATCTCATTTTTATGTGGCGTTACATCGCCGGTCTATCGGGGCGAACAATGGCTAATTAAAATGGGAAAATTTAGAGTGCCATTAATTTAGCCTTTAAGAGACGCGATGTTGCTCGACCCCATGGTGCGACTTATCGCTCGCCTAATTGCGCGCAGTCGTATATTTCACAGTCGCTTGGATATTTATCAATTAATTTCTATGAATTATGAAACGATCTTATGTTGCTGCCATCGAACACGCCGTCTGTTCGCCCGTTTCGATCTGATATCAACGCCTCAGACGATATTTAGATCGTGAAACTGTGTAATATATCGATGTAAGCTGACGTTTAATTTAATGGGAATCTAAGAGCAATGGGGGAAATCTGTTAACCGACATTATTTTATTATCCAAGACGCGGTGAATGTTTATATATATATTCCTTATTTAACTTTGTCTCGAGCACGTATTATAAATTAATAGTAAGCGATTAACAGCCGTAAGTGATGGTGGGTGCACAATCTCAATATCTCTTTTAAATTACGTTCCTACTTTTTTATATTTCTAAAAAGAACATGAATAAAAACGAAAAGTGATTAAAATGTATAAAATTATTAATAAAATTGTGAAAACAACGTTTAATGTATTGTAATATTATTAAAACAAGATGGTTCAATATGGTGTATTTAATACGATTTAAATATCCAATATCTACTTGCTTTGTAAGTTACATCACGTAAATAGTTAAATTTTTACTGCACCCATGTGTAAAATATTGAAAATGTATTTTCAATGAATTCAGAAATTTCTTATTTTGAAACTAATTTTGAATCACTAATTTTTAATGTTAGATCCAATAAAAATAGCAACGTTTAGGAAGACATATTGTATGGCTATCTTTAAGCGATCTCTAGATGCTCTATATTAATTCAAACTTAAAATAAACAATTTAGATTTTCAATATAGCCTCTAAACGATTAAATAATATTATGTAATATCAAATATTGTGCATCAATTGATCGTCCAGTAGCCGTTTAAATATTATACAAATAAACTGCACTTTTATAACATGGTACACATTCTATGTTTCATACTTGTCGAGGAGCAGGCCATTCGCAATGTAAAATTTGCAACTTAAATCGCGTCGTATATGGCGGAACATGCAAAGAATCAGATGCTCAAAGGATTCCGAAACACGAATAATACTGTCGAATGATCGGCGTAAACGATAATCGTCGATGCTCGGTATTCTCTTGCTCTCATCGCCTCTTCTGAAACTGAACAGAGGCAGGATGGAGACCTTTTTGGTTTTCTCGTCACGATCCCGACATGTCACTGTCGTGTGTGTTATGTCGACTCGTATGTGTATCGTCGATTCCGCAAGCCAACGCGAAATCTCGGCTGATCGTTATTAAAATCGTCCGTCAACATTCCAGGTTTTTTAACATTTACTTTTTTGTCATATCATAAACTAAAATATTAAAAATCATTTACTACATTTTTTAACATTGTGATGTTGCATTACTAACATAAACTTATTTTAGCTTTAACTATATATTATAGAAAAAATTATGCAGTGATTTAATATCATATGATGTTTATATAATTCTCACTGTAGTGATATTAATATAAACGTTAATGTAACGCGGATTTAAGAGACGTGGATTTAATAATATGCTTTAAATCTTGTGAAATCCATATTATGCCAATATTATATCAATATTAACATGGTGAGAATTATATTTAATTTAATATCATGGTGTTAAATCAACATCCATATTTTTTTAATGTGGAATTTTTTGTTGAGTTTATTTTAATAACAAAGTCAGATGTCAAATGTAGATGTAACTTCCGATTGCCAATACGAGAATCTATACAAATATTTTTTTTTATCTAGAAATTTCATTGCAATAATGTGAAATGTCACTGAATACAAAGCTTTTAGAAGTTATTTTTTGGAATCTGAATCTGACACATGACACTTCTAATACAATATAATCGTGCAATAAGAAATTCTTTTATATTTCCTATTTTTTTGCTCGTCACGGTCGACGCGATTACCCCTGAAGAGCTTAAACGCAGCAGCAATGGTACGCGACAATCGTTCTCCCCAAAAAAAAGAAGAGGAAAAAAGAAGAAAAGGGGAGGGAGAGGGAAAAAAGAAAACTTGCGCTCTGCGAATATGGCGGATGGAGAAACGCATATCCGAGGAAATTGGCGTCCCCTCGCGCGAGATCACGCTCAATTTCGTCCTAACAAAACACGCGCCGCTCTTCATCCTGTAATCCACACCCACGTACGCGCTCGCGATGGCTTTTTCGTATCCGCGGAGTAAGCGCGTGCGCGCTTTTGTATTTTCCAGGCCATAGCCGTGGAATCGGGCCCGTCGTCTGCCTGCCGCTCTCCGACCCTCTCTCTCTCTCTCTCTCTCCCTCTCTCTCTCCCCTCTCTCTCTTTCCCTCCTCTCTCTCTCTCTCTCTCT
>Ga0157363_1005336_pt1 | contig 11967 bp, 7 predicted proteins | sample AttsexASBM1_FD_111477 | JGI IMG/M metagenome (GOLD analysis project Ga0157363, IMG submission 111477) | Fungus gardens microbial communities from leaf cutter ant in Ribeirão Preto, State of São Paulo, Brazil - Atta sexdens ASBM1 | ecosystem: Host-associated > Fungi > Mycelium > Unclassified ...
AGGAATTTTTTTGGCGTGGTATACACAAATTGCCCGAAAGATGGGAAAAATGTATAGTTAGCGAGGGCAAGTACTTTGAATAAATTTGTTTTTGCTTCCTAGGAAAAAAAAAATGTGTTTTTCGGACTAAAAAACAGCCGATTTAAGCTTATATACCTTTTTTGTACTTATACAGTACAAAACAGAATTAGCAAAAATATTATCGAAAATCCATTAATCATTAATCATTAGTAAATATCAATCATAAATTTTAGAAGATAATTCACAAGTTTTGTAAAATTTCATAAATATTCATTTATTTGATTAAACATGTTTGATTAAACGTAGTTTCATTTGGGAAATCCTAATGGTTAGTCTAATGAGATTTAAGATATAATTAAATTATCTTTGTTTAAATTTCAAACCTGACACATGCAATTTTATAATTCACAATTAATCCGCTATCGCAAGGAATAGAGACTTTTTTAAGCTTTAAGATATTAGATAAAATATTCCTCTTCTTAAAAAAAAATATAAAAATAAATTATTGCTATACATTTTTTAAATATTGACAAATTTAACATTAATTATCAGAATTCGAATCGCAGTAAGGCACTATAGATATATAGATTAAAAAGATAGGTCAAAAAACGAGCAAAAGGAAGATCTAATTTAAAAACTATATATAATATTTCATAATATTTTTTAGGTTTCCACGGATGCTTACTATGTATAAAGATTATGCGTTTCGCAGATTTTTTCCGTGTCCCACCCACAATTCTCTTCTTCCCCCACTCCCCCATCACTCCAACAAGCAGCATATATAAAAGGAATAGTTTGGAGGAACAGCTCAGTATTATTATAGTCTGAATGTTAAGATGTTGAACTATATATATTCATTTATCATACATGAATTAATTTCAGAAATTATAATTGCGTGCCGACATGGTTGTCGGACTTTCAACGCAATCAATCTGAAATATTAATAATTCCCCCAAATTTCTCAAATTTAATCTTAAAAAACTGTAATAAATTTATTATATGAAAATATATATAATATATATAATATAAATATACATAATAGTTCAACATCTTAACATTCAGATCGTAATGGCGCTTCGTTTAAAAGTAATATATCTAACATAAACAGTCTTATTTCCAATCTTATTATAGCTCAGTATCAGGCTGCTTCTCGTCCTGATGGACTACAAGGTCCACAAAACATTGGCATTCTAATGGATCTGGACACGGAGGAAATCCGCGAAACGCATAATCTTTATAAAAGTATTTTTTTTTAAATCATTCGCATTACTTTGAGACACATCACATATGTAATTTCAGTTTTATACTTCAGGGCCTCTATCCTTGAAAAGAAACATATACGAAATTCTAGGAAAATAGTATGCGTAACGTATACTATAGTATTTCCCTAGATTTTCATATACGTTTGTATTCCAAGATTTACGAATATTTTCCTAACTTTCGTATATTTTTGATTGTTTTCCAAAATTTACTACTAGTACTGAAAATATACAGTTTACGTTACTAGATTTTCAGTACTGGCAGTAAATTTTTGAACATAACCTTAGTTTTACACTTTATATTTGTAAATGCGCGAACGTTTCCAGTTTTTGCCTCATTCACGCTCTATTGGCCGTACTCTTATTATAAGAACTCTACACTAATAGTGTTTCCCTCTAGACGATAACGGTGGCATAGACGGTACTTTTTATCGCGGCGCGCGGCGCTTAGAGAGGGAATAAACTGAAGCTCTAGATATATTAAGGCATTTTAATATGAGTATTCACATCCGCCAATTTCTTTCTTCACTCTCTTTGTTCCTTTCCTCAATCCCTTGTTCTTTCTCTCTCTCTCTCTCTCTCTACATATATATATATATATATATATATATTTATATTTATATATATATATATATATACTCTGCCGCTGAGCTGAGAAGATAGAAGAGAGAAGAAAGAAGGTTAAAGAAAGAATCATAGACATATGCCATATAAGATAGATATAGCATCCATATAATAGTACGAGGGCAAGTCAATAAGTTCTTAGAAAATCTGTCAGAGGGGATTCGCAATGTCATGTCACATTACTTTTTAATCAGTAGCATCTCTCAGCTGATAACTGTCAAATTTTGAGCGGAATTCATCGCGTGGTTTCATTTCTGTAGACGATTAAAGCGAACAATTTTTGTATTTTTTGCAAAATGGAAAAAAATGAGTTTCGTGCAGTGACAACATAACATCTACATATGAAAGGTTTAAGACCGAAAGAAATCAAAGCCGAGTTGGATAATGTTCATCTGCATCAGCGTTTGTGACTTGTTGACTACAATTGGGTGAATGAATTTAAACATGATCATATATCCATATATGATGCACCTCGTTCGGAACGTCCAATTGAGGCTGCTATGTCAGAAATCATCGGTAAAATCCTCGATATTGTTTTGACTGATCGATTCGACGAGTCAAATTGCGCGAGCTTGTTGAGGCCACAGGCATATCACAGTGATTTCAATTTTGCACGAATAATTGAGTATGAAAAAACTATCGGTAAAATGAGTGCCGCGTTTGCTCACTGTGGATCATAAGCGCGATCGTATGATGATTTCAAAATGTTTGGAGACAAAATGTTTCAACGTAATCCAGATGAATTTTTGCGTCGATTTATTACTATGGACGAAACATGGATCCATTATTTCACACCCGAGACAAAGGAACAATCAAAACAAAGGACTTCACTGGATGAACCAACTCCGAAGAAGACCATAAAGTTAGCCAGAAAGATGATGGCCACAGTTTTTGGGATGCATGCGGTATAATTCATAGCGATTACTTTCCGTCGAAGCAAACGATCAATGGCGATTACTACGCAACCTTATTGGACCATTTTAACAACATTTTAAAGAAAAAACATCCTCATTTGGCAAAGAAGAAAGTGCTCTTCCATCAAGACAATGCACGGGCTCACACGTGCCCAGCACCGATGGCCAAATTCAACGAATTCCGCTACGAATTACTTCCCAGCATATTCGCCAGATTTAATCCTCTACGACTATTTCCTGTTTCCAAATCTGAAGAAATGATTCGGAGGAAAGAGAGTCACCATTAGAGAGCAGCTCATCGCCGAAACAGAGGCTTATTTTGAAGGATTGGACAAATCATATTATTCGGATGGTTTGAAAAAGTTGAAGAATCGTTGGAACAAATGTATCGAGCTGAAAGGAAACTATGTTGAGAAATAAAAATGAATCGATCAAAAAAAATATGTTTTACTTTATTTTTCTAAAAACTTATTGACTTGTCGTATAACTACATAATAACTACATAATAGCGACAGTAGCTGTTAGCTTCTTTGATTTGGTGAGTCGGTGATCACTGATCACATGACACTGATCACCCTGCCGCAAATTCCTATGAGGAATTTTCCTATGGGTTTGCCTAAACATGAGTGCCCATGATAAATTCGACAGGTCTCCATGAGAAGAGGCTCCTATATTGCTATAAATTCCCGTGCGTTTTTTCATGGATTCCTATAGAGGACTATAAGGGAGCTGTGCACAATGAAAGGAATAGGGAACAGGAAACAGAGAATAAGAATTTCAACCTGTGTATTCCACAATACATGATTTCTGGTAGGTTGAAATTCTTATTCTCTGTTCCTTGTTCTTTATTCCTTTCATTGTGCGCAGCTCCTAAGATTCTTTAGGACCTTGTATAAACAATTGATAATAACACAGGAGAATATCAGGGCGCTCCTCGTCTCGAACTCAGGCCTGGTCTCTCTTCCGAATTGTTAAACTTCCGTCTTGCCACTGAGTTACACAGTTCTGACGCTGATAGTTTCTCTGTTGTGCCTATTTCTTCTAAATTTCTTATACAATAGGTATCTATAGGATTTATGCAGCATGTATATATAGAATAATATAGGAAATTTTTCTACAAGGTTTCACATAGAAATCTATGGCATCAGTCCATGAAGCTCCTATAAAATCGAAAAAAAAAAGTAATGTGCACGTTGATGCAATCGGACCTAAATGATAAATAGGATGTTTCATATTTGGGACTATTTTCGTGTGCAGATAAAATAGATAAACTAAGTCGAAATATTCTGTATCATTTTGCAATTTTCAAAATAGTTATTTTCTAAAAATTGTTGAATAAGCGGGTAAAATCGACGCATAAGACAATTTTAAGATATTTTTCAGTTCTTTATGATATATTTTAAAGATATTTTTTCAAAGAACTCTTAAAAATATCTTAAAGTTGTCTTATGTGTCGATTTTAGACATTCTGCTCATTGGGTAATAATTGTGAAAATTGCAAAATGATAAATGACTTTCCGATTCAATTTAATCCACTCTATCTGCACATAAAAATAGTTCTATCTGCTCTATCTGCACATAAAAATAGTTCCAAATATTTTGAGATACCCTGTATAGTCCCTATAATATACATATTAGTGTACACAAAATGCTATAACAGCCGAAATGCTATAACCGACTGATGTAATTTCACGTGAAAATCTAAGATAATTTTTCCAATAACTCCAAAAACTGAAAGCTATGTAATAAACAAGGTGTGTTTGGTAACTCAAAAAAGTCATGAGTATATATATTTTCCTTATGGCAGTATTTTTTTTCACTTGACGTGAAACATATTTTGTTTATTAATCTATTATCGTGTCTTCCAGTTTTTGAGAGTTACGAATTATTCTCGATATAGGTACCTAGGAATGCGGAAGAGATGCCTTATAGGAACTAAAAGCTTATAAGATACTATACTTTGACGTATAGGAACATGTAGGTGCACATAGCACAGAGATGTGCATCCCTACTGAAAAAAAATCACGCGACACAGTTGCATAATGAAATCATGTAATTAAAACATGTAAATAATGGATTGTTCCAAATCAGTACATAATTTTTTAAAATTACATAATTTGAAAAATCATGATATGTTCTTTTTTCTTCTATTTCTATCATTCAATTCTTTAAAATTCGATAACTATAATCATATGATAGATGAAATTATTAATAGCATGTAATTTTTCAAATTACATAATTTTAAAAAGTCGCATACTGATTTGGAACAATCCGTTATGTGACTTACATTTTTAATTACATGATTTCATTATATAATGCTGTGACATGACTTTTTTCAATAGAGATATGTGATCGTCTATAGGCATTTTCAATCCCCATAAGACACTTCTCTTTTGTTTTATGTATGTCTACATGCTATACGTCAAATTATGGTATCCTATAGATCTTTTAGTTCTCATTTGTCCACATTCCTGTGGATACCTATATTAACCTATTTGCATTTCTACGAATGTCGTACGTATATCTATGCATGCTGCGCAAATCCTATAAATAACTACACAAGCTCATATAGAATCTTAGTTCTCTATAGAAATCCATGAAAAAATCCATGAGAACCTCCCCATGAAAAACCCATGATTTGCAACAGGATATGCAGAGAACAAAGAGTGGGAAAACAACTAAAAATGATGGATGCGAATACCTATATTCTAATATTCTAGATATAGCAAAGTAAGCGCAGATCCTCCATTTTTTATTTACTAACCATATCTTATATCAATAATATTAAACTTATTGCTTGGACTACAAACTAGAATGAAATAGTGGTCGAAATAGCCAATAGGAAAATTGTCGCCATTTCCGCTCAGATAAAAGGAATGCACTACTTTGATATATCTAGAGGTTTAAAGTAAACAGTACCGCGATCCGGATTCTGTTTATTATATACACATGTAGAATAGGATTGAGTATTATGAACACGGAGGTAATATGAGCATCCTTTATATTTCTGCAACGGTTAATACTACTAGTAGATATTGCTAATAGCACTGTATACCAGTAGGGATACTTGCGAAAAAATGCGGGTTCGCATGATATGGGCAGCTTTTGTTTTGAGCTGAATCCAATGAAATGCAAGACAATAGTACCGTATGTATATATACACAGAAAAGAAGACAGTTTTTGAAAGCTGCTTTAAATATTTATTTAAAAAATGAATAAAATAAAGAAAGTTATGTTACATGCAGTATTAACCATTACAGTAATAATAGCAAAATATACAATGTATTTTTTTTGTTATCCTAAAGATATCGAAAGATAAGTTAACAAACAAAAATATATCATTTATAATTACTATTTAGTTTAAATAAGTTCAATATTTGACTTATTCTTAAGAATTGACAGTAGAAGATCGAGTAAGACCCACCATTTTTATATACGACCTCGCCACGAGATGGATTTGTTTTCTCGTAAGAAGAAAACATCTCCAGGAGTCTTATAAGAATTGGCTATATATAAATTAAATAGGCAAATCTCCTACAAATTCATAAGCTCTTTCGGAGTGTGCTTCCTGAACCTCCTAATATTTTTTTGACTATTTTGTAACTTACTGCATATATAATATATTATATCGTGTATGTGATAACACAAACTACAGCAATCTTAAATAGTATAACTGGATCTTAAATGCATCTACGATTCTATGTGAATTTATATATTACGTCTTTTTTGAATCGCACGTCGAAATGATTTTTCGGTCTTGAAACGCTAATTTTATTAAATTACTGCAGTAATATCACGAGTTAAAATTGACTAGCAATTTAACAATTTTTGATTTTAACATTTAACATTTTTGCTTTTTCGCATCTTCGAAATGATCTTAATTATGCTGAATGACATTAAAATCTGTAAATAATTAATTTATTGCGAAAAATATTACCTCGGTCGGGAGCCGAACCTCTCTTGCATTCTGTGCGAGCATCTTAAGCCTTTAAACTATCAAGGTCTTAGTAATATTTTTTGCAATAATTAACATATGAAGAACGTTTATTTAGACGCCGTAAATAAACAATATATATATTATATTATAGGACTAATAATATTAAAAATATGATTCTCCCATCAGAGAGATTTTCCCATTGTGTTTATTGAACACTGTTCAAAAAAGAGATGAATGGAATGAATATATTAAATCATATTTTTATTATTATGTAATCATTTCATTTTCTGATAAAGAATTTTTTATTGTCAAATGAGGCATAATATTTCATTTGAGGATGTCAAGATTAAAGCGATATACTTTAGAACTTGTAAAAAAATATTTTCTATTCTTAAAAATGTATCAATATTCAGTTATATTATGAAACTTTTAAAGGCTCTGTAGGAGATCTCGGGAAAATTCCAAATGGATTTAGAAGGGAGTAATGACTTATTTGACTGGAATCTTGCTAAAATCAATCTTAAACTCGAAATTTGATCATTTTTTCACATTAATAGGGCTATATTTTTTAAGATATCATAGAGCTAAATGAACTATCGAGTGCAAGCGATCAAAAAAAAAACATACAATATCACATTTGAAATCCGGATTAAGCCATTTTTGCATCAAATCAAATATATTAAGGATAATCGAAACTTTGATTTAAAAATCATACACTAGCGACTTTTAAATCTTAGTAATTTTCGATAAAAATTTTGGCAGGGTATTTTGGCATAAAATAGAAGTTTTTGAACTAAGTGACTGATTAAAAAAAAATTTTTTTTCTTGACAGTCTAATATATATATATATATATATATATATATGTACCCAGATAGCAAAATGGTAGATTTAATCAGACGATGTTAGCAGACTGACCACAACTGACCAAACTGTCGCATTCTGCTCCTGTATTGCCGACAGAACTTGTTAACATTCTATTCAAACAGACTGGCAGCAGAAATTAAATAGAATTTGATAGCAGATTGCGAGCAGAAACTGAGCAAAGTCTGTTGATATAACTTGACAGCAAATTGACTGCAGAAACCGAACAAGATTTGTCATTTTCATTTAAATTGATTTGGTTTCTTATAAGAAATTTTGCGTACATATATATGAACGGTTATATATAATTATATATATAATTATATATATAATTATATATAATTATATATTTATTCAGGATGATTCAAAATAACCTTTTGTTTTTAAAGAGACATATTCTTGGTCATATTCTGAGACGATTTTTCCTTTATGAAAATTTTGTCCGAAGCTTAATTTTTCAAATTACAAGAAGAAATAGAAGTTAGTGTATCAGAGGTTGCGTATAGGAGACGGGCAAGAGCGGCACTCACTTTATGCACGGGGCGCACATTGATCGGATGTGTTCACACGTTTGTAAAAACATGTTCCTTCTTCTTTTCCCTTCTTCTGTTTTTCTCCCTCTATCACATTATCTTTTTGTCTTTCACATACTTTAAATATATGCTAATTTCATTAAATTATAAATTAGAATAATGAAATTAAAATGAACTGAGGCGCTGTGTGACAGCACCCATAACCAAGAAAGTCAGTTAGCAAGTAAACACATGTTGTTGTGTATGGATTTACATACGTGTTTTAAAGCTTCGTGTGATTTTCAATCGCCGAATAATCAATCGTTTGTAATTATTAATGATTAACTGATTAATAAATTTCTCGAATTGTGAATGTAATCGAATTGTGTCAATATGTTGAAACGTGACATAATTTATAAAAAAAGAATCTCATCGTGGAAACATGTGACTAGATATTTACGTACTTAAAAGATATTTAATATTTAAGGACAAAAGATTATTTTAAATCACCCTGTATATACTATTGTGAAAACTGGAAACAATCAATACAGTTTCATTGCTAAAATATTATTGATTAGCTTCACATTTCAAAATTGAAAATACGAGAAAGTTACAAAATAATACAATAAAAAAAATATTCGGAGACTCAAAAAGCATATTCCAAAAGAGTCTGGGTATCTCCTGAGATTTGCCTATTCGATTTATACAGGATATCTCTTAAGAATGGATCGAAGCCTCATGGAGACGGAGAATGGATCAAAGGAAACAAAAAATTCTTATAAATTCTTATAATTTTGAGATACTCGCTGTAGTTTTCGAATTAGAAAAGGAAATGTTTAAGCCAATATGCGGTTAAGCCGCGCCGCGCGAATTCGTACGGCCCACATTCGAGCGGCGGGACAGCGGTGACGCGCAGGGAGAGGGAAGTAGTGCTTCGTTGCTTAGCACAGCCTGGCATGGCGTCCTATGTGTTTCGTCGCATCTCGCCTAACACTATCCAAAAATGTTATTTTAGTTGAAGTTTTTCTTATCATTATAAATCATGTTATTTAGCACGATTAAATACGTTTTAACACAATTATAGATATGTTAAGCGATGTAATTAATTAGAGCATGCATTACGCAAAGCGTATGCTGATCGTCGCGACACCAATGCTGGTATAGTATATCAGCAGGCTTTATTATATTTTTGACAACAGTTTGCTAACAATGTCTGATAGTAAAAATTCTGTGTACAGTTTGTTGCCTTTCTGCAATCAAAATTTGGTAGCAATTGGTTCTGCTCAAAATTTGTCTCTGCTTTGATTATCGATTTGATTGTCAGAATATATATACCTATATACAAAGTGTTCCGTAAATACTTGAACAAGGGGTGTCCTAAGACCATTTTGAGACGAAAATTTAATATCAAAATGTTGAGGCTTACTAAAAATTCATTTACGTAAAAATGAAAATAAGAGGTACAACCTCCAATGGCTTTGATTTTGATAAATGATATCCAGGACATGATCCTGAACAACATTTAAGAGATTTTAGTTATTGGATACCTTAGGTAATGCTATTGCCGGGGATACTGTAACCTTCAGGTATCATAACTCAAAAAGTACTTAATGAAAAAATATTTTCTTATAGTGTTTTAGAAAGCTCTCAATATCAGTTATTAGATTTTGGAAACAAAAATATGGTACTCCATTAAAAAAAATCGATGTGACCTTGACCAGACCTTGATGATGCCACCCAAGATTAAATTGATGAGATCAGTAAACAGACCTTTTTGAACCCTATAACTTTTGTCTGAACAATTTTTTTCCTATAATAATGCCGTGTTTCCAAAATAAAAATTTGTAACGCTTTATTTTGAACATCCATATAAAGAGTTGGCAACATTACTTCATAAAAATAACGCATTACTATTACCATTCTTTTTCATGAAAAATAACTCATTATTGTTATTTGTTATTGATTTGCAAAAGTAATTCATTACCGTCATTCAAAATGTAACGAGTTGTTACTTTTTCGTTACTTTTTTTTTTGATATTAATAGAATATCATAGTGTTTTTCATTGGCAATACTTGTGCGCACTTAAAGTCATCGTACACTCTAATTTAAATGTAAACCCATATAGCACATTAACATTGAATCAGTATCTCAGAAATGTTTGCAACATTGCAAACATTGGAGTAAAATCGTGAAATGTAGATACAATGTTGAAGTAGCAGAGTTGCAGAATCATCTAATATCCGTTGAATTGCAATGTTTGTAAGACATAAAAAATGTTTTTTATATTAATTATTTCAATTTTTTTATTAATAAAATAAATATTATTGATTAACATCATATTTCAGAACACCCACGACAAAATTATAATTATAAAAAAAAAACGCTTTCCTTTCATTTGGGAATTAATTTCTTTATTTTCCTAAGCGGAATTTTCATCCAATTTTGTACGCCATCCAACGATACTTAATCTCTGCAATCGTACGAGAATTGCAACTTCGATACATAAAAATGAATTTTTAGTGCAAAAATGAAAATAAGATGAATAATCTCCAGTTGCCTTGACAAATGTTATTCAGAACATGATTTTGAGCAACATTCAAGAGGTTTTAATCATCGATCAGACATCTTGAGTAATGCTAATGCTAGTGGTACTGTAACTGTCAAATGTCATAACTCGGAAAGTTCTTATCAAGAAAAGGTTTGTAACCAGTGTTCTGGAAACATCTTAACGTCAACTATAAAAATATGCTATGAAAAATAGGGAGTTTTGTTCAAAATTTTTATGTTAACTTTGAAAGCATTTTCTAAAGTGATTCCAAGGTCAAATTAATCTCATTTGATAACTTTTTAAAAATCCTATTATTTCAAACATTTTTTAGATAAATCAATATTTTTTGAGATATTAGTTGTTCTAGAACTTTTATCATGCACTATAACACTAAATGTATCGGAATCTACGACTTATACGCTCCCGCTATTTTCCTTAATTTACATCTTATGTCAATTTTTATTAATATCAAGAATTTTCATTAACTTGTACAAACCGAGATGGTCTCTAGTGAGAGGCTGATTAAAAAAAAAATTTTTTTTCCTTGTCAGTCTAATATATACAATATTTAAAAGTTAGGTTTAAAACATTCCGTTTTTATTGAACAATGAATTTTTATAATTTATTTTATTTATTATTTTTATTGTTATGAACTAAAATTTAAAAAATGATAACAAAAGTCTAAATTTTTTTTATAAGTATTTTAAATATTCAAAATAGTTTATGCAAAGTTTGTTATTGTGATTCACTTATTAGTTACAAAGATATAGAACAAATAAATATTGTTTTGTTTATTTATTGGACAATCAGTTAATGCATCGCAATGTAACTTTACATAAATAATTTTGAATACATACTACACTTATATAAAGAAGTTGAAATTTTTGTTATTCATTTTATAATACATTTCCATACATTTTGTTAGAGCAGAGATTTAAAAAATACTACTAAATTTTATATTTATATTCATTAATATAAAATTTATTACAATTTTATGCTCTATATTTATTAAAATAACTTATCCAGATAGTAAACCATAACCAAAATTTGTTATTAGGTGTACAATTTTGCTTCCGCCGTTTTCCTATAGATGGCTCTAGCGGTAAGTGGTGGTCGAAATAAATAGATCATAGACGTCATACAATAAACTTGGGCATCTGTCAACCTAACCCCATAAAAACATTAGTCGATTTGTGTCTGCATCATAAAGTTATTCTCGATTGAAAATGTCAGTTTACGAGCCAAATTCTCGTCATTTGCGGGAGGTTTTAATTTTTTGCTTCAATATG
>Ga0157363_1005337_pt1 | contig 11966 bp, 4 predicted proteins | sample AttsexASBM1_FD_111477 | JGI IMG/M metagenome (GOLD analysis project Ga0157363, IMG submission 111477) | Fungus gardens microbial communities from leaf cutter ant in Ribeirão Preto, State of São Paulo, Brazil - Atta sexdens ASBM1 | ecosystem: Host-associated > Fungi > Mycelium > Unclassified ...
GAGAGAGAGAGAGAGAGAAGGAGAGAGAAGGAGAGAGAGAGAGAGAGAGAGAGAGAGAGGGAGAGAGAGAGAGAGAGAGAGAGAGAGAGAGAGAGAGAGAGAGAGAGAGAGTGGGGATATGAGATCAGTGCGCGACCTAATTTCGGACTTGCTAATCCTCGCACCTCACCTACCCTCCATGTCGCATGTCCGTCTCGTGTCCGTCCATCGCGTCGGGTACTCTCGAAATTGCACACACGCATGCATGCCTCGCGTATATGTATGCGAGTATAGGACGTATAGCACGCCGACTTCGAGATATTCGCGCGTGGCGATCGATGATCTTGATGTGAGAACGACGCGAGCAGGAACGAATGGATTCTAAGTGATTCTAGGTGAGAAATAGACATATTTTTGCGATAATTTAATTATTGATTGAGCATTTAATTATTGATTTAATTATTTTAAAGTATCTTAACAGATCAGTTACTAATTGATATGAACTGAATTAAATGTACTTAATAAAGTACTATTTTTTTTATTTCTTATTATTTATCTTTAAAATAGGATAGCAAAATTGATGAAAGAAATATAAAAATACGAAATGCGAACTTTTTATATTAAAAAACATTTCCATTTTTGTATGTATATTTTTCATTATATAACATTATAAAAAGTTATATAATATTAGGTGTAGTAAAAAGAAATCCATTATTTTTCTATTCAATTTCAGGCAAAAATAATGGATTTCTTTTTACTACACCTAATATTAAAATAAAGTCATGGTGTCGATATGTTCCTCGGAATTATTATTTTATTTTATAAACTATGACTACTTTATTGTAACTATTGACGTTTACAAATTTCCTGGAAGTTTAGTTACAAATTTCGACTATTATCCATTTCAAAATATTTTCCATTCCTATTCCTAAAGCTTTATCCGAGAGAGCACGTCCATCTTCGTTGTATACTGTTACTACGGTCTGGCTGATTGACCAGGACAGTCTCTCTCACACACACACGAATTGCGCGAATAGTATCCTCCATGTTCTTTGACGCGTTTCCGCCCAGCGAAACCATTGCCAGACGTACGTCGCTGTGGTTTAGGGAAGGGAAAAGGGATGGTTTAAAGCCGCGCGGATATTCGGTACCCAACATCGCTTAGTAGCGCAATGCAGTTGCCGCTTTAATAATCCGACTTGACAATTGCGTCTAGCTTCATTCATGTAGCGGCCATGTAGTGTTCATAATCTGGGAGCTAGTATGTTAATCACGGTGCTTCTGTTCTCTATTCAAGAGAAATTAGAGTGCTTATTCTCTCTCTCTCTCTCTCTCTCTCTCTCTCTCTCTCTCTCTCTCTGAGTCGAAAAAAATCAGCGGCAAGAATTATAATTTAACGGATACCTTTTACTATGTTTTTTTTAATAAATTAATTTTTAAATCAATACGTGGGCTGATTTTATGAGTTTATTAGACGAATTAGATTTGTTATTAACACTATTGACAGATTGAACTTGTAAACGAAAGGAGCAGATTATACATCCGCACATTTATCCGAGCAATCACATGCTGCAGCAGCGAATAAACGCCAACATTGCGCTGTTTAAAACCGGACAGAACGTGTTTGTGCCGAGTAACACGAACCATGGTTGTGTTGCTGTGGTATAATAATTATACTTCGTTATTGATCACATACCGGATTCTGCAGTAATGATCCGAAGGGGCCCAGGTCCAATTTAGAATCATACAATACGGGTGTCGGCTTACATCTCTCGTTAGCGATGCACCATTATACAATGCATCAGAGATAGTATTGGTATAATATTTATATTGGTGAATGTGAAAATCGCAATTATGAATGATAAAATTTTCATATTTAGAAGTCCATAATCAGGTATCTGAATTCCTGGAATTCTCGTTTATGTGATTAATCAATATACCGCGTGTTCTACTTTAAACAATCTCATAAATAAAATAAATATGTTTAAAAAATTTATTAATAAAAATTTGAATAATGAGGATTAATAATTTTATTTAAAATAAAATCAGAGACGCATTATCATAATGAAACTTTCTGCTTTATAATGTGTGTTTACAGAAACATAGTTTGTTGTACCTTAGGTACAACAATTGTACACACATACACAAGCAGTTCACCCAACAGTCATGTCATCTACTTTGCAGTTAATTATAAATTGAAATCAAAATTCAATATTAGCCATATGTTGCAGTATGTTATAGTAATATACTATAGATTTCTCGATAATAGAAGCCATTTATATCGCAAATTCGGCTATCGCATATTGCTCCTTTAAATGCGACCTGATGTTCCCGCGTGTAGCGAGTTAGCGAGATAGATTTGCCTTGTAAAGTTTATCGCTTTTGGACGGCTTGAGGACCTCGTGCTCGTCGTGTGGGAGATATTACAGGAGAGGTCTTACGTTCGCGCAGAGGACTATTGGAGCAAGGTGGACTAAAGCAGGCAGGATACGAGAGGACACCGATGATTTCCCAGGAGATCGTGTCTACCCTCTCATCCTCCATCGTCAACGTCATCCCAATGGTATTTCTTTCCCCCTTTTCCTTATCCCCCTGAGCGTATCTTATATCTTAGGCAGTTCAAATCGTTATTCCTTTTTCCTCCCTCTCGTCGACGCGTTTCATTAGTCTCTACCTGAATTTCAATAGCAACAAAAGCTCGAAGATGGAAGACTAAAGTCAAGAGAAAGGAGTTTTCTTGTTAAGAAATTGCTATAGAAATTCTATTAGAAGCATTCTCTAAATCGTATATTATAAGTCAGAATATGATATTCTATATTACAACGAGTAAAATATTATATTACACTGAACGTTTTAGGATTACTAAAAATTCACGTAATTATTCTACATCAAATATACAAAGTTTCATATTAATATACGAGGTGTCTTAGGACCACTAGAAATACGCTAAGTAACGTGCCCCCGGCGTTTTAAGGGAAGCGGTTGTTACGTGACGCTCTTTCCCCCTGTAACTTCCGCTCACGTAGGCGGAATAAATTCGGGCGGAAACGAGGGATATTTTATACGACGCATAAAATTGCGGCCGATGTCGTCAATTTGTTTTTCGCCTAACTTTTCCTCCTCTCATCTTCTTTTCTCGTTTTCTTTTTCTTTTTATCGCCATGCGATATCGTTTAGCTTCGGGGGGTCGCAGCTTTATGGCGTTTCAGACGGAAAAACGCCTCTGCGTGCCGCTGTCCTTATTCGTCTTTCTCAGGAAAAACCTCCCCATCGCACCTGCGAGGTCTTATCTCGAAGTTGCAGGCGCATCTTGGATACAACGCGCCTTGGGGTGTTCTCTCGAGACCACCCCGTTCTCCGTCTCCTCTACCTATTTGGGGGATATGCAATGCACTATGCAATACCGTGCATTTCAAGGAAACTTCTAAGTAGGTTTTCACATGCATTTTGCATGTATCCTCAGTGCTTCACGCTTCGAGATGATTGCACCGACAAAATATGTGCTATGTATACGCGTGTTTTATCTATCTGATTTTATGTGATATTTTCCTCTTGGTTATTCCTCATATTTACGTAAGAGTGGTCAGTATTGCTGATATTATTGTAAAATGCAAAATAAGTTGTTGGAATATTTTATTGCGATACTAAACCGTTCTATATGTATCACATTTTGATCGGCGTAAATATCGATTTGCTTTTTATTTTTATCATACAAATTATATGTAATATTATGCATATAAAATTTTAGCAACATATATTTCTAGTTTTTTCTCAATATTTTTTGGTACAAATTTCAATATTATGCTAACTTTTCATTAAAGAAAACTAATATAATCTAATTTATACCTTACTGGTCTCTTCTAAAATTTATTATATGATCATATCATTTGAATCAACATAATTAAAAAGCTCCAAAAAAATAAGATATAAAAAAATTTTACAGAAAAAGGATAATATTAATGAAATCATTAAATATTAGAGAACAAAGTTTTGTGAAATAAAATATTAAGTAAGATAATAAATTGTGTTTTAGATTAAATAGACTCGAACAAACTAACAAGATTAAGGTTTCTTTTTTCATCTTTTATCAATTATATTATAGTGTTTTAAGTTATCTTATATCTATTACATCTTTTATTTAACGTCACAGATACGCATTTCGTGCGTACTATTAGCTTTTTAATTTTACTATATTTGCTCAAATATAATTAATATTGCAATAATTAAAATACAATTATTATTATTAATCTGTTATTATTTTATTCTTAATCCCTCGATATACGACTCAATATAAAATTGTCATTTTGCAATCAAAAATTGCCGTTGATGAAGTAAACATAACGAGAGAACCAGAAATCAGGAAAAAAAATATCGCGGAAAAAAATAACAATAATACATTTTCGAGAAGATTTTGATATATTCAAATATCGGTTTAATTTGCCTTTTTTTAAAGAGTTAAAATTGTATTTTACAGTTTACGCGTTTTATAGCTGTTGTATGTTTTATTTTTATACACAGTTCGATGTTAAACTATGTCCATTTGTAATTCTACTCGGCGCGATTCAATTATTTATAATATTCGAACGAGTGTGAACGGCTTGTTCGCATATATTTGATATATTTTCCGTCTGTCGGTTTTGTACGCTCGTCCGAGCGCTAAAAACCACTACCTGACGGAAATTCGATATAAGCAAGACGTACTACAGACTGGCGTGAATTTCTAGATATAGGTCACTGTCTCTGCGCAAGCTGTATCAATTTCGTCCGGCATTCGCCACGCGTCATTACTTTTGCACAACTGCATTGCCATTACTTTCGCATACTGTGTATGTACCTAGTCGCCTAACATATGTATTAGAATCGTTGAAAAGAGGGAGTACAGAGCCGTGCACATTAATATGTGTACTGCCTTGATTTATGAATTTATCCAAATAGAAAAATAGAAAATCATTCTGTCGTTAAAAAAAATGATTACTCAATTTACTTTCTTCCTTTTAAATAAAAAATATTAAGTAACGATTTTTTAATCAAATCTTTAATAAAAATTATTATTTTCTTGATAATCTTAAAATATACTTATTACAAATCTGAGGAAAATATATTATTTCTACATAAAACAAGAATTTATTTTCTTTTGAAGAATATTATAAAATTGATTGAAGAAACGACTTTATATAATAAGCATTATAATAACCTTTATATAACAAGCAAATCAAATTTGTTTTAATTTAGTAAATATGAAATTGATTTAAGTATTAAACTTACTAAAATTCAGAATATATTTTAAATAAACTTGATGCTTTTGAATGAACTTATGATAGATTTGCGGTTACATGAATTTTTGAAATGCTTGAAACAAGTGTAATTATTACGTACAATGCAATTTTTTTGTGTCGATACGCATGAATCGTTTATCTGGAGATGCATTCGAGGAGAATTTACAATTAGCACTATTTGTGTTATTCTATCCTTATTCTATGACAAGAGGTTCCATGCTCCAACATGCTCTACAACATGTTTCTACTATAATTCCTACTCACTACAACGTTGGAATATATAGGAGCTGTGGGTAGGAACATGTTGGAGCATATGCAACGCGAATAAATCTTAATAAATGATAAAGATATGACATAACAAATAGAATTAATAGCCTCTCCGAACGTATTCTGGATATTTCAGAGAAGCGCTCGAAAGACTCGCGCTTACGCGAGAGAAAACTCTTCGAACTACCTTCTTTATCGAATTGCATGTCCGCTCGCGTAGTTCGATTTTTTTCGATCAAAGGAGAGAAACGATCACTATCCTATTGAACCGAGTGCTTCCTTCTACGCGATTGCATTCTCTGTTCACTCTCTCGTTCACCCATCTACATCTATTACACCTGCATAGCCGCTTATCTCGAGACTCCAGGCGCACCTAACGTAGATTTCTCTCTTTGTCTCTCTATCTATCTTTCTTTCTCTCTCCGTATCCCTTTCCGTTCTCTCGCTAATCTCCCGCAGGGAGCACAAATTCGCAACCCAATCGTCCGTATGAGTTCGAATTAACGCAGATAACGTCTGCGCAAATATCCTTTGATAGTGATTTGATAAGTTCTTATGAGTAAAAGGATATAAGCTTTATAAATAACTTGTTTCTGATATATAACTTGTTTCTGATATTTCATTAAGTAAATACATTTAATTTGATAGAATTTGGATAATTTAGGATAATTCCGGTATATACGCCACATCTTTCAAAAACTTAATTTATTAAGTATTATTTACTATGTTGAAGTAAACGAATTATATCGGTAAAAACTTTGTACTATCTATGAAAAAAATATTAGAAATCCGAAATATTTATTTTTCATATTAAAAAATAAGCTTTTTGAAACTCTTGCATTTTTGCCGTATATCCTAGGGGTGGGATATATGGCTACTATAGGGGGAAAGAGGATATGTACAGCTCATGAAAAATTTATAAATAATGCACATAAATAAGACGTAAAATGACATAATAACTTATAAAATGTGTTTATAAAGTTTTATTAAGAAATAAGAATGATAAATATATATATGAAGTAATAAATAATAATTACAATCTTCCTACATGTATTTCAAGTGTTATGACATGAAGTACATATTTCATATAATGCTTTTATTACATTTAGTGCACTGAATTCAATCTGCGCAGTTTGTATGCTTTGGGCATAAATCCCGCTCGCTAAAAATGTCGTATATTCCAAACAGGTGAGATATACAACAACCTAAACAATAAACTAAACAAAGAATACAGAGCAAAGTACTTATATTTTGTTATACAACATGCCTTACTATTTGTCTACATTCATCACGAAATAAAAAACTAAGGCCCATTTTCACAATATATAGTCTAAAGATTAAAGGTTACCAACAGATTCATCAATGAAATTCATTCATGAATTTCTTGATTACCTTTAATGTACACATTTTCAAGAGGGAGATCAGAGTGCGATTACATCGTCGTTTTGTTCGTTTTATATAACGTGACTGAATGTCGTGATTGATAGTAATTTTTACAAATACGCGCGAACACCTGTAAGAATTAATTCCACGTAGATGATCAAACGCGATAGTTTCCCCTTAACAACGTCTACGCTCTGTAATAAGGCGTCGAATCATTGACTTATATACTGACACAGTTATTAGCTTATTATTCATTTATCAGTTTCTGAATTTTGTGAGACAATATGTGGCCATTTCTTGTTACTGTTTAATCTTTTAGGCATATTCAGATTTCCGGATGTTCCCCGCGTGTCATGTCATTCTTGTTTAACATTCGGTAAACAATGAGGATAGAGTGATACCTGAGCCTGTATTCTGTAACTTGATATGAAGTCGTTATGAATTCATGACGACAATTGCGCAATTTTTTTATTATATAGAATATCTGAGTCTAACTGTCATTATAAACACATACGATTGTATAACGAATTACAGAATTTCGTTGCTGTGTAGCTAGAATAGAAAACATAGCCTAAGTGCGTAGATGTGTGGAGTGGCACAATACCCTAAAGTCTTGTGTTCACGATGCAAGAACTCGATCCGTATTCTCGGATTGTGAAATGTGAAATAGCCAGCTTATAGTTATTTTTACGGAAAACCGGCAAGTTGATTGGATACACATTTCTCGATTCGAGAACTCGGATCTAGCATTATGAATATAAGATTTAAAATAAAGTTTGGCAAATGTGGATCAAAATGACGGATAGAAAGAGATAACAGATATTATTTTCTTCCTCGTATAAACGCATATGCAGAAAATGTCAGAATATGTGACAGACAATACGTAACGGTAACACCTGAAGAAATTGATCAATCGAATTGATTAATTGACCGAATTATTTAATTGTAATTTGTTTATTTTTAACTTCTTTGACACAAGGCTTTATAGCATCAACAAGATAAGCATCTGCTTATAACTATTTATCTCTTTCTTTTCTTCAAAACTATTTATCTCTTTCTCGTTTTCTTATAAAGTATCCGAAGCTATCCCGGGCTATCCGAAGAATACTGAATGGACCAAAATGGAGAACCAATCAGAAGTTGAGCCCGCTTTCGTCAAACTCTTATTATAGTATTTCTATCCTAAAATATAGTTTTCTTTAAAATTTGTTCTGGAAGAGGAAAATAAAAAATATTGGTCAGATGCTCAATTTTATATCTTAAAGCTCATTACTTTTTCCATTTTCCTATCTCATAAAGGTATAACTTATATAAATTTAGCTGCAACATAATATATTAATAAAAAATATATACAATTATGAAATTAAATTTTTTTGAACACTCTATTTATCAAAACTCACATATTTTTAAATTTTTATTATCTACCTATTTAAAGATTACTGCTATTTTACGATGAGACAATAGATTTGTTTTTTATTGTTATATGTTATAGATTGCACTAAAGTTTTTCTTCTCGCTTTTGCCAAATTCAAATATATTGTACCCAGTTTACTTAAAGAGTATGTACTAAAGGGTGTTCAGCTATAAAAAACAAACTTTATGATCAAAATCTACAATATCGCGAATATATTCAAAGAATAGGCCTGGTACTTTATTTTTATTTATTTTCCGATGTCTCGTTCGTATCGTACCAATACTGATCGGTCGATCGAGAGTCATAAGCGCATTTTACGCAAGTATAACGACGATGGATGACGCGGGCAAGTTCGTATAACTCGGAGTTACGAATCTGACGGACGGGACGGGATAAAAGTTTATACCACCCCAATTGAATTGACGTGTGCTCCGGAAGTGTGCGTCGGTAGAGATAGGCAGTGAGACACGGAAGTGACAGCCCCCGGGTCCACCCACGTTATTTGTAACGTGAAACAGGACGACACATCGCGAGAATGTTTCTCGTGAAAATATGTCGCGCGAATTTTTCGCGAGCTATGATTTTTTACTTTTTTTTACCAGGGATTCTGGCGGGGAAATATTATTTTTTAGGGAGATCGAGATGGGAGTGGGAAAATATCATTTTTTTCTGCACGAGAAATTTTCACTGGCGGGAAATATTTTTACGGTTTCATATTGCGCGCGGGGAGTCCGCGAATGAATATTACTAATTTCGTTGATGTTGTACGTCATGAATCAATAAACGGTTATGATATGATAAACGCCACTTGACATTACCGCATGAATAATTTGTTAATCGCGTCATAATTTTATTTTTCGTATTTTAATAATTCCTCTTGCTCGCGAGAGACATACATTTTCGTTATTCTCGACGTTGGATACGAGCCGATGTGGTGGTTCGATGTATCGGCGCGACCGCCGGAATTTCAGTTCATCGAAAGCGACCCGGAATTTCGCCGAATGATTACGAAACTCTGGGGTAACACTCCATATATCGTGCAGATCGCTTTTCGTTCCGCCGTAAATTCTCGGTTAAAACTCTCATACAAGGTGCATCAGGCTACAATTCCTGATTCCGCTCTTTTCCTGTATATTTCTCTCTATTTAACTGATGGACAAAATGATATTATAGATATACATATAACTACATGGCGCATAATAGTATCAAATACAACAGTAAACAAAATAAACTGCAACAAATACACTCCAACTTAAATTGCTAATATTCTTAATCGAGGCATAGTACACTTATTTATCCTTGTCGCGAACCTTCCTCGAGAATAAATTTCGCAGCTTTCCTCCTTCTCTTTTGCGAGCGGCAGGAAAGGAAGGCGAAGGAAGAAGAGCCAGTAAACTAGAACTTCGTCGGCGTAATGATAATGGGGCGCGACGACGCCGGAGGAAAACAATATGTAAATCATTCGGTGCATCCCAATCAAAGTCGGAATCCGCGACGCGCCGCACTGCGCCGGCGAGCTTCCGCGTCTGCCTAACGACGCAATCTAAATTCCAAAGGCTTGTCTCGAAGTGCACCAAGGTATACGTATACCGCCGACTGGATAGAGAAAATCTGTCGTTGTGGCACGGAGAAAAGGATAAAAGAAAAAGAGGACGCAAGAAAATGATTTCCAGGAGGGTTGAGTCGAGTCGCATCGGGATGGACTGCCATTTCGTTCGCTTGCAGCGAGTCCCGCTAACTTTGATGACGATAATGTCTTTTTAGTCCCAACACGCCGCGCCACTCTGTACGACGCGAGTTCCCGCGTCCGCTCGAATAAGAATCGGGTTTTATGAAAACGCGGAATTCGTGTATTCGCGAGCAAGAAAGAGGTGGAAGTGGAATAAGGGAGCTCGACAGCTCGGCTTCAGTTCTGGTTTTCGGGAATAATACCCAGAGTGTTCGACAAATTACATGCGCCAGTGAGAGAAAGCTGGGAACAGCGGGAGGGATTGGAAATATATTGTTGCAGCAAGTTTTTCAACTCTGTATTATTTCCATAATGTATACAGTTTTGGAAAAATATAAAGTTTATTCCTGTAACGCGTAACCGTGACAAGTGTTTCATACTCCTCATGAATGTTGCATTAGATTGATTGGCGAAAGATGTCATTTTTATTAAATTTTGTGTTAAATAAAGAGATCCAAAATTTAAAAAAAAATAATTTAAAACGTTTTTATATAAATGAAAATATTTTTAATTGGAAAAGGTGTATTAAAACCACCGCTACTAGTGCAACAACTTTGCTTTGATTTTATTGCGTTTACTTTTAACTTTATTACATATATATCAGATAAAAATTTGTCTCATATACGTCAAATAAACGAACTAATTTAATAGAACTAGATTAAATTAAATAGCTGATTACTTTTATGACATGTTTTAAAAAAAGAATCAATTTTTATCAATTTTTTAATTATTATTATATACATACACATATATATATATATATATATATATATGTATATATATATATATATATATATGTATGTATATATATATATATATATATATATATGTAGGTATGAGAAGGATTTATTAATTTAAATATTAATCTATCAAGGTTAACTTAGAACTTGTTGAATTACGTATAAAATTTAATGAATTAGAATTGAATTAGAATTTAAAATAAAATATTTTTATGCTAATACACATTTTTATACTAGTAATAAAAAGTGATGGTGATCATTAGAGCTGAAAGGATTAATTCATCTAAGATTAATCCATCTAAGATATCGAAAAGAACCTTTTCAATCTCGCGCAAATTATTCCTCGTGAGCGTTGAATGATGGATAAATCCATCCATTCGAAATTCCTCATCTGGAAGTCGGTGATCATCATCCACGTCAATTATATGAGATACAGATGTCTGTCAGAAACGCGCTCATATTTAATTGTATGTCGATCGGTAGTGAGTCTGATTTTGTGCGACGGACGTCTTCCGTACAACAAAGAAGAAAAAAAAACAAAAGAATTTCGAATCGCTGTATGTACATACGATCTATGAATAATTCAGGGATGTGCGAGTTTGTTCGTATTCTGAGAACGCGACCGTGCATATGTTACAAACACACGCCACGAGATCAGTTTGCTGGATTCGTGAACTGTACGCGTGAGCCAAGTTGTAATAAAATGCGCAAGGCAAATAAAGTACGACAGCGACTCTGGATGCACGATATTTCCATTTTAACGGATGATATCTTTCATAGACATGTCTACGTAATATAACACATATTCTGCGTATGTTAGAAGCCTCAGAAAATAATTTTATAATTATCAATAAACAATTTCAAATAAATTAGAGCTCTGTTACTAAATATTGTTAGTTACTAAATAAGCATATACATATTATAAATGTAAAAATGTCAAAGCACGATGTATCATTCGTTTTTATATTTTATTTTAATATGCGTTTTATATTAATGATGCAATTTTTTCATGTAATCAAAATATTTTTACTACATGAGAGAACGACTTTGCTGAAGTATCTAAAAATTCACAACTAGACACAGATCTGAAAGTAACTTTGTTAAACTATCAAAATAATTATGCAGAGTATTCAAACTGGTTACTAGAATGTCAAAACTTTTTACAGTATTGCTCATCA